>Ga0136557_1002490_pt1 | contig 10644 bp, 17 predicted proteins | sample AntRauTorckE6832_FD_104796 | JGI IMG/M metagenome (GOLD analysis project Ga0136557, IMG submission 104796) | Saline lake microbial communities from Rauer Islands, Antarctica - Metagenome Torckler E6 #832 | ecosystem: Environmental > Aquatic > Non-marine Saline and Alkaline > Saline | place...
TGTGGTGTCCTTGCGGCTCTATCGAGGAACCCGCCTCGTCGGTGTATGTCTCTAAGACATGAGTACATAATAGCACTGTGAGCGCTCACGTCAACAACTAATTCAATTTAAATTAACGGAATTGGTCCATTAGGTGTTTGTCGTAACTTTGCTTCCATTGCGCCATTGTTTGGTAGATCTTCTCGTATCGGTCGTCCCATAACTTCCAGGCGCTCGGGCTTATGCCCAGGAAACCGTATTTAATCGAGGCCGATAGAGCCCGCTTACCGGTACCGTGGCACGCCTGGCAGTCTCTAAACCCGGTCTGTGATTTATAACGGACTGACCCAGCACCACGGCAGGCGATACAGTTACCATTTAGGCGGAGGTCCCATAGCGCCAGCTTTGCTAGCCTGGCCTGGAACATAACCAAAAATAAAGCGCGGATAGTCTCTACCTCGGTGTCGCTAAACCTGGGCCGGGATAAATAAAATATTACTCCGCCGCTGTTAACCTGGGGCGCCCGGCCGCGCCTTAGAACTTTAGAAACGTGGTTATTTAACGTCTTGTTGGCCGACCACCCTTTTTTGGTAAATAGACCCTGGATCATTTCGACCGCGAAGGCTTCCGCCTTCGCTTCGTCGCCTGGATCCTCGTAGTACGTCGCTCGGGCCGTGTAATACTCGGGTGCTGATACCCTACCGTATCCAATCGAGCCCGCCACTAACGAAACGTCCAGAAAGTGGGGCGCGGTAGATCGTGGGCCGCTGTTTACGTTGTCTGTCGTGCTATTCGGAGACAGGTAACTAATTAACGTCGTTAAGTCCGGCATTAACTCTATCCTTGTTTATTGAGGTAGCGGACCTGGAGGCTTTGATTTTTGCTTTTGCCGGATCTTATTGATTACCTCCGGGCTCTGGATCCGGCGGAGCTCATCAAGGCCGGCCGGGCCCATCCGCAAACCGGAGGCATTACACAGTGCTGCTAAAGTAACCATAGTCCCACCTACCTCCTGGGGAGGGTCACCTACCGGACGGTTAAAAACGTAATCTACCAGGCGGTGGGCATCCTCTTTGGTGCAGTCGAGCGACTGGACCAGCTCCAGGGCCTCCTCCAAAAACCGGTGGTTACGCTCGGCTCTGTTAGCGGTTATATCCCTCCCGAAACATTCCAGCATCCACTCCCTAACGGAAGCCTGGAACTTATAAAGCTGCCGGGGCGTTTCGTCGCTGGGGTACATGCTGGGCGGGTAGCGCTCCGCGTCCCGATAATCCAGCGCCTCGATTATATCGACCTGGCGCCCGGCTTTGTGTTCTGTATGGTGTATCCAATTACCGTTAACCCTAAACCCCCAATCCCGCACCACCGGGCCGGTAATAATTAGCGTCCAGGTATCGGGCTCCACGGACTCTATGTAGTGCATATCCTCGGGGCGCTTTCTAAAGGTGTCGCCTTTATTTCTGCGGACCCTAGTAGCGAGCCTGTGATTGAGCCCACCGAAAACTCGCTCTACATACCCGCCATTTAGGATATAGGACGTAAACGCCCACGGGTGGTCATGGAAAAACGGATCATCCGGCCCCTGGATATTGTGCAAATAAATATTTCCTTCTTTGTTTCTCGGAATCAGGCAATACCGGCGAAGGTAACCAACTATCTCCAGGTCGGGGCGTTCTTTTATATCAGGAATCATACGGCCTCCACTTCGCCACCCAGGGCGCCCATTAGGGTTTCTATCGTGGTGTTTATGTGAGACCTGGTTATATAGAGCTCCGCCTGGACCCTGGCTATCTCCTCCTCGTCGTCCGGGTATTCGGCCTCGATAAAATCCGGGCCTAGTTTTATCTGGCGCAAAATCAGATTTTTATCGACTGTTACGTACAGGTCGCCACATAGAATCCGGATCTTGTCGCAAACCGTCGCATTTTTGAATATCATTTTTCACCTTTATAAATTAGTTGGTTTTCATCCCTGGCGCGGGCTTTAAAGGCGTCCGGGATTTGCTTTTTAAATACCTCGGTAATCGTTATCGGGTACCGGGCCTCCACTTGCTTTTTTTTGTTTATGTATGCCTGGGTACGTTTACCTTTAACGTCCACGTAATCCAGGGAGCCATCGGTGTTAACCGTTAGAAAGTCCAGGCGGTAGATAACATTCCCGCCGCAATCGAATGGAACTTGCCGCATAAAATGGGAAACAACCTTTAACGCTTTCAGGTGTTCCAGGTAGAGGTAATAGGCCGCCTCTAGCTGGCTATCGAATCGGATACCGTCTATTACGGTAATTTTGTTTCGCATCTTGCTAGTGCCTGGGGCTTTGGCTGGCTTAGTATCTATGCCGACCTCCTGGCGGTACTGCTCCAATGTCCAATGCTCGTTACCAGCCATCTAGGCGGCCAGCTCGGCTTCTAGCTTGAATGCTTGAATGATTGCCACCACGATTTTTTTTAGGTAGCGGTACTCGGTGGTTTCCCTGGTGGGCATACAAGCCCTGGGTTTTTAGCTCGTCCTCATCCATGCCGATAAACCGGGCCAGCTTTCCGTAATCAGGCTCTCTGGTATCGCCCCGGCAGAACTTGTTAGCCAGGTAGGGTATATCGTTAAAAAACTCGCGGGCGGTTACACCGGCGCCCATGTTGCCCCAATAGTAGGACCAGTCATCGCCGTAAACCTCGATAGTTATTCTGGCCTTACCTGGTTCTGGCTCCTCGATAAAAACCGTGATCGGGTCCAGGTCCGGGGCGTCCAGTATCATTAGACGATCTATTTTAGATTTGGTAACTCTCATCGCTTGCCCTCGCTCGCGTTATTTTTGGTTTCGTTTAATCCTGGCCGGTAGTTCGGCCTGCAGTTTTATTAGGGTGGCGTATCGCTTTGGTGATAATTCAAAGTCTTTAGGGCGGCGGGTCATATCCCGGCTAATGCTGGATATAAAACCCCTCTCCCATTCGGTTAGGTGTTCGTGCTGGCCGGCCACGTAATGGAAAATTATTAGATCTTCCTGCCTCAACTTTTACGACTCACTGTAACCAGGCCAGGGTTAGCGGTAATGCTTACCGTATAGCGCTCCTCGGGGTATGCCTTTCTCCTGGAGGCGCAAGCGGCGGTCAATTTCTGCATTACTTGTTGTCGGTTCTCCTCGCCAGGATCCACGTAAAACTCCTCGCCTGGTTTTAATTCCGACCACGGATAAGAAACTTTTTTGCCTGGCTCGCGGCGTATAACGCTCTCCATATCCGAATCAAAAACCCACCGGTCCGCTAACCGACCTCCTGGTACGCTGGTATCGGCTGCTATTCCGCTAAGATTCCCGGAGCGCTTCGGGTGTTTCGTCGCGCGAGCTTCGTAGGCGGCGGCAACCTGCGGGCTGTACTTGTAGCCGGCCGACTCGTCCCGGCTTTCGATTAACGCTACAGCGGTCGCGGTTAGTTCGACCAGGCGGCCATAAATCTCCGCGTTTTTCTTGTTACCCAGCACCAAAAGCTCCGCCAGGTTATTAGCCTCGTCCAGGAGCTCGCTAAAATTTACCGTCGTCTTTTGGCGCTCGCATAGCGCCGCCTGGACGTTTTTTAGTGTCGTTACCTTCATGCCGGCCCCTCGGATTCCAAGATATTTGCCTGGCATCGGAGCATGGTTATAAACTGCTCTCTCGTTAGATGGTCCACAAAAACCGGGGTTAGGTTTGTAAGGTGATCCAGGACCCCCATAAACGCGCCGGCATGGGTTAGGCTATCGTCTATCGCTATCGTCACAACCTTTTGGACCGGCCCCAAATCATCCGGAACGGGTCCTATCAGGTCCGCGCTAAAACCTTCGTCGGGGTCCTTCTTTTCTGCCGGTGCGTCCAGCGGCCTAGCTTTATCGTTATCCGCCATTGCTAAAAATCCTTTTTATAAATCCACCGAAACCCTGGCGCGGTACTGCCTGGGACATTCGGTTAAGTTTGGCTAGCGTGTCCTGCTTACCCTTAATGTATGCCTGGGCGTAAACCTTCGGCATAACAAAACCGCAAATAGTGTAACGGATATAGCCGTCGTGATCCACTTGCGGGTCGTGAGGTCCCGGGCATTGCGCGGCGCGGCGGAGATTGTCTTTAGAGCGAAACCTATTAACTTTTGGCTTTAGCACCACGCGCTCCCTTTTTTGCTTTAGCTTTGGCGCGGCTCGCGGTCTTTTTCGGTTTGGCGAATTTAACCGCGCTCGGATCCGCTAGCATTATTGCCACTTGAGACGCCAGGTTAGCGGCGTCGGTACCCAGGATCCGGGCGGGCTCGTCCTCCTCGTATAGCGCCTCCACTTCGTCCAGGGTGTTGCATAACGCTATTTCTTCTAACGCCTTGTGGCATTCCGGACAGGAGGTAGTCCTGGGCGTCCAGCCGATATGCTTGGCCGGGTCCTGGTCGCCGCATAACGGGGTATCAATTCCCGCGCCGATTAGCTGTAAGTGAATCAATCGCATAGCTGCCCCTTATCTAGGCTGTTTAAAATTTTGTTTAATCGTTTTCGGGAGTCGGGATAAATCCGATATAACCCGGATCCGACCTGCTCAATTACGTTATTTTCCGCGAGCTCCTGCAGGTCGTAGCGGGCATCGCAATCCGGGACGGTGTAATACTCTGCTACATCGCCAGGCGTTACCGGCAAGTCCGGGCCGTACAGAGACGCGAGCGTTAGCATTGCTTCCAGCGCTGATTCCATGGGCGTCCGTCCCTGCAGTCCTGCTCGGTTAGCTGATCGCTGCGCGACAATGCACCCAACGGCGTAGGCGATAACAGCGGAGATTAAAACCGTAATGACCTGGCTCATGCGGTAGACCTCTCGCTTTCAGGTAACAGGTATTCCAGGTGGCTCGGTATGGGCAAGTTTTGTTTTTGAAACATCGCCAATTGCTTTTCGTCTGCCTGGCGGTCCTGCTCGCGCTGGTAATCCTCTGGAGATTCATAACCGCGCTTTTGCCATTCGGCCATCTTGCGTTCTGGCGCGTTTTTCGGTTTTTGATCCCAGCGGAATTTTACGTGGGAGTTAAATATCTGATTCCAGACTTGATCGTTATGGCTGGCGGTCGGTTTGTTGTTCAATCGCCAGTCAAGCCAGCCCTGTAACTCGGCATCAAAAAATGAGCGCGGTATCTCCGAGTCGAACGAGGGAAGTTTTGTGATGATGGAAAAATCTGGCGCCCAATTATCCGGAAGCCGGTAGTCCGAGTCTTTTGGGGTTTTCTCACTAATAATATTATTATTATTAGTAATCTCTGTAATAGTTTGTCGTTTTCGACAATCCAGTTTGTCGTTTTCGACAAACTCAGAGTTTGCTGATTTCGACAAACTAGTTTGCTGATTTCGACAATCCAGTTTGTCGCTTTCGACAAACTCTAAGTTTGTCGTTTCCAACAAACTGGCAATGACCTTTTCTGATCCTTTTGGGGTTTCACCCGCCAAAATTTTCACTACCAGGAGTATTCTGGCGGGGTCCCAATTGGCTCTTTTCGGGGTGCCTCTTTCGGTCTTTTTGGTGGCCTTTCTTATGCCCTGATCGAGTTCATACTGGACCACATTGGCCAGCAAGTCGTCGGCCATAATGACCTCTAAAATATCGTCCAGGCGCTCAGCATTTAACCGGAAGTGCATACGGGCAGGCACGCCTCGAAGGTCGGTAGAGATAATGCCTAGCGAGTCCAATTCTTTGCGTATCGAATCCTGTTTGTGCCGCTTAATTCCGGTTTGGTCCTCCCATTCGTCTGCAGTCTGGTACCACCAATCCCGGCCGGTTTTTTCCTTCATTCGCTTGGCCCAATAGACCAACTGGCTCAGATAAACCCCGCCCGCCACGCTGCCGGTAATGGTGGCGAATACCCGGTGGAAAGCTATAGGGCGGTCGAATAGTTCACTTAGGCGCATTACGCGAAGCCCTCCACCTTCCGACCACTCCGCACCAACCTGGTTACGTTCGTGGGGTTTCTAAGTCTTGCCTGGCTCGTCCTGGGCGCGCCGCTATACAAAACCGTGATGGAAAGCGCTATACCTACTAACAGGGCCGTAAGGTTTCTTGTGTTAACGATTTCGTGAGCGACTGCAGAGGCGGGTTTTAACACGCCGTTTAAGATAGCGAGCGTGATTACCTGGTAACCGTTTACAGCGCCCAGGCGCTGGGCCGACTCGCCTACATGAAATTTAGCCGTCCGGATCGTAATGCCCAGGATTGCGGCAATCATATCTAGCGACTTTCCGTTAGCCCGCCACTCCAGGACCTCTGCCTGGCGGTCGGTCAATAGCGTTTGATCCGGATTAACTCGGACCTGTTCGTTAGCACAGGTTTCAAGCGTTTGCATTAGCGCTAACCTCCTTTTGCTGTGATAGATACTCCCGGATCTGGTAGGCGCGGAGTTCGGGGATTTTGTCTTCTGGCCACTGTGCGACGGCGGCAGGAGCGATTTTTAACATCTTGGCTAGTGCTCGCTGGGTGCCGAAAGGTGCTATTGCTTCTGTCTTGGTCATGGGCTTATTTCGAAATAAAAGATTTCTTACTTTAAGGATCTAATATAACTAGTGTCAAGAATTCTTATCATACGATTTAAAGATAATTACTACTGGTAAAATCGAAATGCTCAAAAATCTGAGAAAAAAACGCGGGCTTACGCAGAAAGACTTGGCCAAACTGGTGGGGGTTTCACCTACCGCGATTGTCCAGTGGGAGAAAGGACAGACGACGCCGGTAGCCGCTCACCTGGGCGCGTTATCTAGGGCCCTAGATGTAGACGTTAACGTACTGATCGCGGAAATTGGCGCCATAAACTCAGAGCAAAGCCCGCAAAAAGACGACATTATTGGGACGCTAAACACGATCCGAATAATGAACGGTGAGCTTCCCGCACTAACTTTTTCAGCGGCGGCGGTCGTTCTCAGCAACCTACAAATACCAATGGAGCCGGCTTTTTACGATGGGTTTGAATGGGTCAATGTAGGCGTTAAACCCTCTTTTGTTGGGCCGGGCGATAAGTTAGCGGTAGTTATGGAAGGTGAATCCATGGCGGCGCCCAGCTTTCCCTCGCTCCCGGCCGGCTGCATTGCTGTTGCCGACACAAAAGGCGTACCAGGCAGTGGGGACATTGTGATAGCGCACAGGCGAGACCCAGACGAAGCCACCATAAAGCGACTGATTGTAGATGGCCCAAACCGGTACCTAATGCCACTGAATGTCGCCTACAGGCCAATAATCCTAGATGATAACGATTGGCAGATAGGCGCAAGGGTGCAGAGGATTATCATGGACCTAAAATAATTATTATGATTTTCTATTGACCTATAAACTAAGTTATCTTAATTTGTCTCTCGTAGTTACTGGCGAGGGCCAAAAAATTGAACCCAGTAGTCAAACTCAAGAAACTAGATCTACCCTACTGCCCGCTTTGTCTGGGTGACAATCTCAAGCTAGAAACCCGCCGCGGTATTGTCTTTGTTCATTGCAACGGCTGCGACTGCTCAGCACCAAAACCGCAATGGATGAAACTGGAGGAGCAATACAAATCCGTTAAACAGTTAGCCAGTTATGGCCGCGAAGAAGTTAGCGCGGCCCTGGTTTCGGCTGCCGGCCGCGAGCTTGTTACCTTCCCCGCGAATACGTTACGGCAAATGGCCCAGGCGCAAAGCTGGTTATGTGGCCTCGTAACTGGCGAGGTCCCGGAATGAAAATTACCGTAGAAGCTAGCCGCCTCCGTGATGCTCTCAAATCCTGCGCCGCTACACCGCGCGCAATCATCCCTATTACTAAAGGCGTTTTGCTTGATCCGGTCGGGTCGTCTGTCGTTATGGTCCGGTCCCTGGATACGAATAACGGTATATACCTGGAGGATGAGCTGGCCTGCACTGTCGAGGATGAGGGTCCCGGTATTGTTGTCGAGGCGCAACCACTCGCGGCGGCGCTTAATGGCATCAATGGCCGCGTGGTTTTGACTGTCGATAAATCGGGAGTAAGTGTTACTAGGCCCGAAGTTGGTACGCACAGATTTAACTACTCGCTACCGTATTGGCCCGCTAAGGATTTTCCCTGGAAGGACACGCCAAAACACGTTAACGACCTGGAAATATCCCCGATTGAGTTACGCGACGCTATTAACGTCGTTTCTTACTGCGTAGACCCTAAGCTTTTTGGTCATCCTAGTATGGTCGGCGTACACGTTGGTAAATCAATAGTGGGTGCCGTGGATGGAATGCGCGCCGCGGTTTCCACTATCGACAACCCGGGCGGAGAGGTGTTTTTTATTCGGCATGGCGGCATAGCTCCGCTGTTAGCAGAACTGAAAAAGGACTGTTTCATAACGCTGGGACGGTTCGGTAAGGACGATTCTCCGGACTGCATGATGGTCCAAAACGAGGGCCGGACATTTACGTTAAAACTAGAGTCCGAGACCATGCCACCGATACAACAAATTATAGATAGGGCGGGGCCATCAATCTGCGAGCCCATTTTTAATAAAGAGAAATTGCTGGAATCTTTGAAGCGGTTACAGGCTTATATCCTTTCCGAAAAAACTATGGTGGTAACGGATCTGGAAGGCGGCGACGGTGGCGCGACATTTACCGGCCGGCTGTTCTCTGAAAAAGGCGGCGCCCCTGCTTCTGAATTCGTACCGCTGGACCTCGGAATAGTGACAAAGATAACACTAAACCTTCGATTCCTTATTGACGCTGTTAGCCGGATCCCTGGCGATAGCGTGCAGCTAGAAATATCCGACCAGGAGAAGGCGATATTTATTCACCGTCCAGGCGAGCAAATGCCCCTCCATATTCAAATGCCGATTAAAAACTAACTGGAGTTAACACTATGAATAATCTTACGCTGGATGAGCTAACGCACTACCTGGGCGTTTACAGCCCCGACCTATCGCGCCAAAAAATGGTCGAGCGCATGGCGGACGATTTGGAAGCGGCGGCTGGGGCTCTGGAGGATGCGGAGGAGGAGATAGAGACCCTAAAGTATCAGCTAAGCAAGAAAACGGCAGCGCTAACGGAGCTCGATAATCAAATGGAGCTATTCAACGATCTGTTAGGCACGGTAAAGCAGGTAGGCGAAGATTATATGGAAGCGCTAAGCGAATTCAAAAATGTGATGCAGATAACCCAGTAATGAATCGCCTACTGCTTACCAATGAAGCCTGCGAGTATTTGCGCTGCTCGTTTAATACCTTTAAAAGGGTGTACAGGCCGCGTCTAAAAGCCTGTAGGACTGAGCCCGGCGCGCGGGCTAAGTGGGATCGGCGGGACCTGGACGCGCTTGTGGACGATATGAAAAACGATTTTAATGATCCGGTGCATGAGGCATGGCTAGAACAAAAACAAAACGGACCAGGGCGGACGGCATCGTTATCCGTGGCGAGGTCTACCACATCGAAAAAACCTACCTCGGGGTTAGGATTAGCGGCACGACTAAAATTAAGGTCGGGCGAGGGTCGCTAGCAGAGGCGGAGGCGATACTAGAAAAACGCAAGTCCGATATTCGAGCGCTGCAGCTACACGGATCGAGGCCAGCCAGGCCCTTTATAGATGCTTGCGAGGAGTATTGTTACCGTAACCAAACCCTGGACGGCATAGACGGCATTATTAAGATGCTGGACCGGATCTGCATAAGCTACCTGGGCGCCGTTGCACTAAAAGACATTCATAACGACCACCCTATGGTTAAAAAGCTCCGCGCGGATCTGCTAGCCGGTAGCACGCCCTGGGATCCTGGCAACGGTCAAGACATAACCAAACCCCGACCGCGCAAAAGAAAAACCGTTAACGTATATCTGGACCTGATTAGCCGGATCCTCCGGGCGGCTGCTTATAGTTGGCGGGACGAATCGGGTAATACCTGGCTGCAGTCGGCGCCGCGATTCCAAAAGGAAAAAATAGAGCTAGACGCCAGGCAACCTAAACCCATTACCTGGGATCAACAAGACTTGATATTAGGGGAGCTGCCGGCCCATCTGCAGCGGGTGGCGTTGTATTGCGTTAACAGTGGTTTACGTGATCGGGAGATATTAGCGCTAAGGACTAGCTGGAAAGTTAATGTAAAGGGAATGGAGGACGTTTACGTTTTGCCTGGCTACTGGACCGACGAGGTAACCGGGGAGCTATTCAAGGTTACCAAAAACGGCCAACCCAGGGTCCACGTACCTAATAAGATCTGTCGGAGTATTTTGGAGGAGTGTGCGCGCCTAGCGGATCCGGACCAGCCTAGACCGGTCGTTTTTTCTTACCGAGGGAAACCCATTACCAGGGTAGTAAATACCTCCTGGAAAAAGGCGCGAGCCAGGGCCGGGATGCTGGACCCCTACTTGCTAGACTTGCGGTTTCACGATCTGCGCCACACTTTCGGTCATAGACTGAGGGACGCCGGTATTAACGAAACAGACAGGGAAACGCTCCTGGGACACGCTAGCGGCTCGATTACCGACCACTATAGCCAGGCAGACGTTAACCAATTAAAAACCCAGGTAGAGAAGATAACGGACCGCTCCAATGCGGTACCCGTTTTATCGGTGGCGTCTATTTTCAAGCGCTAAAATTCCGTTAATTTAAATTGAATTAGTTGTTGACGTGAGCGCTCACAGTGCTATTATGTACTCATGTCTTAGAGACATACACCGACGAGGCGGGTTCCTCGATAGAGCCGCAAGGACACCACA
>Ga0136557_1002493_pt1 | contig 10633 bp, 6 predicted proteins | sample AntRauTorckE6832_FD_104796 | JGI IMG/M metagenome (GOLD analysis project Ga0136557, IMG submission 104796) | Saline lake microbial communities from Rauer Islands, Antarctica - Metagenome Torckler E6 #832 | ecosystem: Environmental > Aquatic > Non-marine Saline and Alkaline > Saline | place...
ACAGGGCCGCGCCGAGGTGGCGACAGAGGTGCGTGAGCGCGCCCAGTCGTACATGGAGAATTACCAGACCGGTATCATGGTGACGCAGGTCAACGTGGAGAATGCTCAGCCGCCGGTGGCGGTGCAAGGCGCTTTCGACGATGTTATCCGTGCCCGTGAGGACGAGCAGCGCGTGCAGAACCAGGCGCTGGCTTATGCTAACCGGGTCATTCCGGAAGCACGCGGTGAAGCCCAGCGTATTATTGAGCAGGCTAACGCCTACCGTGACGAGGTAATTGCTCAGTCCGAAGGTGAAGCGTATCGATTTGAGCAGTTGCTTACCGAGTACCAAATCTCCCCCGGAGTGACCCGGGAGCGTATCTATATTGATGCCATTCAGGAGGTGCTGCGCAATTCCAGCAAGGTGCTGATCGACGTTGAGGGTGGCAATAACATGATGTTTCTGCCGCTGGATCGCATGATGCAACAAGCAGGCGCCGGCACCATGGGTGGTGTGGGCAGTCTGCAGCTTAACAATCAGCAGCTTCGTGATCTTGCCGATCAGGTCAGTCGCGAGCTTTCATCGCAGTCAACGACGGATCGGTCTCGTACGCAGATGCCGACAAGAGGGCCCCGTTAACATGAAAAATTTTGTCGCAGGTGCAGTTTTATTTCTGATAGTTGTCATTGGTGCCAATTCGGTTTTTGTTGTCAAAGAGACCGAGCGCGCCGTCATGCTGAGATTCGGTGATATCGTGCGCACCGATATTCCTTCTGGCTTACACTTCAAGATCCCGTATGTGAACTCAGTACGTAAGTTTGATGCCCGGGTCCTCACGGTGGATGCCACGCCCCAGCGTTATCTGACACTGGAGCAGAAAGCCTTGCTGGTAGATTCCTACGCCATGTGGCGAATCATTGATGTCGAGCGATTTTATACCGCCACCTCGGGTGACGAGTCTCGCGCCAATGCCTTGTTGGCGCAGCGGGTCAACGACGGCTTGCGTAACAAGTTTCGTGAGCGTGATTTACAGGAAGTGGTTTCCGGCCAGCGTGATGCCCTGATGAACGAGTTGACTGCTGAGCTTAATACCTACGTGGCCGATGAGTACGGCATTGAAGTCATTGATGTTCGCGTCAAGCGCATCGATTTGCCTGACGATGTACGCTCATCGGTTTACGAGCGAATGACATCCGAGCGCCAGCGTGAAGCGCAGCAGTTGCGTTCGCGCGGTAACGAGCTGGCTATCGGTATTGAAGCCGATGCCGATCGTCAGGAAGCGGTTTTGCTGGTGGAAGCGTATCGGGATTCAGAACGTATCCGCGGTGATGGTGATGCTCAGGCGGCGGCGATTTATTCAGCGGCTTACACGCAGGATCCGGAGTTCTATTCCTTTACCCGCAGTCTCAATTCGTATCGCGATACGTTTTCGTCCAAGAGCGATGTGATGCTGCTGGATCCGGAGAGTGACTACTTCAAATATCTGCGTAGCGACGAAATCCGTTAATAAAAAAAGCCGGCATCAAGCCGGCTGTTTTTGCCAGCAGTGACGCTTGACGGGCACCATTCACAGGACGCGTTCCACAACGCGTCCTGATGTGGGTTCGGGCAAAGTTTCAGCACAAAAAGTTTAGCAGGAAGGGATACATGACACGCGCTGACCGCTGGCTGCTGCCGGAAGGGGTTGAGGAGGTTTTGCCTCCGCAGGCCCAAAAACTGGAAACCTTGCGCCGTGAAATACTGGACCTGTATCGGGGCTGGGGCTATCAATTGGTGATCACACCGATGATCGAGTATATCGATTCATTGCTGGTGGGGTCTTCGCACGATCTGGATTTACACACCTTCAAGATTACGGACCAGCTAAGTGGCCGTATGATGGGTGTGCGCGCTGACATCACGCCACAGGTCGCCCGCATTGATGCGCGCACACTTCATCGCAAAGGCCCCGCGCGCCTGTGTTATGTCGACAGTGTATTGCATACTCGCCCGCAGGGTCTGTTAAGTTCCAGGGTGCCCATAAAAATAGGGGCGGAATTATTCGGTCACGCCGGCGTTGCCTGCGATATCGAACTGATTTTACTGATGGCAGAAACGCTGCGATTGGCCGGTATCAGGCCCATCCACCTGGTCCTGGGTCACGTCGGAATTTTCCGGGGTCTGGTTGCTGCCGCGGGCTTGAATGCGGACGCCGAAACAGAATTGTTTGACCTGGTGCAGCGCAAGGCTTACGCGGAAATCGATGCATGGCTTGACACCCATGTTTCCGATCATGCCTTGCGCGACATGTTGAGTGACCTGTCGCAGCTCAGCGGTGGCGTGACAGTAGTCGACCAGGCCGATAAGTTACTGGCACGGGCGCCGGCAACGGTGCGCAGTGCGCTGGATGAGCTGCGACAAATAAGCGACGCGGTCTGCCAGCATGTCAGCGATGTCAGTCTGGGATTTGATTTGTCCGAATTGCGCGGTTACCAGTACCATACCGGTACGGTATTTGCCGCTTACACACCGGCGCACGGCAAGGCGGTGGCAAAAGGTGGGCGTTACGACGAAATTGGCAAGGTATTTGGTCGCGCGCGACCGGCGTCGGGCTTTGATGCCGACCTGAAAATGCTTGCCCAATTGAGTAACCGTGACTATCCGTCACCCAGGGTCGTGCTTGCGCCGGATCAGCCCGATGCCACATTGCAGTCATTGATAGCCCGGTTGCGCAATGATGGGGATATCGTGATACAGCACCTGGGTGGCGATGAACCCGATGAAAACTTGTTACGGGAGCTGCAGTGCAGCGCGCGCATCGTGGCCGATGACAAACTCGGTTGGCGTGTTGCCGAGCAGTAGGTTGTATCTGTCCGTCGGTAATATCGAATCGAGTTACCAGCACATTAATTTCAGCACAGAGTACGGGGAACATGGGTAAGAGCGTTGTTGTTTTAGGCACCCAGTGGGGTGATGAGGGGAAGGGTAAAATTGTAGACCTGCTGACGGAGCAGGCTGCTGTCGTGACCCGGTTTCAGGGCGGCCACAACGCTGGCCATACCCTGGTCATCGGCGGCAACAAGACAGTGCTGCACCTTATCCCGTCTGGTATTCTGCGCGAAGGTGTCACCTGTGTTATCGGCAACGGCGTGGTCGTGAGCCTGGAAGCGCTGATGAAAGAAATCGGCGAGCTCGAAGCGCAGGGCATCCCTGTCCGTGAGCGTCTGAAAATCAGCGGTGCCAGCCCGGTTATACTGCCGTCGCATGTGGCGCTGGATCAGGCGCGGGAAATTCGTCTGGGCGATGGTCGAAAAATCGGCACTACGGGGCGTGGCATAGGCCCGGCTTACGAAGACAAGGTGGCGCGCCGCGGAATTCGCATGGGAGAATTGTTTAATCCCGAGCACCTGGCGGTGCGGCTGCACGAAGTGATGGAATTCCACAACTTCATGTTGACCCATTATTACAAAGTAGCAGCCGTTGATTTCGATAAAACCCTGGCCGAGTGTCTGGCCTACGCCGAGCAGGTTCGCCCGATGCTGGCCGATACTGTCGAGCTGGTGCATACACATCGCAAAGCCGGTGACAATCTGATGTTCGAAGGTGCCCAGGGTTCGTTGCTGGATATCGATCACGGCACCTATCCGTTTGTCACATCATCCAATACCACCGCAGGCGGCACCGCCACCGGCAGTGGTTATGGGCCGTTGTATCTGGATTACGTGCTGGGTATTACCAAGGCGTATACGACGCGGGTAGGCTCCGGTCCGTTCCCGACTGAACTGTTTGACGAGGTGGGTGCGCATCTGGCCACTGTGGGCATGGAAAGAGGTGCAACGACCGGGCGAGCGCGTCGCTGTGGCTGGTTCGATGCAGCTGCCGTGCGGCTGGCGATCCGTATCAACAGTGTCTCGGGCATATGTCTGACAAAACTTGATGTGCTTGATGGCCTGAAGACCCTCAAGGTTTGCACAGGTTACGAGAGTCTCGCTGGTGACGACGGCGAGGTATCGGCCTACATGACGGTAGACCGGTACGAGAAACTTAAACCGGTATACGTCGAGCTGCCTGGTTGGAGCGAGTCGACAGTTGGCGCACGCTCGCTGGCTGAACTGCCAGAGAATGCCCGGGCGTACATACGGTATATCGAAGAGATCATTGAGGCGCCTGTTGACATTATTTCGACAGGCCCGGATCGCGACGAGACGATTATTCTGCGGCATCCTTTCGGCAGCTAAAATCTGGTTATGCCCGGAATCTGTGATTTTGCGTAATCAGTCTGGGACGTAACATGGATTTATTGGCCATCAACAGTTTTTTTCTGATCGGTGCCCTACTGGTAGGATTCAGCGTGCTGTTCAGCGCTGTATCGTCCCGGCTGGGGGTGCCGATTCTGTTGATCTTTCTGGGCGTCGGTATCCTTGCCGGTTCGGAGGGTATCGGCGGCATTCAGTTCAACGACTACTCCCTGGCCTTTTTCGCCAGCAATCTCGCCTTGGCTATTATTCTGTTTGACGGCGGCATGCGCACGCGTGTCGCCACTTTCAAGGTCGCGCTGTGGCCGGCCTTGTCAATGGCGACCGTCGGGGTTGTTACCACGGCGGGCCTGACCGGCGTCGCCGCTGCCTGGTTGTTCGATCTGGATTTGCTGCAGGGGCTGTTGATTGGCGCCATCGTGGGTTCCACGGATGCTGCTGCGGTGTTTTCTCTGTTGGGCGGTCGCCACATCAATGAACGGGTGCGCGCTACGCTGGAGATCGAGTCGGGCAGCAACGACCCGATGGCGATATTCCTGACCGTCACCCTGATAGATATGCTCGCCACAGCGCAGGACGGCAGCGCAAGCTCGGCATTTGGTTTTATCATAAGTCTGCTACAACAGTTCGGTCTGGGTGTACTGCTCGGTGGTGCCGGCGGTTGGCTGCTGTTGCAGCTGATCAATCGCAGCACGCTAGCCAACGGCCTGTACCCCCTGCTTGCCGTCAGTGGCGGTATGTTCCTGTTTGCCCTGACTGCCATGGCCGGTGGCAGCGGCTTCCTTGCCATTTATTTGTGTGGCGTCCTCCTGGGCAACAAACCGCTGCGCAGTCGCACCTCTATTCTCAGTGTGCTGGACGGCTTGGCCTGGTTGAGTCAGATCGGCATGTTCCTTGTGCTCGGATTGCTCCTGACACCCAGTGAGTTGCTGCCGATTGCGGTGCCGGGTTTGCTGCTGGCGTTGTGGATGATCCTGTTTGCCCGGCCATTGGCCGTTTTTATCAGCCTGGCGCCTTTCAGCCGGTTCAAGATGCGGGAGCGCTGGTACCTGTCCTGGCTGGGGCTGCGCGGGGCAGTACCGATTATTCTGGCGGTGTTCCCGGTAATGGCAGGATTACCGGATTCACAGCTGTATTTTAATCTGGCATTCTTTGTGGTGCTGGTGTCCTTGCTGGTTCAGGGAACCTCAATCCCGTTTGTTACCCGCCTGGCCAGGGTGCAGGTACCCTCCCAGCCAATGCCGATTTCACGGGCGGGTCTGGAGATCCATCACACCAGCGAATGGGAGTTGTTCGTCTACCGTCTGGGCGCCGAGAAATGGTGTATTGGCCGCGAACTGAGACGACTGAAAATGCCTGAAGGCACTCGTATTGCGGCTTTGTTTCGTGGCCGGGAACTGTTGCACCCGACCGGCAGTACACGTCTGCTGACCGACGACATCCTTTGCATTATCGCGCACGAGCACGATCTGCCCGCGCTTGGCAGGTTGTTCAGTGTGGCGCCGTCCAGTGGTATGGACGACTGGTTCTTCGGCGATTTCATTCTTGATGCGTCGGCCAGCATTGCTGACCTGGCGCCGGTATACGGCTTGCACCCCGATCTGTCAGTGAGCGGTATGAGCATCGGGGTCTTCCTCAATGAACGCATGGGGGGCAAAGCCGTGCTGGGTGATCAGCTGGAATGGGAGGGCTTCATCTGGACGATAGCCGCCACTGAAGAAGGCGAGATCAAGCGTATAGGTATGAAACTGGCGCAATAACAAACCCGTCTGTTTCGTGTAAACTGGCTTGGTTAATTAACAACAGGAGAAGACAATGCCTTTATCGAGACTACACCGCACATACCGTTTGCTCGGGCTGGCAGGGGCGCTGCTGGGCTGCGCCAGTTTGTCGATGGCCCAGCCGCCGAGTGAGCCGCCCGCAGACTGGGGACCGGTATCCGCATCAATGGCAGAGATTCCGTATCCTCATCCCGTCGAGTACATGCCGGTGACGCACTTTGGTCAGGATGGTTTGAAGGCGTACATGGATGTTGCGCCGACAGGTGAGGCGAACGGGCAGACGGTGATGTTGTTTCATGGCATGAACTTCGCGGGTATCGGGTTTGCACCCACTATCGAAGCCCTGACCCAAGCCGGCTTCCGCGTTGTGGTGCCCGACCGCATAGGCTACGGCCGTTCATCGAAAATGGATATTCCCTACAATCTGCATATCTTTGCCTCGGATGCCAGGAAACTGCTCAGTCATCTGGGCATAGAGGAGAGCGCGATAGTAGGTCACTCCATGGGGGGCATGCTGGCTGCCCGGTTTGCCATGACCTATCCGGATACCACAACTCATGTGGTTTTTGTTAACCAGATTGGTATGTCCGATCAGCGTCAGAACCGACCCTGGCGCGATGTTGAAGAGGCCGCTGTGTCGGTGCGTGAGAATACCAGTTATCAATCGATTCTGGCCAACCACATGCGCTATTACAATACCGAAATCAAACCGGAGTATCTGGAGTTTGTCCGCTATCAGTACGGTCAGACCCTGACATCGGCCTGGCCCTTGCTGGCCCGTATTCGTGCCTGGCAGCAGGCCATTCTTTACTTCGACCCCGTGGTTTACGATTGGCAGCACATCGACACCAAAGCACTGGTCCTGGGCGGCGCTGATGATCGCCTGACCAGCGACTTCGCCGGCCAGGCACGTATGGTGGCCGAGAGTCTGCAGAACGCTGAACTGACCCTGTATCCCGGTATAGGCCATAATCCGCATTTCGAAAATCCGGAACAATATCACGCTGATCTGATTGCATTTTTGAGTTCCGACCCGGATGAACCGGCCAGTGCTGACTGGTAAGCGCCAGCCACATTCCTGAACGTTGGAAGAGCGCTATGGTCGTCAGACCTGACCGCCTCTGGGAATGCCATTTCTGAAGTATGAATTGGCATTCCGGCTGGCATAAGAACTAGAATATATCGATCGGGTGTTCGGTTGCGCTATCGCCCTCTTCAGGGCGATAACGCTTTGCCGCTCGGCCATACCCACAACGCCACGGAACAGGAAGCATCTACATGTCAGACGATTCATTCAAGGATAGCGCCCTTCGTTATCACTCTGAACCCACCCCGGGCAAACTCGCGATCCGACCCACCAAACCGCTGGCAAACAATCGCGACCTGTCGCGGGCTTACTCTCCAGGGGTAGCGTACGCCTGTGAGGCGATCGTAGACAACCCGGGTGAAGCTGCCAAGCTGACCGCGCGCGGCAATCTGGTTGCCGTGATCACGAATGGTACCGCTGTGCTGGGCCTGGGTAACATCGGTCCGCTGGCGGCCAAACCGGTGATGGAAGGCAAAGCCGTACTGTTCAAAAAATTCGCTGATATTGACGTGTTCGACATCGAGATCAATGAAACCGATGTCGACAAGCTGGTGGATATCATCGCGTCACTGGAGCCGACCTTTGGCGGTATTAATCTGGAAGATATAAAGGCCCCGGAATGCTTCCTGGTCGAGCGGCGACTGCGCGACATCATGAAGATACCAGTGTTCCACGATGATCAGCACGGCACGGCCATTGTGGCTGCGGCCGCGGTCTATAACGGATTGCGTATCGTCAACAAAAAATTCGAAGACATCAAACTGGTCGCTTCAGGTGCCGGTGCGGCGAGTATTGCGTGTGTCGAACTGCTGATCAGCATGGGGGTGAAGAAAGAAAACGTGCGTATGCTGGATCGCAACGGCGTCATCTATAAGGGCCGCACACGAGGTATGAATCCCTGGAAAGAACAGTTCGCGGTAGACACGCCTGATCGGACTATAGAGGATGCTATTGTTGATGCCGATCTGTTTCTCGGTCTGTCTGGTCCGGGCGTACTGAACGGTGCCATGGTAAAAAAAATGGCAAGGGATCCTTTGATTCTGGCGATGTCGAACCCGATTCCGGAAATCATGCCGGAAGAAGCGCGTGCTGCCAGGCCCGACGCGATTCTGGCAACCGGCCGCTCGGATTACCCCAACCAGGTTAACAATGTTCTGTGTTTTCCGTTCATATTTCGTGGTGCGCTGGACTGTGGCGCTACGCATATCAATGACGAAATGAAGCGTGCCTGCGTCCGTGCCATCGCTGATCTGGCGACACGCGAAATTTCCGAAACCGTTGCCAAGGCATACATTGATGAAGACCTGAAGTTTGGTCGTGAGTATCTCATTCCAAAACCTTTTGACCCACGGTTGATTGAGGAAGTGCCGTTGGCGGTTGTGAAGGCGGCAATGGCCAGCGGCGCGGCAACACGCCAGATTGACGACCTGGATGCTTATCGTAAAAAGCTCAGCGCGTATGTCAACAGCAGCCGTCTGTTCATGCAGCCTTCAATCGATCTGGCCAGCAAACATCCGGCGCGTATTGTCTATGCTGAGGGCGAAAATGAGGATGTGTTGCTGGCGATGCAGGCGATTGTCGACGAAGGTGTTGCCAAACCTATTCTGATCGGACGTCCGCAAATAATTGACGCAAAAATCGAAAAAATGGGTTTGCGCCTGGTGCCGGGCACTGACTTTGAGGTATTCAATTCGGACGAGGCAGATGTCCACAAGAAGTACTGGCAGTTTTACCATCACCACGTCGGGCGTTCCGGCGTCTCGGTGGATGCAGCCAAAACGGCTGTGCACAGCAACACCACGGTACTGGCTGCGCTGATGGTTGCCATGGGTGAGGCCGATGGCATGGTTTGTGGCAAGGTCGGTCGTTTCGATTCGCATTTGAAAGACATTCGCCCCATCATCCGGTCAACCAAGGCCGGAGCACGGCTGTCCTCCGTCTGTGTGCTGTTGATGGATGATGGCCCGTTGTTCTTGACGGATCCGTTTGTTAACGTGAATCCGACTGAAGATGAGATAGTTGATATCGCCAAAGAGGCTATCCGGTTTGTGCAGCAGTCGTTTGATATCGAGCCCGTAGTGGCGTTGCTGTCGCATTCGAATTTTGGCACCTATGAAGATGACTCGGCGCTAAAAATGAAAAGCGCCGCACATCGCCTGCGCATAGAAATGCCGGAGATAAAAATTGATGGTGAAATGCATGCATTGACCGCGCTGAATCCGGAGTTGCGAGCCACCGTGTTTGAGGGGGCCAGCATCGAAGGCCGGGCCAATGTGCTGGTGATGCCGAATATGGACACCGCCAGTATTGCTCTGGGTCTGTTGCGCTCGTTTACCAACGGGCGCCTGATCGGGCCCTTCCTGTGCGGACTGGAAAAGCCGGCACACATTCTGATTCCATCGGTGTCGGGTCGCGGTATTCTGAACCTGACTGCGCTCGCCTCGGCTGATATCTATCAACATAAAAAGAATCTGTAATAATTCACCGATCATGTAATTCATGCTGGCGCAGCGTCGTCAGCATGCATAGCGCGCTTGAAGTAGAAGGATCTGGATTTTTTTTCGGGGACGGTTCGATGTTGGCAGAAAAACCAACGCTGGTTTCAATCGTGTGTTACGCCGTCGTTGTGCTGTTGTCTTCAACAAGTGCCCTCGCAGAAAGCCCCTGGCGAGATCCGCATCCGCAGCGCCTTAATGGTTTTGTTGAGGGCCGGGAGTTTCTCTACGACAGTTCCAGTTTTATCAACCGGTTCAGTTATCGTCAACTGTCCGACTCACCGGCGCCGGGGGAAGACGGTTTGTCAGGTACCGGTGGCAGCGTTACCGGTGATCAGCTTTATCTGGTCATCAATCTGCAGAAAACACTTTATTTTGATGATGATCGCTATGGTATCGTCGCGCGCGCTCAAAGGCGCGAAGACTTTGATGGCCGTTTCGATCGGCAATTGATCGGCGTACAGCGACGTTTCGGCGATGACTGGCGCGCAGCGTTAGTCGCTGATGTGTCCGGAGATAAAGGCGAAGTTGATTTTCAGTACGAGGCAACATGGCAGCGTGACGATACTCAAAAACTTCGATTGGCGCTGGTTCAGGTCGACCGACTGTATAACAACAAAAGCAATAGCGACAACAAATACGAGCGCACTCCCGTCACGCTGTTTGCTCACTATCAGCAGCAAATTGGGTCGCGCATGAGTGCTGATCTTGCTGTCAATTATTCGCCGCGGGCGCAATACGAGGATAGGGAAAACGCATTGTATATTCGAGGCGACCAGCTTCGCATTGCCGCTTCATTAGCGTTTGCCTTGCCGGGCGAATGGCATTCCGAATTGTCTTTCAAGCTTGAGAATACAGATCGTAAATACCGTAGTCTGGTGCCGGCAGAGAGCGCCGGACCGGATGCCTTCAGTCGCCGCATGCGCAGCGTTACCTGGGAAGTGATGTCTGAGGCTACAGCGCAATATCATGGCGGGCTGCATTATTTCATGATGGATGAGCAGGGCTGGATGGGTCAGAACCTGGCGACCTCCGGTTTTCATCGGCGTGATGAA
>Ga0136557_1002494_pt1 | contig 10630 bp, 9 predicted proteins | sample AntRauTorckE6832_FD_104796 | JGI IMG/M metagenome (GOLD analysis project Ga0136557, IMG submission 104796) | Saline lake microbial communities from Rauer Islands, Antarctica - Metagenome Torckler E6 #832 | ecosystem: Environmental > Aquatic > Non-marine Saline and Alkaline > Saline | place...
AAAAACCGCCCCGACAACAGCCTCATAGCCGCATGACAGTATGGAAGATTTATTCCTGCCACTGGATTCCTCTTCGCCCTTGCCGAGATAGAGTAAACGTCCCAGCTCTATTTCCCGGGCCATTTGGGCAAGGTGCGTTTCGTTGACCAGGGCGGCACGGAACCTTGTCAGCTCACCCTCATTCATCTCTGGAAAGCGTTTGAGAAGAATATAGCCAACCACCAGATCAAGAACGGCATCGCCGAGAAATTCGAGCAACTCATTGTTGCGACAGGCCTCTGCCTGTTCAAAGGCAAAGGACGAGTGGATCAAAGCAGTCTGCAAGAGCCGCAGATCGGTAAAACGGTAGCCAAGCAGCGCTTCAAACTCACTGAGCATTTCCTTGTTCTGCTTGGCCATTGAATTGATTTTCATATCCATGATAGTTATTTTTTTCACTTGTCAAAAAAACAGAGTATGGTATAAAGAGTGCCTTCAGAAATGAGATCATGGCGGCGTAGCCAAGTGGCTAAGGCAGTGGTCTGCAAAACCATTATTCATCAGTTCGACTCTGATCGCCGCCTCCACCATATAACGGGTTGCAGACATGAATGTCTGCAACCCGTTTGTTTTTTCAGCACCTTCTCCTGTCAGTTGCTCTATTTTCCCTGTTGACCAACACAACTCAGCTGGTCGACCCAGGAGCCTACCGTGTAGTTTTCATGGGACGCCATAAAATAAAGATGTGTGTATAGCACTCCCCTTTCTACCATGCAACAGTTTTCCTGACTTCCAACAACCATCATACCCGGAAAGCCTTGATCAATTGAGCAAAATCACTTTTCCAAAGACCCGCGGTGTCTTACGAACCTTCGTCACCATCAAGAGGAATTCCCCAGATCTCTTCGGCATACTGTCGAATGGTTCGATCGGTTGAGAATTTACCCATCCTGGCCACATTCAAAATCGCCTTACGCGTCCAACTATCGACATCTTTAAAGGCTTTACCGACGCATTTCTGACAGTCAATATAGGCAGCAAAATCCAACATAACGAGATACGGGTCATGTTCGCTGAGCAGCGAGTCAACCAGCGGGTGGAAAAGCGAGGTGTCTCCCGGGCTGAAGGTACCGTCCTGTATAGCCTTGATTACCGCATTAATATCACTCCGTCTCTGGCAGATCTCCAAGGGGGTACGGCTCGGGTCGAGCCGCTCATACTCCGCCTCGGCGGCATCCATTCCGAAAATGAAAATATTTTCCTCGCCAACCTCCTCTTGTATTTCAATATTGGCGCCGTCAAGCGTTCCTATGGTCAAGGCGCCGTTGAGGGCAAACTTCATATTCCCGGTCCCGGAGGCCTCGGTCCCTGCCGTGGATATCTGCTCGGAAAGGTCCGCTGCCGGCATAATAATCTCCGCCTGGGAAACATTGTAGTTGGGCAGAAAAACAACCTTAAGCCTGCCCTTAATGCGAGGATCGTTATTGACAACCGAGCCGATGGATGTGATCAGTTTAATGATCAATTTGGCCTTCCAGTAGGTCGGCGCCGCCTTCCCCGCGAAAATAAAGGTCCGTGGGGGAGCATCATTTTCCGGATCACGAACCAGCTGCTGATAATGATAAATAACATGGAGGGCGTTAAGGAGTTGCCGCTTATATTCATGAATACGCTTGACCTGGACATCAAACATGGAGGAGGGGTCGACCTCGACACCACATTGCTCAGCAATATAGCGACTCAATTTTGTCTTGTTTTCGAGTTTTATCTCCTGCCACGAGCTGCGAAAATTATCATCATCGACCAGATTCTCGAGTTGCCGCAGTTTATCAAGGTCACAGATCCAATCCCGACCGATTGTATCGCTTATTAACGAAGCAAGTCTGCGATTGCATTGCAGCAACCAGCGGCGAGGCGTGATCCCATTGGTCTTGGCATTGAATTTTCCGGGATAAAAGACGTTGAACTTTTTAAAGATTTTCTCCTTCAACAATCGAGTATGCAATTCAGCAACACCATTGACGGAATGACTGCCGACAATGGCAAGATGGGCCATACGCACTTTTTTCACCTGCCCCTCTTCGATGATGGACATTTCCCGAATAACATCGCTGTCCCCATGATACTTATGGGCAATGAGTTCTAGAAAACGGCGATTTATCTCATAGATTATTTCCAGATGGCGCGGCAGCACTTTGCCTATCAAATCAACATTCCACTTCTCCAGAGCCTCGGGCATCAGGGTGTGATTGGTATAGGCAAACGTCTTCACCGTGATATCCCAGGCCTTCTCCCAGCCCAACCCCTCGTCATCGAGGAGAAGTCGCATAAGTTCGGGGATGGCGATTGCCGGATGAGTATCGTTGAGCTGCACGGCGACCCGGTCGGCAAAAACGTCAAAATCGGTGTTCTTCTTTTTATAGCGCCGTAGAATGTCCTGAAAGGTAGCGGCGACGAAAAAATACTGCTGGCGCAGACGCAATTCCTGTCCGGCAAAATTATGATCCGGCGGATACAACACCTTGGAGATTGTTTCCGAGCTGACCTTTGATTCCACCGCACCAATATAATCCCCGCGGTTGAAAAATTTCAAATCCAGCTCCCGCGAGGCACGCGCGGTCCACAGCCGCATATTGATGACATGGTCATTCTCAAAACCCGGCACCATCATATCACAGGGAACGGCTATGACATCATCGGTTTCTATCCATTCGGCACGATACCTTCCTTGCTCATCCTGGTAGGTCCTCACCCTACCGTAAAACTTCACCTGAAATACCGGAAGATTACGCTCGAACTCCCAGGGAGTACCGTGTCGCAACCAGTTGTCGGGACTCTCCACCTGCCTGCCGTCGATGAGCTGTTGATAAAACAGACCATACTCATAACGGATACCATAGCCGTACGCCGGAATCTTCAACGTGGCGATGGAGTCCATAAAACAGGCGGCAAGCCTGCCAAGTCCACCGTTGCCCAGACCGGCGTCCTCCTCCTGTTCAAAGATCTCTTCCATGGTACAGCCAATACTGTCAAGTGCTTCCTGCACCTCATCATACATGCCGAGGTTGAGCAGGCAGTTCTCCATGGAACGGCCAATTAAGAATTCCAGGGAAAGATAGTAGACCCGTTTCTGTTCCTTGGCATAATACGTTTTCTGGGTACGAATCCACTTCTTCACCAGAATATCACGCAGAGTGTAGGCCAGCGCCTTGCTTATGTCATTGGGCCCGGAGCGCTCGGGATCCCTGCCCTGAAAGCTCAGTAAATGGTGAATGATGCTCTTTCTAATCGATTCCGCTCCATAATCCTCGGAATTGCTGGGCCAGGTGCGGTCGAGTTCGTCATCCCGCAGTGCTGCACTTTTTGGTGCGTCCATATATTCTTTGCTCTCCTTCCGGCGGATACCGCCTGGGCTCTACCGGTCATAATTATTCATGGGATAGCCCACAGGCTAACGCATATTTTTTTAGGCAGATCCCTTCTTTTTTCAGCGTATACGATCTATAGTTGTACTTTGTTGGTGTCACTAAAATAAAGTACAGTGTAGCACCTCTAGCTGCTTTTGTACATGCACGGCCTTTACTTCAGTGCCACTTCGTAGTACTTTGAAGTGCGTTATTCTTGAGCCGGCCATCCTTGAGCCGGCCATTTATGGTGACTTTGACAAAGATATAATACTACGACATAATACTCGCTATAATTTTATCACTCTAAGGAATGCTATGTCCACTGCAAAACCTAAATCACACAAAGACTCACTGGCCATATATGTGGCTATCGCCTTTATTGCCGGCTTCCTTGCAGGTGCCGGCTTTGCGGTCTATAAATTGGGGCCGGAGGAAACTACGACAGCGGGTCCACAACAGCAACAAGGCATCTCGGAACAGCAGGCCCAGGCAATAGCACACCTCAAAGAAGAGGTTGAAACCTACCCGGACAGATCCCAGGCATGGACGCAGCTTGCCAATCTTTATTACGATACCGACCAGTATGAAAAAGCCGTGAAAGCCTACGAAACATCTCTGAATATCAATACCGGCAATGCCGATATATGGACCGACCTGGGAGTTATGTACAGACGAACAGGCCAGCCCAGGAAGGCTATTGACGCCTTTGACAAGGCCATCTCCATGGACCCGACTCATGAAATATCCAGACTCAATAAAGGAATTGTACTCATGTACGACCTCAACGACACCGAAGCAGCACTGACCTCCTGGGAGAGACTTCTTGAAGTCAACCCCGATGCCCGAACCGGCAATGGCGACCCGATACAAAAATTCGTCGACAGGGTCAAAGTCGATCTCGCCACGGCAAATGAATAGAAGAAGTAACTGCTCACAGGGCACCAGGGCTCCCCGCGAGAATCTCCGGCACCCTGCAAGCAGTTACAAATACCGGGGTTGGTTACATTACGTCGCCTCCCCGGTAAGCAGGCTACTAGAAGGAAAACAACTGTGAAAAGTTACGAAGAAAACACATCCACCCGATGTTTATACAGAGGAGATATCTATGAAATTTGAGACCATGGCACTTCATACCGGCCAAACAGTCGACCAGGACACACTCTCCCGGGCCGTTCCTATTTATAGAACCAGCTCCTATGTTTTCAAGAACACCGAACATGCTGCCAATCTTTTTGCCCTGAAGGAGCTGGGCAACATCTACACCCGCATCGGCAATCCCACCCAGGATATCCTCGAGCAGCGTATCGCCGCGCTCGAAGGCGGTGGTACCGCCTTGGCTCTGGCTTCGGGAACCTCGGCGATATTTTACACCATTATTAATATTTGCCGCCAGGGAGACGAAGTGGTTTCGGCCAACAATCTCTACGGCGGTACATTCTCCCAGTTCAGCTCAATCCTGCCGCAGATGGGCATCACGACCCGCATGGTGGATCCAAGTGACCCCGCCAACTTCGAGGCTGGCATCAACGACAAAACACGTGCCATATACTGCGAGACCATCGGCAACCCCACCCTCAACATGGTCGATCTTGACGGTCTGGCGCGAATTGCCGAAAAACACCACCTACCCCTCATCGTCGACTCAACCTTTACCCCGCCCTGTCTCCTCAAACCCATTGATCACGGTGCCGATGTGGTCATACACTCATTGACGAAATGGATCGGCGGCCATGGTACCGGCCTTGGAGGTATCATGGTCGATGCCGGGAAATTTGACTGGAGTGACTCAAAATTCGCACTCTACAACGAACCGGACGAGTCCTACCACGGCCTCCGCTACGCCCACGACCTTGGTGAGCTGACCCCCGTGGCCTTCGCCCTGCGCATGCGCCTCGTTGCCCTGCGAAACCTTGGCGCCTGCATATCGCCGGACAATGCCTGGCTCTTTCTCCAGGGTCTGGAAACACTAGCCCTGCGTATGGAGCGGCACAGTGAAAACGGCCATCTCATAGCTGAACATCTGCAGAGCCACCCCCAGGTCGAATGGGTATACTACCCGGGTCTTGCCGGTTCGCCCGGCCATGACAACGCCCGCAAATACCTGCGCAACGGCTACGGCGGCATGATCGCTTTCGGCATAAAAGGGGGGGCTGAGGCCGGCCGGGCTTTCATCGAGAACCTGCAGCTTATATCACACCTTGCCAACGTCGGTGATGCCAAATCTTTGGCTATCCATCCCGCCTCAACGACTCACTCGCAGCTCTCCCCGGAGCAGCTCGAGGCTGGAGGAATATCGGAAAACCTTGTGAGGCTCTCCATCGGCATAGAACATATCGACGATATTCGCGAAGATATTGACCAGGCGCTGGTGAAAGCGACAAAAAGTGTTTAGTGTTATTTCGTGAATTTTTTTTAGCGGACCCTTACCTTCGAGGATAAACGTTTTGCTGATTACCAACAAAACTCAGCTGATCGCTTCAGGAACTTTTAGTGCTTCGAGCTGAGTTTCGTTGGTAATCAGGAACGTTTTAGAGCAACGTATAAACATCCATAGAATAGAACTCGAACGATTCAACCCCTATCATTATGCAGCCTGACAGCACCACAGATGATGCTCCGCTTATTGTGGAGAAGCAGTTTTTCACCTTTGCCGAGCCGCCGAACAGAATGGTCCTGGAAAACGGCAGCGAGCTGGGACCGATAACCATTGCCTATGAAACCTTCGGCACCCTTTCCCCGGAGAAGGACAACGCCGTTCTCATTGCCCACGCCTTTTCCGGAGATTCACATGTCGCAGGCTATTATGCCGATGACGAGGAACGTCTCAAGCCCGGCTGGTGGGACTCCGTTGTCGGTCCCGGCAAGGGCATCGATACCAATACGTATTTCGTTATCTGTTCCAATATTCTCGGCAGCTGCAGGGGCTCCACCGGTCCCGCTTCGATAAACCTGGAAACCGGGGTGCCCTACGGACTTGAGTTCCCCATGGTTACGATCGGCGATATGGTCAAGGCCCAGAAACTATTGGTGGACCATCTCGGCATTACACAGCTCCACTGCGTCATCGGTGGTTCAGTGGGCGGCATGCAGGTACTGGAGTGGTGTCTGCGTTATCCGGAGATGGTGCGCTCGGCGGTTCCTTTGGCAACAACCATGCGCCATTCAGCCATGGCCATAGCCTTTAACGAAATAGCCCGCCAGGCCATTCTTGCCGATCCTAACTGGAACAGGGGTAACTATTACACCGCGACGCCGCCCCACACCGGGCTTGCCGTGGCCCGGATGGTCGGGCATGTAACGTATCTGTCCGACGAAGCCATGCGGCGCAAGTTCGGCCGACGGCTTCAGGACAGAGAAGATTTTTCCTACGGAATCGATATTGATTTCGAGGTGGAAAACTATCTGCGCTACCAGGGCTCCAAATTTGTACGGCGCTTCGATGCCAACTCTTTGTTGTACATCACTAAAGCGGCCGACTACTTCGACCTCAAAAGTGGAACAGCCAAGGGCTCAGCGGAGCGCGCTCTTTCTCAAAGCAAGGCAAAATTTCTTGTCATATCATACACCTCCGACTGGCTCTACCCGACCTACCAGTCAAAAGAGCTGGTCAAGACCCTGAAACGCGCCGATTGTGATGTCAGCTTCTGTGAAATTGAGGCCGACGCCGGCCATGATGCCTTTCTCATCGATGATGAGCGACTACGAAATTTACTCAAAGGCTTTCTCGATGGGATCCCAAGAAACTAAAAAAATGCGCTATGACCTGCAAATCATCGCCTCGTGGATAGAAAGCGGCAGCAAGGTGCTCGATCTGGGCTGCGGCACCGGCGATCTGCTCGCCTGGCTCACCGCCAACAAAGATGTGCGTGGTACCGGCATCGAACTGGACGAACATAAGGTAACCCAGTGCATCGCCAAAGGCCTCACCGTACTCCAGGGTGATTTCAATGAAGAGGTCGAGGATTACCCGGACAAGTCATTCGATTGCGTCATTCTCAGCCAGACCCTGCAGCAGGTATATGAACCGGCCCGGCTGCTCTACTCCCTTTCCAGGATCGGTAAAAAAGTCGTTGTCAGTTTCCCCAACTATAGCCATATCTCCATCCGTCTCCAGCTTCTTTTCAAGGGAATGGCTCCGAAAAATGAACAGCTCCCCTATCATTGGTACGACACTCCCAATATTCGGGTCATCACGCTCAAAGACTTTCGCCGTTTCACCCGTGACGTCGGTTATGATATAGTGGATGAAGTGGCAATCAACACCGACCAGCAGGATTTCAGAGGCACCATAGTACGAAGATTCAGCAATCTCCGGGCAACGTACGGTATTTTCAACATTGAAATGACCAACAGATAACTCCAACAATGGCACTCTCATGACACAACAGGGCGATAACAAACGAGTTCTCCAGTCAATAAATACACTGTGCGACAACGAGGGGCAAACCATTGCCAGCCAGCATAACAAAATCCCCCCCGTGGTCAAGCAACTGGTCCAGGCATGGAAGACTGAAAAATATTTCGACCACATTACACCGGTGGCCCTGCCTTCGGATGATGCCGTCATCGCAATCATCAACAAGGCACGCTCCATTCTGTTCCCCGGTTATTTCACCAAGGCCAAACTGCACCAGTCCAATCTCGAATATTTCCTCGGACAGGAGACCACCGAACTTTATGAAATGCTGGTGGAACAGATCAGCATGGCCATTCGCCACGACTGCAGGCGGCATGAACTGCCGTGCACCAACTGCGATGAACTGAGCCATAAGATCGCTTTTGCCTTCATTGAACGGCTGCCCCATGTCACTGACCTGCTCACGGCGGACATTCATGCAACGCTTACCGGCGATCCCGCCACCAAGAGTCCCGATGAGGTGATATTCTGCTACCCCGGACTTCTGGCAACCTCTATTTTCCGTCTTGCCCACGAACTCTTTCGCTTTGATGTCCCCATCATTCCAAGAATCATGACCGAGTATGCCCACAGCCGGACGGGCATTGACATTCATCCGGGAGCGACCATCGGCCCCGGCCTCTTCATCGACCATGGCACGGGTGTGGTCATCGGCGAAACCACCATTATCGGCAAGGGTGTCCGGCTCTACCAGGGCGTCACCCTCGGAGCAATGTCGCTGCCGCGCGACGCTGGGGAAAAACTGTACCAACAGAAACGCCATCCAACCATAGAAGACAATGTCATCGTCTACTCCAACACTACTATTCTCGGCGGAGAAACCATTATAGGTGAGGGCGCTGTGGTTGGTGGTAACATCTGGCTGACCGAAAGCGTATCTCCAGGAACCAAGGTATTATTGAAGAAACCCGAGCTTATTTATGCAGGCTCAAAAAAAGACATGCGTGGAAAGAAGAACACCCAACAGAATACCCAGCACGCTGCCGAACAGGAAAAAACCACGGGTTAACATGGGTCCTGGACACCATCATCTCCAGTTTCTCCCCGACACACACGAGGTCTTTATTATGTCATCAACAATTTCCGCCACCATCGGCAATACTCCACTGCTCAAACTGGAAAAACTATCGCAACAGACAAGCACGACATTGCTCGCCAAACAGGAGTCCCGCAACCCCATGGGCAGTGTGAAATGCAGAATCGCTGTCTCCATGATTGAAAGCGCTGAAAAGGAGGGTAAAATCAACAAAGACACCGTGATCGTTGAACCGACCAGTGGCAATACCGGCCTCGGCCTTGCCTTTGTATGCGCGGCGAAAAGCCTCAAACTGGTCCTCACCATGCCGGAGTCGATGAGCATGGAACGACGTCAAATGCTCAAGCATCTTGGAGCGGAACTCGTCCTTACCCCGGCGGCAAAAGGCATGAAGGGCGCCATTGCCATGGCGGAACAGCTGTTGGCGGAAAATGACAACTCCTTTATGCCCAACCAGTTCGACAACCCTGCCAATCCGGAAATACACAGGCGCACCACCGCCGAGGAAATCTGGCATGACTGCGACGGCAACATAGATTTTTTCGTTGCCGGCGTGGGGACAGGGGGAACTATTACCGGCGTTTCCGAGGTACTGAAAAAGCGTAACCCGGCGATGCAGAGTATAGCTGTTGAACCCACCGACTCACCGGTGCTCTCCGGCGGCAAGCCGGGTCCCCATAAAATACAGGGCATAGGCGCGGGTTTCGTGCCGCAGATTCTCAATTGCGACATTCTTGACGAGATAGTCACCGTCACCAATGACGACGCCATCGAAACAGCCCGAACCCTGGCCCGGGACGAAGGGATTTTTTGCGGAATCTCCTCGGGAGCAGCAGTCCATGCGGCTGCAAGGATAGCGGCGCGCCAGGAAAATAAGGGCAAGACAATCGTCGTTGTGCTTCCCGATACGGGGGAGCGCTATCTCAGCACCGACTTGCTGAAAAAGGATTAATAAAAATGGTTCTGCAGCTGGACTGCTGCAGGTGAAAGTGCTGTTTGAAACTATTATAAGGAACCGGCTATCTCGGCCTATATATTACGACCAGTGTCTTGACTTTCCCGTCAATACCACGATATCCGTGGGGAATAGAAGAATCGAAATAGAGGCTGTCGCCCTCCCTTAACATGACGGATTCTTCGCCGTAACAAAATTCAAGACTTCCGTCGAGGACGAAGAGAAACTCCTCGCCCTTGTGATTGTTAAAGACGATATCGCGCGCCTCGCGCTTTTCCATATGAACAATAAAGGGCTCCATATTTTTTGCTGCCTTGGGGTAGGCCAGCGGTTCGTACTGATAGCCGATATGGGAGACATGCGGCCCTTTGGCAATACCGTAGCGGTCTTCTTTTCGCACCACCACCATATTGGTCTCATGGCTGTTTTTCTGAAAAAAAACACCAATCTGCACCCCAAGCGCCGTGGAGATCTTCAACAACGTGGCGATTGGCGGCGTGACGATATTATTTTCAATCTGCGACAGATTGGGCTTGGAAAGTCCGGTGAGGTCAGAAAGCTCCTGCAGGGTCAAATCTCGCTGATTGCGAAGATTCCGTATCTGGCGGCCGATATCCAGCGATGCCAGTTCATTTTTGATATCATGGGGCATATCGCACTATACCTTAAAGTCATAGAGTGGTATTTTTTTCTGCATCTCCAAGGCAAAAACCTTTGTAACTATTCAGGTGGGAGCACCAAATTGGCATAACCACCAAGTTGTAACTGTTCAAGAGTGCTCCATATTGGCTCATTTGGGACTTTGAAGCATACTTGTGCTATTCGAGAAGGCTCAA
>Ga0136557_1002498_pt1 | contig 10619 bp, 5 predicted proteins | sample AntRauTorckE6832_FD_104796 | JGI IMG/M metagenome (GOLD analysis project Ga0136557, IMG submission 104796) | Saline lake microbial communities from Rauer Islands, Antarctica - Metagenome Torckler E6 #832 | ecosystem: Environmental > Aquatic > Non-marine Saline and Alkaline > Saline | place...
GTGCCGGGGCCGCCGGTGATGATGGCAAAGCGATTGCCCATGGCCAGCGCACAGGCGATCTTTTGCCAGTCGCATTGTGCTGTTGTGCTACTGGAGGTTTCTGCTGCCAGTTGTTTGTGGGATATTCGGTTAAAAACGTTGGTTATCGTTGCTGTCAGTAACTCGTCATCAATAACAGGCGGTGACGCCAGGCGCCGCTGAATACTGCGCGACAGGGTTTGTTCGTATTGCCAGAAACGGCGCAGATACAGTAATGGTCTGCCGCTGCTGCGGTCAAGTACCAGAGGTTGATTGTTGGTGTCATCTAAGGGGCCCGCAGATGGGCTTTCGCCAATCAGTTGTGCCCCTATCAGTTCTGGACTGCGCAAGGCCTGTGCCCAGATTTCGGTGGTGATGTGTGCGAGCAATTGCTGTGGCGTTACTGCCGGTTGATGCACAGGCGACTCGGGTGGCAGTGACAGCGCTTTGCCGGGCTCGGCCAGACAGTGTTCGATATCCAGGCAGACATGGCCGTGTCCGTTTTGATGGCTGGTCAGCGCGGCCGCCAGCAACAGCGGTACCGGGGCGTCCGGTACCTGGCGATGCAGGAAAACGGCGAACTCAGCATCCAGCCAGCGTATCCAGCCTGCCCGTGCCCAATCGTCCATTACCCGGAGATATTGATTGACGTCGCTTAGTACCGTGTTGATATCCACTGCCAGATGCGTTGTGCTTGCGCTCGATATGATTGTCATCAGAACAAGACCTCCTGCTGGCCTGACGCTGGTAATGGCGCAGATTGACCGGTGCTGAACAGAGCGTCCAGTGCCTCGATGAATGCCAGTGGTGGTTTGTCCGCCACCAGGCCCTGTGTCTGTGACGCATGGCCTCGCAGAAAGAAGTACAGGGCGCCGCCCATGTGCGTCTGGTAGTCGTAGTCTGGCAATCGGCTGCGCAGCAGTCGGTGCAAGGCGAGCAGGTAGATGGCGTACTGCACGTCATAACGGTTGTGCAGGACTTCCCGCGACAGCGCCTGTTCGCTGTAACTGCTGTCACGCGGCCCCAGGTAGTTGGATTTCCAGTCCGCCACGTAGTAGCGACCATCATGCTCAAACACCAGATCGATAAAGCCCTTCATCATGCCGTTCAGTTGTTTTGGCAACAGTGCCGGGCGTATGGCGCCTGGCTGGATGAATTGCTGGCACAGCGTGTCCAGTTCCTGTGTAGCCACTTGATGACTGGCAAACAGGAACTCCATCTCTGCCTGTTGTGATCGCACCTGAGTCAGTTGCAAGGTGTTTTGCCCGGCCAAAGTGAATCGGGTGTTCAAAAATATTTTCAGCCATATGTCCAGACGCTCAATATCGTGCTGCCAGTCTCGCTGTGCGCAGCGCTGGTTCAACATCTGTCTGCGGGCTTCATCATTGTGTTCGGCATTGGCGAAACCATCGGCCTCGGCCCATTCCAGCAGTCCGTGCAGGAAGGTGCCGGGTTTGGGGCCACGGTGAAAGCCGTGCAAGCCCGGCGCAGTACGACTGAATTCGCTACGTTGCTGCGCCTCGCTGTGTTGCGGGCCCTCGCCTGTTGTCAGATGTTCTTCCAGGGTCTGATCATCCTGCGGCGCTTCAGGTTCCAGTGGGTGCATAGTGCTTGAACTGCCACCGGCGACGCCTGTTTTTAACGCCGAGTAACTGGCAATCCACCAGTTCTCCGCCGGGCTGCGAGGCGATACCAGTGCTGCTTTCAGCGCACTGGCAATGGGCGCAGATTCAACTTCGGTAAACGATTCCGGATCGCGAATCTTCGGCGCCGCCCTCAGCTTGATATTGGGGCAGTCCTCGTGCCAGTGTTGCAGAGCGTTGGCAACATCCAGTGCTTCCATGGGCGCGCCACCGCTCATCAGATATCCCAGGGCACCTTTGTGGTTGATGGCTTTGGGGCTGTTCCCTGTAGAGATAGCGGCCGCGCCCAGCCACAGGCCATGGCGGGCACGGGTTAGCGCCACATACAGAAGTCGCATGTCTTCCGACAAACGTTCGTGGTCTGCCTGCTGCCACGCGCCGGAATCAATCTTATTGCCGGCGATTTCCAGGCGGCGGCTGCTGCCGTGGTCATCGCTGACTATCATGACCTGCTTCACGTTGCCGTCGACTTCTTTCAAGGCGGGTGCAAAGGGCAGACATACCAGCGGATATTCCAGGCCCTTGGCTTTATGGATGGTCACCACACGTATCAAGTCATCGTCGCTCTCCAGGCGCAGTATTTCCTCGTCACCGGGATTCTGCATCTGCTCCGCCAGGTGTCGGATCAGGGCCTGTTCACCTTCGTATTGCACACTGGCCTTTTGCAGGTACTCAGCCAGGTGCAGCAAATTGGTCAGGCTGCGTTCGCCGTCAGGCTGATTGATCAGGCGCTGCGGCAGGTCATGAAACTGCATCAACAAGCGCAGCATGGGCAGTACGCCCTGGGTTTGCCAGAGCCGATGTAGATGACGGAACAATTCGGTTTCTGCCTCCCATGCCAGTTCGTCGTGGTTGAGCAGCTCCAGCCGCGCCAGTGGCAGGTCCAGTGACGCGGTTGCCAGCGCAGCGCGCAGTTTGCGTTCATCACCGGGCTCGGCGCAGGCGCGCAACCAGCGCAAGACGTCCTGCGCCTCGGTGCAAGAGAACACCGATTCACGGTCAGACAGGTAAACGCTGGCCATTTCGTAGGCATGCAATGCGGCACGGATTTCATTGGCTTCACCGCGGCCGCGCACCAGGATGGCGATGTCTTTGGGCCGCAGGCGGACAAAATCGGTATCGGATTTGAATCCGGTGTTTGCATCATGCAGCCAGCACGCGATTTCGCTGGCGCAGCGCTGGGCGATGCTTTTGCGGAAGCCGGTTATGGCAATGGTTTCTACACGGTCTTCATACTCATCATATTCACTATCGGAGCCCAGATGCCAAAACGTGATAGCCGGCGCTTCGTTATTGTTGATGATCAGGGTCTCCTGGCGACCCTTGGCGGCCACCGGCAAAAACGGCAGCGGGTTGTGGTCGCCATGCTTGAAGCGGAAAGCCCCAATATCAAACGCTTCTGCCTGCCCGAACAGGTAGTTGATGCCATTGACCACTGCCTCAGTCGACCGGTAATTGGTGCCCAGATTGAAATGGCGTCCGGCCGTTGCCTGTCGCGCCGCCAAGTAGGTATGAATATCGGCATTGCGGAATGAATAAATCGCCTGTTTAGGGTCGCCGATCATGATCAGCGCGCTGTCGGCATGATTGCTGCTGAGCTGGTATATCTTGTCAAATATCCGGTATTGCAGTGGATCTGTGTCCTGGAACTCATCGATCATGGCCACGGGATAGTCCCGGCGAATCTGTGCCGCCAGTTTGTCGCCCAGTGGGCCTTGCAATGCCCGGTCCAGTTGTAACAGCAAGTCGTCAAAACCCAGTTCGGCTTTTTCCTGCAGTCGTTTTTGCAGCGCAGCTTCCAGCCAGCGGCCGGCATGGCTCAGTACCACGGCGCGCACATCAGGGCCGGTGCTGTCGGCGGCAGCCTGCTGGGCGGCAAGCCAGTCTGCGATCGCAACCAGCGCCGGGTGTTGCGGCTGGGCAGGCGCTTTTTTGCCACCACTGAGTTTCCATTGATCCTGCGCAAAGCGAATCATGCGCGCAGGCGCTTCATCACCCTGTGCCCAGTTCGCAAGACTCAGTTTCAGGCCGGCAAAATCGTCAACGGTTTTTGCTTCCGCATAGGAGTTCTTGTTCAATGTTGGTTGCAAGTCATCCAGCAAGCTTTCAAGTTCAGGTCTGGCTGTCGTCCATGCGCTGCGTGCCCGGTTTTCGAGGCGGGTGATTTCCTGCGCCTGCCTGGCAAAACTCGCCAAAGCGTGATTCAGGTCGGTCACCTCCGGCAGGGTTTCGCCCGCAAAGGTGAGCGCGGTATCCGTTTTGTGGATCAGCGGGCGCACCGCTTGCAGCAGCGATACCGGGTCGCCAAATTCGTGGTCTATTGCCTGCGCCGCAGCAGCGGGCAGGGCATAAAAGTGCTGGCGCCAGTAGTCACGTATCAGGTCAGCGAACATATCCTGCTGATTACTGATCAGGGTTTGCTGGAACAGGCTGCCGCTGTCAAAGGCGTGTTCGCGCAACATGCGATAGCACCAGCCGTGAATTGTCGACACCGCTGCCTGATCCATGCTCTGTGCTGCCATGCTGAGCAAGCGGGCACACTGCGGCCACAGCGCGGCATCATAGTCAGCGCGCAGGGCGGACAATACCTCATCGCAGTCATCACCAGAGTTGACAAAGCAACGTGCCGCATCTGACAGTCTGGTCCGGATACGGTCTTTCAACTCCTGGGTGGCCGCATCGGTAAAGGTGACCACGAGGATGTCTTCTGGTGTCAGCGCTCTGGCGAAAGCGGCCTCACCACCGTGCTGCAGGATCAGGCGGACGTAGAGCAGGGCAATAGTAAAGGTTTTACCGGTGCCGGCGCTGGCCTCAATCAATTGACTGCCACACAAGGGAAAGCTGCGGATATCCAGAGGCTTGCTCATTCGGCATTCTCAGTGTCTGCTGCTGGGCTCTGGCGATGCAGGTGCCAATGCTTAACCATATCTGCATATAAATCAGTGCTGGCAGCGACAAATGCATGGTTATTTGCATCGGGCTCGAGCAGGGTTTCTTCGTCGGGCAACTGGCCTGCTAGCAGATCTGCAAAGCGCGGCCACAGACGCAACAGCACCTCACTGGTCTGCACTTGACCGGCGGCACTGTACGTGCCCTCATATATCGATCTTGCCGCTTCCAGGGGCGCCTTGTCAGGGTCAGTGGTCAGGTAAGCACAGCTGGTTTTGACTTCCGCAGCCAGTGGATGTTGCAGGTTCTGTTGGTAAAGGGTCAGCAGTTGCTGCAAGATCCTGTGTGCGCTGTCGGCGTCCAGCGGGGCGAGCACTTCGTCCGTGTCTGGCCCCAGCAAATGTGTTTTGACCGGGCCATGCAATTGCGCCGCTAAATGTGCAGGCCAGTGCCGGGCCAGGGTGTGCCATTTGACTTTGCTTGTGGCTGTGCTGGTGCGCTTTTTTTTCCCGCCCCATATCTGGCTGCTTAACATAACGCAGCGCAGGTGGAGGCCGTCGGCGTGTTGCTGTACATCGTTGAGGGTATCTTCCAGCGACAATGAGTCGTCCTCGAGCGTGACACTAACCGGCAGCGCTCCGATAGCTGAACTTTGGGTCATTAATTCGTGATAACGTTGCAAGGGTTTGATAAGCGGGCGTGTCAGCGGGGTACGGTATAAATCGGCAAACGGTGGCATTGGCAGCACACCCTGACGCTGTTGTTTGCTGATCAGCTCGTCCAGTAACGCGCTGATTTCCACAGGATCTCGTTCTGTGCTTGTGTGCATTATCTGTTGTGCATCGCTGATAAGTTGATCCTGAATCTGCCACCGGCTCAGTGCGTTGATCGCGAATGATTCGTGATCTTCGCCGGTCAGTTCCTCGTTGTTGAACACTACCCCCAGGCATTTTTCAAAATACACCACAGCCGGGTTGCGCAACAGTGCGCTGAGGTTGTTTAACCCAATGACAGACGGCTCATCATTGCCCTGAGCACTCAGGGTGTGCTCAGTGGCCGAGACTTGTTCGGCTTGTGGTGCCCATTCGGCGGCATAGGTAGTCAGCGCCGAACTGGCGTTAAAATAGTCAGCGCCAAAGGGCTGCAAGGGATACTCGTGGCTGATGTTGCGCAACAACTGGTCTTTGTCCGAGCTGTCAATGGTGTCCTTGATATAATCACGTAATTGCGCTACCAGCACTGACGGAGGCCGCTCGCTGTTATCGCGGATACTGCGTCCGACCCAGCTGACATACAAGGAGTCGCGCGCTGACAACAGTGCTTCAAGAAACAGGTAGCGGTCGTCTTCCCGGCGTGATCGATCCCCTGGCCGGTAGTCCTGGCGCATCAGGTCAAAATCAACGGAGGTCACCTGGCGCGGGTAATCGCCGTCGTTCATGCCCAGCAGGCAGATATGTTTGAACGGTATTGCCCGCATCGGCATCAGCGTGGCAAAGTTTACGGCGCCGGCGAGGAAACGCTGGCTCAGATCCAGTTCATCCAGCGATTCAAGGAAATACTCGCTGACCACTTCAATCGGCAGTTTGTCGTTGAACTCGGCTTGCGCACAGGCATCAGTCCAGCTTTGCAGGCGCTGCTCGGCGCGGGCGATCAACAGCGTGTCGCGATCATCAGCGGCGACAAAAAATTGATTGAGCAGGGCACTGACTCGTGCGCTCCAGGTCTCCGGAGCCGCGGGCTGTTGGAATAAATGCCAATGATGTTCCAGTACTCGCAGCAGGTGGGTGAGCTTACCGGTCACCGCAGCGCTTAAACCGCCGACTTCGGCAAAGGGTTCGATATCCTGCCAGGCGTCGCCACGGCCCACAGCATAACCCAATAACATGCGTCGCAGGCCGAAGTGCCAGGTGTTCTGTTCCAGGGCATCTTTGTTCAGCGATGCCGGCATGCCTTGGGCGGTGCGCTGTTCTGCGTTCAGCCCCCAGCGAATGCCTGCGCCCTCGACCCAGCGATGCAGCAGTGACTTGTCCGCGGCGTCCAGATCAAACGCTTTTTGTACAGCGGGTACATCCATCAGGTCCAGCAGTTCGCTGACACCAAATCTCGACGAGGGCAGATTCATCAACATGGCCAGTGCCAGATAAATCGGGGCCTGGTGGCGCTTGCCCTGATCGGACATGGTAAACGGGATGAAGCGCGTATCATCACGGTTGATGCGACCGAATACGGCCTGAATATGTGGCGCAAACTGGTTGATGTCGGGCACCATCACCAATACATCGCGTGGGCGCAATGTCGGGTCGTTGGCGAACAGGCCGAGCAGGTGATCCTGCAGTATTTCTACTTCGCGCTGCGCACTGTGTGCCATATGAAAACTCAGCCCTGCGCCGGAGTCGACATCTGTGTGCGCGGCGCGGGCTTCGTCGATGCTGCGCAAATGAAAGATGTCGCCCTGAAGTCTGCCCAGCAGATGGTGCTCCGATGGCTCATCAAACAGATCAATGCTGAGTTTGTTATCCTGGAAAAGCGGCTCGTAAGCGGCTGTCTCGTCATGCTCGTCCAGTAAACGAATATAGTCGCGACCCTGTTTGCCCCAGGCCGCCAGCAAGGGGTTGCCGCGCAGGAACAGCTCATCGGCCGCGCCGGTGTCGGTGATTGGCGGCATGTCCGCCCGCGGTGATTGGCGCTTGTATGGCCGGGCGAACAGGCGCTGGGCGGTATGTGGCTCAATGATGTCGCCCCAGTAATGGGCGCATGGGTTATGCACACACAACACTACCTGCGTGCAGCGCGCGATGGCGGCAAGGACTTCCAGGCTTTGTCGGGGCAATGAGGATATACCAAACACCACGACACGGCGTGGCAGGTTGCCCGGTCGTGTGTCCGGCGTCAGTGTCCGGCAGGCATCCAGAAATTGCTGATGCACCTGGGCGCGGCCGCTGTCGCGGGTTTGCGGCGCAATATCGCTGCGCAGGCGTCGCCACAGTTCGGCCTGCCAGCCCTGTTCATCGGGCAGCGGTGTGTGCTCATTGTGACGGGTGATCTGGTTCACCCCCCGGGCCCAGTCCTGCAGCCAGTCGGCGCGATAAATCTGATATTGATCCAGCAGATCGGCCAGTCGCTGGGCCAGCTGGAACTGCTTGCGCTGGCCGCTGTCATCGCTCAGAAAGTGACGAAGGGCTTCAAACTCGGGTTCAGCCAACAAGGTGGGCAGCAGGCGCAGCAGTCGCCAGCTCAGCAAATTCTTGTCGTACGGGGAGGTCTCCGGCAGGTTGCCCAGCACGGCGCGGTAAGCCTGCCAGTGGAAGCGGCCGGGCAGGCTGATATTCATGGCGGCGGCAATACCACAGCCGGGTTGTTCGGCGTCGGTGTCGGCGGCCAGAGCCAGTTTCAGCCACTGCGCGATGCCATTGCTTTGTACCAGCAAGACTTCATTTTCCAGTGGCATCAGCGGGTTGCGTCCCAGCCAGGTCACGGTTACCTGGCGCAACTGCTCCAGCCGGTTGCTCTGCAATACCATGAAACCGGGCTGGATGGGCGCTGACGCTGGAATAGTAGCTTTAACTGCTGAACTCATTAACTGACCTGTACTCGTCCGTGGCGCTGCGTTTTTGTGTTGGCAGCAAGTATAAGGGTTTTAAGGGTGATTGGTATGGTGTGTTATGGGCCAGTCTGGTGTACGCTGCGCAAATTTTCAGGCAAGCAATAGAGTGGCCCCAGTCAGCATGCAAAACAGCGGCAACCTCTATACAGATCTGTCGGCCTACTACGATCAGTTTTGCGCCGATGTGGATTACGCGGCACAGTGTGCGTTTGCGGCACGGGTGTTTGACGCATTTGCCATATCAGGTGGTCGCAATTACCTGGATCTGGCCTGCGGCACCGGGCAGCATTTGCAGCAAATGGCAGGCCTGGGTTTCGTGCCCACCGGGCTCGATAACAGCGCGCCGATGCTGGCACAAGCACAGTCTCGCTGCCCGCTGGCGCAGCTGCTGCTATGTGATCTGGCTGCGTTTGATCACGTCGCTGCGTTTGACCTGATCAGCTGTTTTTTATATTCGATTCATTACAGTTATCCACTGGGCAACTTTGCCGAAACGCTCAAGCGTGCCTATGAGGCGCTGAAACCCGGTGGTGTGTTTGTGTTCAACACGGTGGACGCCAATGGCGCGCGCAGCGGGCACAACGTCGTGATCCAGGTGCAGAAGGCTGACAGCAGGCTTACGTTCACATCTGGCTGGTATTACCGGGGGCAGGGCGACGTGCTGGATCTGCGGTTGTGTATTACTCGCGAGTCGGCGGGACACACACAAACCTGGAATGATCATCACACCATGACAGCGACGACCTTGTCAGAGGTTCAAAAGATGCTGCGGGCGACCGGTTTTGAGGTCACGCTGCTGGAGCACGACTACGATCGGCTGACACCGTGGGACGGCGCCAGTTTCAATGCGATTGTGGTGGCGTGCAAACCCTTGTAGGTTTGTCGCCAGCGCGTTACGGGTTTTCCGAGTCTGCTTCAGCGCGTCTTGCACCCGCCAGCACGCCCGGCAACGCATAATTGCCCTCGTGGCAGGCATATTCGTACATGGGTTCGTTTGCCGGTTTGGCATTGAGCATTAGTTCTCCCGTCCATGGCTGGCTGAACACGGTAGGGTCCTCGACGGTGAACGTGTATACGATTTCAGATGAGGACACGCGTGCAAAACGTTCGGTGACGGTCAGGTTTTCTGAGGCGCCAAACACCGTGTGTTGTGGGTGGTAGCCGGTGGTCGTAACCACCAGGGTATCATCTTCCCAGTGCCCTACGGAGTCACCCATCCACTTCTGCATGTGGGGCATGGGTTCGTCATCAATGCGGATGATGCGGGCATCGTGAATCATTTCCGCCAGGATCATCACATAGCCTTCGTTTTGCACGATCTGGTAATTGTTGTTGTACATCACCGGTAGCATGGGTGGACCGGAATGGGTGCCAAAGGAGATCAGGCAGCGCTCGGACAGCGGTCTGCCCTCAGGACCGTCATTGGGCGCGGGGCCGTTGGGGTCGCGGGCAAAGCGCGCGCGCGGGTCACCGGCAAATGGAATCTGGCCATCAGGCGGATCGACGATGATGGATGAGCGTGGCTCGTTGTTAATGACCTGGATACGGTCACCAACTTCTTTCCAGAATTCGTTGTAGCCGTCGTTAGTATCACCGTCGTCACCGCCCTGGGCGCCGGCACCAGGTTCACGATCGGGGTCACTGGCAGCATATTCAGCGTCAGGGTGGAAACCGCCAGGTTTTGTCGAGTTGTCATTGTTGTTCTCCCCTTAAAAGCTGTGTTTTCGTCCTGATTATTGATCAATAACCTATGCCATACAAGGGGTGATGCCAGTGCCGCCGCCAAGCCTGGCACTTACAATCTGTCAAACTTTACTGCAAAACGTTGATGCCATCACAATTTGTTGCCGTTATACTTCCGCGGTTACATCTTCGCCATCCGAATAATTCCAACTACAGGTATGCTGCTTTGAACTCCTTGCTCCGACTCTCGCTCGTGGGACTGTCTTCCCTGTGTCTTCATGCCGCCGCGCAGGCCCAGCCTGGCGTTGATGGCATCAATCCCGCGCCAGGCGGCCCACAGGCACGGTTCGGCAGTGAACGGGTCATCCCGCTGCAGCGCCTGCCTGATAATGTTGATATCGCCCTGGATGGCCAATTGAATGAGGCTGTCTGGGCACAGGTGCAGGCACAAAGCGGCATGTGGATTGTAGAGCCGGAAACCCTGGCCCGGGCGCCTTACGATACTCAAATAAAGGTGTTTTACACCGTTGACGGTATCTACATTTCTGCTGCTATGGAACAACCTGCCGACACGCTGGTGCGCCGCATTACGGCGCGGGACAATCGCCAGGTTAACCGTGATCGTGTCTCCTTCACGCTGGACACCTCTGGCGAGGGACAATATGGCTACTGGGTCAGTCTGGCGCTGGGTGACAACCAGCTGGACGGTACAATTTTGCCTGAGCGTCAATATAACAGCCAGTGGGATGGTGCCTGGTACGGTGCGACCGCCGAGAATGACA
>Ga0136557_1002501_pt1 | contig 10604 bp, 8 predicted proteins | sample AntRauTorckE6832_FD_104796 | JGI IMG/M metagenome (GOLD analysis project Ga0136557, IMG submission 104796) | Saline lake microbial communities from Rauer Islands, Antarctica - Metagenome Torckler E6 #832 | ecosystem: Environmental > Aquatic > Non-marine Saline and Alkaline > Saline | place...
CGGCTACGAGCTGAGTCTGGAGGAGTTGCAGAACTTCCGCCAGCTGCACTCAAAGACCGCGGGGCACCCCGAATACGGCTACGCCCCGGGCATCGAGACCACCACCGGCCCGCTGGGTCAGGGCCTGGCCAATGCCGTGGGCATGGCGCTGGCCGAGCGCACTCTGGCGGCGCAGTTCAATCGTCCCGGCCACACCATCGTCGATCATCACACCTGGTGCTTCGTTGGCGACGGCTGCCTGATGGAGGGCATCTCCCATGAGGTGGCGTCGCTGGCCGGCACCCAACGGCTCGGCAAGCTGATCACCTTCTATGACGACAACGGCATCTCGATCGATGGCGAGGTCGAGGGCTGGTTCACCGACGACACCGCCAAGCGCTTCGAGGCCTACGGCTGGCACGTGGTGGCCAACGTCGACGGGCACAAGCCCGAGGAAATCCAGGCCGCCATCGAGCTGGCCAAGACCCAGGACGACAAGCCCAGCCTAATCATCTGCAAGACCATCATCGGCTTCGGCGCGCCCAACAAGCAGGGCAAGGAAGAGAGCCACGGCGCAGCACTCGGCGAGGACGAGGTCGCCGCCGCACGCAAGCAGCTCGACTGGCCGCACAAGCCTTTCCACATTCCCGAAGAGATCTACCAGGGCTGGGATGCCCACGAAGCCGGCAGCGCCCGCCAGGCCGACTGGCAGGCACGCTTCGAGCGTTACGCCGCGGCCTATCCCAGCGAGGCGGCACAGCTGCAGCGTCGCCTCAAGGGAGAGCTGCCGCTGGAGCTGACCAGCGAGGCGATGGTCGAGGAGGCCCAGGCGAAGGGCGAGAGCGTCGCCTCGCGCAAGGCGTCGCTGGCCTGCCTCAACGAGCTCGGTCCCCAACTGCCCGAACTGCTCGGCGGCAGTGCCGATCTGGCGCCCTCCAACCTGACGTTCTGGAAGGGCGCGAAGGCGATCAGCCCCGGCTCTTCCAACAACCCCGCTGAGGGCTCTCCGGACGGCAACTATCTGCACTACGGGGTGCGCGAGTTCGGCATGGCCGCCATCATGAACGGTATCGCCCTGCATGGTGGCTTCATCCCCTATGGCGCGACCTTCCTGATCTTCATGGAATACATGCGCAATGCCGTACGCATGGCGGCGCTGATGGGCACGCAGGCGATCTACGTCTTCACCCACGACTCCATCGGACTGGGCGAGGACGGCCCCACCCACCAGCCCATCGAGCAGCTCACCACTCTGCGCTCGACGCCCAACCTCGCCACCTGGCGCCCCTGCGACGCCGTGGAAACCGCCGCGGCCTGGGATGCGGCCCTCAAGCGTCGCTCCGGCCCCACCGCCCTGGTCTTCTCTCGCCAGGGCCTGCCCCACCAGGCGCGCACCACTCAGCAGCTGGCCAACATCCAGCGCGGTGGGTACGTATTGAAAGACAGTGTTCTCAACGACAAGGTGGTGACGCCTGAGCTTATCCTGATCGCTACCGGCTCAGAAGTCGGGCTGGCCATGGACGCCGCCGCCGAGCTGGACGCTCAGGGCCATGCCGTGCGCGTGGTCTCCATGCCCTCCACCTACCGCTTCGACGGTCAGGACGACGCCTATCGCGAGAGCGTGTTGCCCCGAACCGTCACCAAGCGCCTGGCCATCGAGGCCGGCCACCGCGACGTCTGGTACAAGTACGTGGGCCTGGACGGCGACATCATCGGCATGAGCACCTTCGGCGAATCCGCCCCCGCCGGCGACCTGTTCAAGTACTTCGGCTTCACCGTCGCCAACGTGGTGGCCAGGGCCAGCGCACTATTGGGCTGAGACAGCTTGTCCTCTCAGCACGCGCCCTCCCAGTACGACTCGGGCCCGGCAATTGCCGGGCCCGAGTCGTTTCAACCGCTCTATCTATCGTCAGGACCGTCAGGCGATGGTGATATCCCTGGACAGGTAGACGTCCTGGATAGCGTTGAGCAGTTCGACGCCTTCCGCCATCGGCTTCTGGAACGCCTTGCGACCGGAGATCAGGCCCATGCCACCGGCCCGCTTGTTGATCACGGCGGTACGCACCGCCTCCCCGAGGTCGGAGGCGCCCTTGGAACCACCCCCGGAGTTGATCAGCCCGGCGCGGCCCAGATAGCAATTGGCCACCTGGTAGCGAGCCAGGTCGATGGGGTTATCCGAGGTGAGTTTGCTGTAGACCTTGTCGTGGGTATGGCCGAAGCCGATGTCGCGGAAACCACCATTGGTCTCGGGCAGCTTCTGCTTGACGATATCCGCCTTGAGGGTCGCCGCCAGGTGGTTGGCCTGGCCGGTCAGGTCAGCGGCGACGTGATAATCGGTACCATCCTTCTTGAAGTCTGGGTTACGCAGGTAGGCCCAGAGCACTGTGACCATGCCCAACTCATGGGCGCGCTCGAAGGCCTCGCTGATCTCCACGATCTGGCGACGGCTTTCCGGCGAGCCGAAGTAGATGGTCGCCCCCACCGCCACGCAGCCCATCTCGAAGGCCTGCTCGACCTGAGCGAACAGCGTCTGGTCATAGACGGCCGGGTAGGTCAGCGTTTCGTTGTGGTTGAGCTTGAGGATCATCGGAATCTTGTGGGCATAGCGCCGGGCTACCGACGCCAACCCGCCGAGCGTCGAGGCCACGGCATTGCACCCACCTTCAAGGGCCAGCTCGATGATGTTGGCCGGGTCGAAGTAGAGGGGATTGGGGGCAAAGGAGGCGCCCGCCGAATGCTCGATACCCTGATCCACCGGCAGGATACTCACGTAGCCGGTACCGGCCAGCCGGCCGTGGTCGAACAACGCCTGCATGTTGCGCAGCACGTTGGGGCGGCGGTCGCTGGCGGCCATCACCCGGTCAATAAAGTCCGGTCCGGGCGGGTGCAGCTGCTCTTTCGGGACCCCGGTGCAGACATGCCCCAGTAATGCCTCGGCATCGTCACCCAGCCACTTGGCGATATCACTCATATCACTTTCCTCTTCCTTGGGCGTGGCAACGCCCTCCTTTGATTGATCGCGCCGAGCGCTCCCCCAAGGGTAGCGGAAGAGGGCACTCCTATGACACCACCACGATAAACGTATGCGCCCCTCCTCCTCGTAAGGGCGCTGGTGGCTTGGCGGTCGTCAGGCCGCCTTGCGACGATGGGTCTCTTTCTTGGGCAGCACCAGATGCACCTCGCCGTTTTCGATGCGTGCCTCGATGGCTTGCCGCCTCAGCTGGCGGCTGCTGGGCCTGTAGAGCAGACGATCTGGACGCAAATGCGCTAGAATGGCCGGCTCGCCCCACACGCTACCGGGAGTTCCAGGCACCGCCATGGCCTATCGCATCGCCATCAACGGTTACGGCCGCATCGGCCAGTGCGTGCTGCGCGCGCTTGTCGAGAGACAGACGCGACTCGACCCGAGCGCCCGCAGAGAAGACAAGACCTCCGCGCTCGAGATCGTGGCGATCAATGAGCTTTCGGACCTGGCCACCATCGCCTACCTGACCCGCTACGACACCACCCACGGCCGCTTTCCCGGCCGGGTCGAGGCAGAAGGCGACTGCCTGATGGTCAACGGCCACGCCATCCGCGTGCTCTGCGAACCCAACCCCGCCCGGCTGCCCTGGCGCGAGCTGGACATCGACCTGGTACTCGAATGCTCCGGCAGCTTCCGCGACCGCACCACCGCCGAGCGGCATCTCGATGCCGGCGCCGGCCGGCTGCTGTTCTCCCAGCCGGCGGAGAACGACGTCGATGCCACCATCGTCACCGGCATCAACGACCATGAGCTGGCGCCCGGCCATCGCATCGTCTCGGCGGCTTCCTGTACTACCCACTGCCTGGTGCCGGTGCTCACCGTGCTCGATGAGGCACTCGGCATCGAGCATGGCGTGACCACCACCATTCACTCGGCGATGAATGACCAGCCGGTGATCGACGCCTATCACCAGACCGACCTGCGCCTGACGCGCTCGGCGATGCATTCCATCGTGCCGGTGGACACCGGCCTTGCACGCGGGATCAACCGCCTGATGCCGCACCTGACCGGACGCTTCGAATGCCTGCACATGCGCGTGCCGACCATCAACGTCTCGGCCATGGACCTGGCGATCACCGTGCGCCGTGACACCTCGGCGACCGAGGTCAACGCCCTGCTACGCAACGCCAGTCGCGACCGCCTGGCCGGGTTGCTCGGCTACACTGAGGAGCCCATGGCCTCGGTTGACTTCAACCACGACCCCCGCTCGGGTATCGTGGACGCCACCCAGACCCGGGTCGCCGGAACCCGCCTGATCAAGCTGCTCTGCTGGTTCGACAACGAGTGGGGCTTCGCCAATCGCATGCTCGACGTGAGTCGGCAGTTGGCTGGTCTGGCCCCGCCCGGCCGATGACCCTGCTTCGATTTCCCAGATGAGGAACACGCTCCCATGAACGTTCGCAAGATGACCGACCTCGACCTCAGCGGACAGCGCGTGCTGATCCGCGAGGACCTGAATGTCCCCGTCAAGCACGGCAAGGTGACCAGCGACGCCCGCCTGCGGGCCTGCCTGCCGACCATTCAGGCCGCCCTCGATGCCGGCGCCAAGCTGATGCTGATGAGCCACCTGGGCCGCCCCACCGAAGGCGAACCCGCCGAGGAGTTCTCGCTGGCACCGGTGGCCGAGCACCTGGGTGAGCTGCTCGGCCGTCCCGTCCGCCTGATCACCGAGTACCTGGACGTCGCCCTGGACGTGGCCGATGGCGAAGTGGTGTTGCTCGAGAACGTGCGCTTCAACGAGGGCGAGAAGAAGGATGACGAGACGCTCGCTAGGCAGTACGCCGAGCTCTGCGATATCTTCGTGATGGACGCTTTCGGCACCGCCCACCGCGCCCAGGCGTCCACTCATGGCGTGGCACGTTTCGCCCCCACGGCGTGTGCCGGCCCGCTACTGGCCGCCGAACTCGACGCCCTGGAGAAGGCACTGGCCACCCCCAAGCGCCCGATGGCCGCCATCGTCGGCGGCTCCAAGGTGTCGACCAAGCTCGAGGTACTCAACGCTCTCTCCGAGCGCTGCGACCAGTTGATCGTGGGCGGCGGCATCGCCAACACCTTCATCGCCGCGGCTGGCTACAACGTCGGTAAGTCGTTGCACGAGGCCGACCTGATCGACCAGGCCAAGGCGCTGATGGCCAAGGTCGAGATTCCGTTGCCCACCGACGTGGTGGTGGCCACCGAGTTCTCCGAATCCGCGGAAGCGGTGGTCAAGCCCATCGACCAGGTCGCCGATGACGAGATGATCCTCGACATCGGCCCGGACACCGCCGGCCGCCTGGGCGGGCTGCTCAAGGACGCCGGCACCATCCTCTGGAACGGCCCGGTGGGCGTGTTCGAGATCAACCAGTTCGGCAAGGGCACCGAGGCGCTGTCGCTGGCCATTGCCGAGAGCAATGGCTTCTCGATCGCCGGAGGCGGCGACACCCTCGCGGCCATCGACAAGTACGGCATCGCCGATCGCGTCTCCTACATCTCCACCGGCGGTGGCGCCTTCCTCGAGTACGTGGAAGGCAAGACCCTGCCCGCGGTCAAGGCGCTGGAAGACGCCGCCACGCGCTGACACCGCCACACTGACTAGCAGCACTCTCATCGGCGCGGCCGCCCCGGCTGCGCCGTCATTGCATCCAACGTTCGTATCGCCACACAGGACACTTCATGGCACTCATCAGCATGCGCCAACTGCTGGACCACGCCGCCGAATACGACTACGGCGTTCCGGCCTTCAACGTCAACAACCTCGAGCAGATGCGCGCCATCATGGAAGCCGCCGACGAAACCGACTCCCCGGTCATCGTCCAGGCCTCTGCCGGGGCCCGCAAGTACGCCGGTGCGCCCTTCCTGCGCCACCTGATCCTGGCCGCCGTCGAGGAGTTTCCGCACATCCCGGTGGTCATGCACCAGGATCACGGTACCAGCCCCGCGGTCTGCCAACGCTCCATCCAGCTCGGCTTCTCATCGGTGATGATGGACGGCTCGCTCGGCGAGGATGGCAAGACGCCGATGGACTATGACTACAACGTCGATGTCACCCGCCGCACCGTCGAGATGGCGCATGCCTGCGGCGTCTCCGTGGAAGGCGAACTGGGTTGCCTGGGCAGCCTGGAAACCGGCATGGCCGGCGAGGAAGACGGCGTGGGCGCCGAGGGCAAGCTCGAACACGACCAGCTGCTCACCGACCCGGAAGAGGCCGCCGACTTCGTCAAGGCCACCGGCGTCGACGCCCTGGCCATCGCCATCGGCACCAGCCACGGCGCCTACAAGTTCACCCGGCCACCCACCGGCGACACTCTGTCCATCCAGCGCATCAAGGAGATCAACGCGCGCCTGCCCGATACCCACCTGGTGATGCACGGCTCCTCCTCGGTGCCCCAGGAATGGCTCGATGTCATCAACCGCTACGGCGGCGAAATTCCCGAGACCTACGGCGTGCCGGTGGAAGAGATCGTCGAGGGCATCAAGCACGGCGTGCGCAAGGTCAACGTCGATACCGACCTGCGCCTGGCCTCCACCGGCGCGGTGCGTCGCTTCCTGGCCGAGAACCCGGCCGAGTTCGACCCGCGCAAGTTCCTCAAGGCCAGCACCGCGGCCATGAAGGAGATCTGCAAGGCCCGCTACGAGGCCTTCGACACCGCCGGCAATGCCAGCAGGATCAAGCCAATCGGCCTGGAGGCCATGGTCGAGCGCTATGCACGCGGTGAGATGAAGCCGAAGATCGCCTGAACGTTAGCGATTGATTCCCCAGCGGCCCTTATTGGGCCGCTTTTTTATGTCATTGGGTGTTTAACCAACACAGGTTATCATGTTGCAATGCAATATGGATGATGCTGCCTGCATTGCTTCATCCATCCAATTCTTCATTTTCTCTCCAAAAGGTCCCACTCCCATGAAAAACACGTCTCATGCAGACTTCATCCCGCAGACCCCGGCGGCGATGACGGATATCTGGAAGCTGGGGATCATGGCCTTCGAGCTGTGGTCGACGTCGCTTTCCACCATCAACATGCGGCAAAACCTTTGGCAGACTAAGCAGCCGAACAGCGCAAGCATGATGAAGGAAAACCAGCGCATGGTGTCCGAGAAACTCGAGGCCGCCATGGAAACCGGACTCGAGGTGCAAAAGGCCATGCTGGGCATGGCATTCGGTCAGCAGACCCCGTGGTGGGTTACCGGCCGCAAGGCGATGATGCCCTATTATCGGCGCAGCAGTGCCAACTCGCGCCGTCTTTCTCGGCGGAAATAAGTCTGCATGCCGGGGACCTGCTGACCCGGCGTCCTGCTCAGTCCTCGCCCATCTCTTTTTCCGTATTGTCGACCCCCTCGTCGACCTCCTCGGCTTCGGTAACGTCGGTAACGGCGTCACCCGAATCTCCTTCCTGCTCTTCGGTCGGATCCTGCTCGGTTGCCTGCCCATCGTCGCTGGCGTCTTGAGCCTTCCCAGCGCTGCCGCTTTCCTCGCCATCGTCGCCTTCTTCGTCGCTGCCCTCTTCAGGCGCCGGCTCTTCTCGCATCAGCGCCCCTGGCGTGATGCCGTACTTCTCTTGCAGCGCGTCGTCATCGAGGGCCTGGCTGCCTTCCTGAGCGCTGTCCTGCGACTCATCCGGCGATGATTCGTCGTGTTCTGAGGCCATGGCATGCGTGCCAAGACCGCCTGCCATCAAGGCGATGGCGAGACAAAGCGTGGTGAGCGAGGGATGAAATCGCATCCGGCGATACTCCTGTAGGCTATGGATGACGTGTCCGCGCGACAGTCACGTCGCCACCTCAGACTAGCGCACCTTCCTGGACTAAGACATCCAGCCAGCCAACGGCAGTGACGAGCCTGGGTAACTCCCTGACCGCGGCGAAGACACTTGAAGGATGGACGATATGCAGCAATACTATTTAAAAACACCGTTCACAAAGTCATGACTGCTCGAAGAACCTTCATATCAGCCTCAACATACCGATGATCGTGACACGGACCGACCGACTCCCTGACCTGCGCGAGATGCCCGACAATGGCACATCCTCCCTGCCTGCTTTTCGACTGTGACGGTACGCTGGTCGACAGCGAACCGCTCCTTGCCGCCGAGATGGCCATCGCGTTGAGTGGCGTGGGGCTGCCGTTCCTGGCCAGCGACTACATGGGCGAGTTCCGTGGATCCCGCTTTCGCCAGATCGTCGCCGAGCTGCAGCGCCGCCATGGTGAGGTCGACCCCGACCACCTCGAGGTCATGGAAACGAAGATGCGCAGGCAGTTGATGCAGCGCCTGAAAACCGAGCTGGAGCCCCTGCCGGGCACGCGGGAGGCCCTCGCGGGACTGGCCAGCTATCCCATGGCGGTGGTGTCCAACGGCCCCGAGGCGAAGATTCTTGCCTCGCTGAACAGCAGCGGCCTGGCCGAATATTTCGGCGACCGCCTGTTCAGCGGCTATACCGCCAACTGCTGGAAACCCGACCCCTGCCTCTTCCTGCATGCCGCCAGCCTGATGGGCTATGCGCCAGAAGACTGCGTGGCCATTGACGACTCCATCGTCGGGGTGCGAGCGGCGCTGGCCGCGGGCATGACGGTGATCCATCTCAATCGCTTCCCCGATGCCGAGCAGACCCCTTCGGGCGCCATCATGGTCAGCAGCATGTACCAGTTGCCAACGGTCATCGCTCACCTGACCGCAGCCCGCCAGATGGCCGTCTCCGGATGAGCGAGCCCGCCGTCCCTTCCACCGCGCTTAATGTCGAGGGGCCGGGATCACGGCATCTGGTCGGGGCATGATGCTAATTACCTGGCTCGCGTCTTGAAAGGTTTCATCGGGACTGCCTAGAGTGAAGGGTGTTCTTTCAAGAGCTTTCCTGATGCCAGATGCACCGGTGATCCTTGCGTTCATGCCCTTTGCGTTTGCTTCATGAGCCAGACTCTCGGCACCCTGCCACCGGAAATGGCCCTGCTGCTGTTTGCAGGCTGCACCCTGGTGATCGGTATCGTGGGAACACGCCTGGCCCGGCTCGTCGATGAGCTGGCCGACCGCACCGGACTGGGCGAGGCGATCGCGGGGGCCGTGCTGCTGGGCATGGCCACCTCACTATTTCATGGCCGGGGCCTACGACCGTTCGGCTTATGATCGCTGCGAAGACGCCGTAAGCCTGTCTTCAGCCATGCGAACACGTACCCGCGCGGCTCATCTACCCCCGTTACGACATACCGAAGCGAATAGGGATTATGGAGTGTCGCCTGCAGCATCGGCTCCGCCCAATGGACACCGCAGAAGAGGACCTCGTCGCCGACCCCAAGCGGAAAATCCTTATCCGGCAACATGATCGACTGCCCTGCCCGGCGAACGGCGAGCGCTTCGCACGGGAGCCCTTCCGGGAACGAGCGCGGATCGCTGCACAGCGCACCCAAAGCCACCACCCCCCCGGCATCCAGATATTCCGTCACCGCCGGCGCTTCGTCCGGGACCAGCCTGACCGACCACAGGTGCGGAGGTTCCGCCCCCACGGCCGCCTGCAGACGGGCCACCAGTTCTTCCGTCTGGGCCGGTTCACGTTCCGCGAGCCAGTCGATCAGTTCCTGGACGAGAGGTGAGATCAGCAGCTTCAGGATCCGGCGCGCCGTTGTCAGGCTGTGCTGGAGGACCAGGTCGGCCCGCGCAGCATCGAACGCGACCTGATTCTCGTGACTGTTCTGGCGTACGATGCGGAACGCATCCGGATTAAGCTCCATAACCGACAACAGCGTACTGAGATTGTCAGAATCGCGATTCGTTGCGGCGACGACCCCGACCGCGTCGTCAATCCCCGCCGTCACCAAGGCCGAATGATCGGCGTGCGCCTGGACCATGACCGTACCTTCTCCGGCCCCTTTGGCGTCCACTTCCGGATCGATAATACGCACGCCGACTCCATGGGCCTGGAGGTAGCGATGGATCCAGTGTCCCATCCGTCCATACCCGCACAGAATCCAGTTGCCCCGCGGAACCTGTACCGGTGCCCCGAGCTCGACGCCATGTGCGCCCACGAACCACGCATTGAGGTTGTGCAGTGCGGGGCGTGCGATCGCCCGGTAGACGAGCTGGGCGAAGATCTCGAACGGGTCGACGACCGTTACATTGTCCAGCGCCTGCAGATTGGCTTCGTGGCGGGCCGAGGTCGAACGACAGATGACCCGGAGCCGTGGATTCAGGTGCCGTGCCATCACCGCGATCTTGAGATTGGCGTCGTCATCGTTCGTCAGCGCGACCAGGGCCCGGCATGCGGGGTGTTCCACACCCGCGGCCAGGAGGTGTTTCGGCGCGCTGGCGTCCGCGCAGAGTCCCGGCATCGCGACGGTGTAATCGCGCACGCCCAATGCCTTGATGCGTTCCGGGTCGAAATCGAGTATCACCGCGCGCATACGGTGGTCGCTCAGGCCCCGTGCAAGCAGACTGCCGGTATCACCGAAGCCGCAGAGGATGACGAAAGGTTCCACGTTGCGGTCGACCTTGCGGGCGAACCGGAACCCATCCATGGCCTGGATGAAATGGGGATTCTGAACCAGGCGAATCAGGGACCCGATCGCATAGAACCACGCGATGGCGCCGGTATAGAGGCAGAAGATCGTCCACAGGCGCTGCTCGTCGCTGAAGCC
>Ga0136557_1002502_pt1 | contig 10604 bp, 8 predicted proteins | sample AntRauTorckE6832_FD_104796 | JGI IMG/M metagenome (GOLD analysis project Ga0136557, IMG submission 104796) | Saline lake microbial communities from Rauer Islands, Antarctica - Metagenome Torckler E6 #832 | ecosystem: Environmental > Aquatic > Non-marine Saline and Alkaline > Saline | place...
ATTATAACCGTTTTGCTCGAAATGTTTTTTCCAGCATGATAACAGTTCATTGTTTGCCCACATTCCGTGAATCAAAATAATATTTTTAGTCATTAATCCTCCGGTGATTTTTTTAGTAATTTTAAATTTTATAAAAATGTTTTATTAAAACAGAATTTTATAAGTTATAAAGAATTAAACATAAGTTAAATTAATTAACAAACATAAAAAAAATGTATATATAAAATATTTAATCCTTGACTAATAAAATCGAAAAGGATAGAAACTTTTTCAGTTGTGCCGAAGTGGTGGAATTGGTAGACACGCTAGGCTTAGAACCTAGTGGCGCGAGTCGTGGAGGTTCGAGTCCTCTCTTCGGCACCACAAAAAAGAGCTGAAAATTTATTTTCAGCTCTTTTTTTTTTTGCAAAAAAATCTTGCTATATCCAAAAAAAAATGATTTTAAATTCTTTCTGATAAATTTTTTAAAAATTATATCAGATCTAAGATACTAAGAGTATTAATAAAAATTTAAAATATTAATCTTCTTTTATATATAAATTAAAAATTACAGGAGCATTCAGTTGAAATACAGTGCAAAAATAAGCAGAACAGGCGGAAGTTTAAAAAATCTTTTTGTAACTCCTGATAAAGATATTCAGATTAAATCCGGTTATTATTGTCTTGAAGATTCTGATTTTAATCATTATCAGGCTTTTGGTGATAACCATGCAACTCTTGAATCAGCTGAAGATATTCTTGAAGCATGGCTTGATGGTCTTAATGAACCTGAATTTGAAGAAGATAATGAATAATATTTCCATTCTTAAGTTAAATACAGATTTTAAAAGCCGGTTAATTCACAAAAGGCATTAAAGTCCATTTGATATAGCAGTCATTATTTTCATCGGAATCAATATTTATTATACAGCTGTTTTGGAATTTAACCAGTTTATTTTCAGAATTTCCTGTAATAAGATACGCTGCAAGTTTTTCAAGAAAAGGAAGATGACCAACTATCATAATATCTGAATTAATATTGAGATCTTTTGAAAATATTTCCGGATCATCCTTAGGGTCCAACCCTTTTCTTTCTGAAATTTTAAGGTCTGAATTAAGATATTTTGAAAAAATTTCTGCAGTCTGCATTGCTCTTTTTTTACCGCTGTGTATAATTTCTGAAACTTGAATGTTTTTCACTTTGGCAAGTTCTGCCATCATTTCAGTTGTTTCAATACCTTCTTTGCTTAACTGTTTTAAAGGATCCTGATCTTTTGGCGTAGCTTTACCATGCTGAACAAGATATAAAGCCATTTATGACCTCCTCGGTTAATATAAATTAATAAATTAAATTTTAATTTATTAATTTATATTTTAAAATATTAATAAAGAAACTTTCAATTCAGATAAGTCTATCTTGACATTATTAAAAGCGGTCTGTAAATCACTATTGTACTTTTTGGATTGTAAAATCCTGAAAGCCTGAAATCTAAAATTAAGCGGTTATTATTGCTGCAAACAAAACAGTTAATTTAAAATGTAAAACTCAGGAGAATAACTAATGAAAAGATCTGTAATTAAAGGTACAGGCAGATATATTCCACCTCATCTTGTAACAAACGATGATCTGGCTAAAATGATTGATACTTCAGATGAATGGATTCAGCAAAGAACCGGAATTAAACAAAGATACTGGATTGAGCCCGGAAGTGTGACAGGAGCCTCTGATCTTGGTCTTGAAGCCTCTTTAAAAGCCATGGATAAAGCAGGATGGAAACCTGAGGATATTGATCTTATCATATTTGGAACAGTAAGCCCTGATATATTTTTTCCTGGTTCAGGTGTTTTTCTTCAGGAAAAACTGGGTCTTAGTTCTACCCCGGCTCTTGATATAAGACAGCAGTGCACAGGTTTTTTGTACGGGCTTTCTATTGCAGATGCATATATAAAATCAGGCATGGCAGAAAAAGTTCTTGTTGTTGGTGCAGAAGTTCATTCAACCGGTCTTGATAAAACAGACAGAGGAAGAGATGTAACAGTAATTTTCGGTGATGGTGCCGGAGCAGCCTGTGTTGAAGCTGTAGAATCTGATGAAGAAATCGGAATTATTGGAACTGCACTTCATTCCCAGGGTAAATATGCTGAAAGTCTTATGCTTGAATTGCCTGCTTCAAGATACTCACCTGAAAGACTTACAAAAGAGATGATGGTAGACGGAAGAGAATATCCAAAAATGGACGGTTCCAGAATATTTAAACTCGCAGTTACAAAACTTCCTGAAGTCACTTATGAAGTTCTTGAAAAAGCCGGTCGTAAACTTGAAGACGTAGATATGATAATTCCTCATCAGGCTAATTTAAGAATTAATGAATTCTATCTGAAAAAACTTGGACTTTCCGAAGATAAAATGTTTAATAATATTCAAAAGTACGGCAATACAACAGCAGGAAGTATTCCCATAGCTCTTGATGAAGCAATTGAACAGGAAAAAATTGATACTTCCAAAGACCTTGTACTTCTTTCTGCGCTTGGTGCAGGGCTTACCTGGGGAGCTATCCTTTATAAATTCGGATAAATAAAATTATAGCCTTTTTATTCTGTTGACCGTATAATGATCAGATAAAAGTATCTCAGGTTGATTTGCTAAACTCCTGGGATACTTTGTTCTTTATAATTATATTTGTATCACCCTCTGTTTCTCAAACTCATGTAAATACTGAAATTGTTAATTCTACATTCCATTTTTTTATTGAAAAAATAATAACACACTGAAATTTGACAAATATTTAAATATCTGTAATTTTAAATATTTAAATTAAATTTTGCTCAAAATACAAATCCAGATTTTTAATGCTTTTTAACTCTCTATTTTTTTATAATTGTTAAATCAGAGAATAATATGAATAATAAATTATCAGATTTTATTAAAAGCCCGCTTGCGAGAAGACAGTTGATTTATATTCTATGTATCAGTGCTTTAATAACTGTAATTACATCAGCTGTTCAGATATATCTTGAGTTTGAAAGAGATATAAACAATATTAATGAACAGTTTGAACATATTGAAAATGCCAATCTTCATTCTATTGAAACAAGCCTCTGGCAGATTGATACAAAAAATATTATTTCTCAGCTGGAAAGTATTTTATCACTAAAAAATATAGTTTCTTTAAAAATTACAGACAACTATAAAACTTTTTCTGTCGGAAAAATAAAACCGGATGAAAAAGTTATTACAAAAAAGTTTTCTCTTATACATGATTATAACGGTACAGATATAAAAACCGGAACACTTCATGTTTCAGCTTCTTTATCCCAGGTTTACTCAGACCTTTTTAAAAGAATAATAGTAATTTTAGTTACTCAGACGGTGTATATATTTGCCTTATCCTTTTTTATACTGATGATAATCTATCATCTTGTTATAAAAAATCTTATAAAAATAAGTAATTATTCAAAAAGCATCTCTCTTAATGATCTTGATACAGAACTTGTTCTTGATAAAACTTTTTCAAATGATGACGAACTGATTGATCTTGCTGAGTCCTTAAATGATATGAGAAAAAGAATTAAAAATGATATTCTTGTAAAAAATAAGGCTGAAAAAAAACTAAGAGATAATGAAGAAAATTTGAGGATAACCCTTAATTCAATTATAGACGGAGTAATAACAACTGATCTTGAAGGAAGAATCATTTCAATGAATCCTGTTTCTGAAAAATTAACGGGATGGAGCTTCTCAACTGCTGCCGGAGAAAAAATAGAAAAAGTTTTTCAAATTTATGATCTGAGAAAAAGAACGCAACTAAAAAATCCTTTTTATATAGCTCTGGATCATGGGAAAATTTCTGATTTTTCAAGCAACACTGTTTTGATTTCAAATACAGGAAGAGAACTTATTATTTCTTACAGCGCTACAACATTAAAAGATGATAATGAAAATATAAAAGGTGTTGTTCTTGTTTTCAGAGATATAACTGCTCAGTTTGAAAAAGATATGAAACTGATTGAAAAGGAAAAAATTTACAGACTTATTTTTGAGCAGTCAGAAGCTTCAATTATTATAACTGAACCTGAATCTTTTGCTTTTATAGATTTTAATTCAAAAACATCTCATATGCTTGGCTATACAAGACAAGAGCTTAGTGAAAAATCTTTTATTGATCTGATTGAGAATAAGTGTGCGGTAAATGAATTAAAAAGCTATGCATATGATGAGAAAAAAACTGATAAAATATCTTTTGAAGCTGAACTTCTGACAGGCCAGGACGAGATAATAACATGCATTCTTACAGCAGGAAGAATCGATCTTGACGGAAGAAAAAGGATTCTTGCTATATTAAACGATTTTACGGACATAAAAAAGATCCAGCAAAAACTTATTGAATCACAAAAAATGGATTCAATAGGTAATCTTGCCGGTGGTATTGCCCATGATTTTAATAATATGCTCTCAGGAATTCTTGGTTACTCAGAAATTCTTGATGCAGAAGAAACAGATCCAGGGAAAAAAGCTCTGATAAAAGGAATCACAAAATCGGCTGAAAAAGCTTCTGTACTCACAAACAAGCTTCTTGGTTTCGGCAAAAGAGGCAAAAATCTTATTAAAGCAGTAAATCTGAATGAGTCTGTAAACGAAGTTATATCAATTCTTGAAAGAAGCATTGGCCCGGATAAACATATTAATTTTGAAACAGATATGGCAGAGGATCTGTTCCAGATAGATGCAGACCCTGGACAGATTAATCAGGTTTTAATGAATCTATGTCTTAATTCAACTGAAGCTGCTGAATTAAAAGGGATAATTAAAATAAAAACACATAATATTTTAAATGATAACCAAAATTACGTTGAATTAATAATAAAAGATAACGGGTGTGGAATTGAAAAAAGTATACAGTCCAGAATTTTTGAGCCGTTTTTTTCCACAAAAAAAGAAAAGGATGTTAATGGATCTGGTCTCGGGCTTGCTACTGTATATGGAATTGTAAAAAATCATAATGGTAATATCGAGTTTAAATCTGAAAAAAATAATGGAACAACTTTTAAAATCGTTTTTCCTCAAGGGAAAAAAGGATTGATACAATCCTGTTATAATAACAGTATCAAAAAAGAAGAAAACTCTATTTTAGTAGTCGAAGATGAAACAATTTTAAAAGAGATGCTCGAGACAATTCTCACTCAATACGGATATAATGTTTTAACAGCTTCCAACGGAAAAGAGGGTGTAGAAATTTTTAAAGAAAATTATTCTATAATTTCTGCTGTTATTCTTGATTTAAAAATGCCTGAAATGAACGGTAAAGAGGCGTATCTTGAAATGAAAAAAACAGATGAAAATGTAAGAGTTCTTGTATCAACCGGTTATGGTAGCAATGAAGAAGCACAGGAACTTATAGATCTGGGTGCAATGGGATTATTGTCCAAACCTTTTCATATGAAGGAACTCAAAGAAAAAATGGAAGAGATGCTTCAATAAAAAAAATTACGATTCAGTTCTTTTAAATTAATTGGTATTAAAAAAGAGTTTATAGGTTATTTTTTTTACGAGCAACAGCATTTATGTAAAAATTATCGCTTTGAGATTCAGTTTCAATGCTTTTGTTATCTTTGTTTGCTTTTTTTATAAGTTTGCGCTTTGCATCTGCTATATTTTTACCAAGTTCAACCCCAAATTGATCAAACGGATTTAAATCCCACAAAAAACCGGCAAGTATTGTTCTTGCTTCATAAAAAGATATAAGCTTTCCTATATTTTCAGGCTCAGTATTTTGTAATGTAATAATTGTGCTCGGTCTGTTACCCGGACAATGCTTTTCATTTAAGTCTGTGTCCCGTCCAAAAGCAAGTGCTTCTGACTGGGCTAGAAGATTAGCCCATAACTCCTGATGCCCTGAAACACCCTCATAATGAGTCAGATTTTCAGATTCAGGTTCTAAAAAACCTATAAATTCAACTGGAACAACCCGCCCCTGATGTAAAAGCTGAAAAAAAGAATGCTGGGCTTTGGTTCCTGTTTCGCCAAAAATAATCATTGAAGTAGAATCCATTATCAATTCATTATATTCGGTAAACATTTTACCGTTACTTTCCATATAAAGCTGCTGAATATGAAAAGGGAGTTTTTCAAGGTTCGAACAATACGGAATAATTGCAAGAGTTGAGTAGTTTAAATATACACTGTTCCATATATCAATCATGGCAGCTGTATGAGCAATATTTTTTTCTGGTGCAGCATTTACTACATGATTATCCATCTCATTCATACCGTTTAAGAATCTTTCATAAACCTCAAAACCGTATGCAAGTGATACTGGAAGACCGCCTACAGCTGAAGACACACTGTACCTTCCGCCTATGGAGTCAAACATATGGAAAGATTTTATACCAGATTCTGGGTTATCGCCTGGACTGTTTTTAGCAGTTATACGAACTATCTGCTTTTTATAATCAAGGTTTTCAGCTTTTAGTGATTTTCTTATCAGATCTTCATTTACAAGAACTTCTCTTGTTTTATAAGATTTTGAAATAATAATAAAAAGAGTTGTTTTTAAATTGTGTTCTGCTTTAAATTTAAAAAATTCTTCAGGATCGCAGCTGGAAATAAATGAAGCCTTTAAAAATTTTTTCTGAGAATTTAAAGATTTTATTACAGTTTCAGTACCAAGGTTTGAACCTCCGATACCTATGACGCATATATCAGTAAATTTTTCGCCTGAATCAGAAAGAATTTGTCCTGAATGTACACGTTTTGTAAAGTCCTTTACTTCATCTTTAACCCTTAAAAAATCGATATTGTCTACTATGCTGCTTCCGGTATCTCTGCAAAGCATATGAAGCGCAGGGCGGTTTTCTGTCAGATTTACAATTTCTCCGTTGACCATTGCGCTGAATTTGTTAAGTATATCTTTTTCTTCAGACATTTTAAGCAAAAAAGACATGGCTTTGCTGTCCAGAAGCTGTTTTGAAAAATCGAATAAAACTCCTGCTCCTTTGGCAGAAAAGTTTTCAAACCTGTTTTTTTCATTTATAAGGTTTTTTAAATATTTTTTTTTATCTGAAAAAAATGTAAAAGAATATCTGAAAAGATTATTATCTATTTCAAGAGGTTTCATTCAGGTAACCTTAAATTATAAAATTATAACAATTAAACAGCTTTTAAAAATGATTTTATTTTCTATAACATTTGAACTTAAAAAATCAACACTTAGTTAGTTTTTGCAAAGAAACAGGGGGATTAATGAATAAAATAAAAGAATTGCTTATTAAAAAAGGTGTTTTTATACAAAATCCTCAGACTGTAACAATAGACACTGATGTTAATCCTGACAATATTGAAGCAGGAGCTTATATAAATCAGGGTTGTGCGATAAGCGGTAAAAAAATATATATATCGACAGGTGCTGTTATAGGATCACGAGGTCCTGCATCAGTTAAAGATTGTGCAATAGATGAAGGTGCAGAACTTGGTTCTGGTTACTTTGATGAATCTGTTTTTCTTTCTGGCTCCAAAACGGGGTCAGGAGCTGAAGTAAGAAAAGGCTGCATAATTGAAGACAAATCTTCGGCTGCTCATAATGTAGGTATGAAGCAGACAATACTTTTCCCTTATGCAGCTTTGGGAAGTATAATTAATTTTTGTGACTGTATGCTTACAGGCGGTACTTCGGCAAAAAATCACAGCGAAGTCGGGAGTTCTTTTATTCATTTTAACTTTACCCCTGATCAGGATAAGGCAACTCCTTCGATTATGGGGAACGTTTATGAAGGTGTTTTCCTTGATCAACCGCCAATATTTTTAGGAGGTCAAGGGGGTATGGCAGGGCCATGCAGGCTGGGATTTGGTAATGTTTCAGCTGCAGGTTCAATAATAAGAAGAGATGAATTAAGAAAAAACAGACTTTTATATGAATCTGTTCAAAGAAACTTTAATATAGAAAAAAAAGCCGGGGTTTATTCATCAATAAACAGAATAATAAAAAATAATATTTTTTATATTGCAAACCTTGCCGCTCTTAAACACTGGTACTTATACGTTCGAAAAGACTTTTTAAGAGACAGGATTTTTAAAGCAGCTTTACAAACAATAGATTCAGCTGTTGAAGAAAGAAAAAAAAGATTGCTTCAGCTTGCAGAAAAAGTAAAACCGGGAATAGAAATCTTAAAAAAAGAGAATAAAGACAGCAAGCTTTTGGAAATTAAAAAAAATTTTTGTTGCAATTCAGTTAAGTTAGAAGATCTGATATCAAATATATATGAAAATGATTTAATATACGAAAATAAAAGAGATGATTTTTTATTGGAGTTTAATAAAAATGAACATGATAGTTCCTATCTTGAAAAAATTCATAATCTGGATAAAACTGTTGTTAACTCGGGTATAATCTGGCTGGAATCTATTGTTGAAGGTTTTATTGATCAGACTTCTGAAATTTTGAATAAATTTGATTTAAAGGATAATTAAACTATGGAAAAACTCTTTGGAACAGACGGAATAAGGGGCAGGGCAAATAAATTTCCCATTAATCCCGGGGTGTTAATGAATATTGCAAAAGCTGCAGCTGCTTATTTTTATGAGACAGGGGATATTAAAAATAAACTCGTGATTATTGCCAAAGATACCAGAGCTTCATGCGATATGATAGAAGCTGCCCTTACAGCCGGTTTTTCTTCCATGGGTATTGATATAGATTTAGCGGGGGTACTTCCAACTCCGGGACTTTCATACGCAGTTTCAAACTCAAATGCTGACTTTGGAGTTATGATTTCCGCTTCACATAATCCTTATTATGACAATGGAATAAAATTTTTTAAATCAAACGGTGAGAAACTTACAGATATTCATCAGGACAAAATTACTGAAAAATACTATGAAAATAATTATTCAGACGATTTTGAACCGGGAATAAAAAGAGAAACTCATGAAAAGTATTTTGATATATATAAAAAACTTTTTAATACTTATTCTAATTCTGGAAAACCATTAAAAGAACAGAAAATAATTCTGGATACTGCCAACGGTGCATGTTCAGAAAGTGCTCCCGCAGTTTTTCGTCAGCTTGGTGCTGATATACAGGTTATAAACGATAAACCAGACGGATACAATATAAATAAGGACTGCGGTTCTGAACACCCTGAAATGCTTTCGCAAAAAGTAGTTGAAGAAAATGCTGATTTCGGCCTTTCTTTTGATGGAGACGGAGACAGACTCATTGCTGTTGATGAAAATGGTGAAAAATTAACAGGAGATCAGATTCTTGCAATTATTGCAGATTTTTTTAATAAAAAAAAGATAGTAGCAACTGTTATGTCGAATCTTGGTCTTAAAAAATTCTGTGAAAAACAAAATATCTGTTTCGTGGAAACAAAAGTAGGCGACAGATATGTATACGAAGGAATGAAAAATGAAAATGCAGATATAGGCGGTGAAGATTCAGGCCATCTTATTTTTCTCAAATATCAGAATACCGGAGACGGAATTTTATCTGGAGTAATTCTTTCAGATATTATTAACCAAACCGGTAAAAAGCTTTCAGAACTTAAAAAAATTATTAAAATTTATCCTCAAAAACTGGTTAATTATAAAGTAAAAGAAAAAACTCCTTTGGAAGAAATTCCCCAGATTCTAAATGCAGTAAAAACTGTAGAAGAGCGGCTAGATACAAAGGGAAGGGTACTTGTTCGTTATTCAGGAACTCAGAATATGTGCAGAGTAATGTGTGAAGCTGAAACTGATGAACTTGCTGATGAAGCATGTCGGTTTATTGGAAAAGCTGTTACAAAAACAATAGGTGTTTAAAAAACCGGGGATAACCCCGGTTTTTATTTATTTTTATTCTCTGTCGCCCATAATTCTTAAAAGGAGTATAAACATATTTATAAAATCAAGATATAAACTTAAAGCTCCCATTATGGCGCCTTTTCTGATTGCTGAATTATCAAGATCAGCAGGCTGGGACAAAGCCATATTCTTGATTTTCTGAGTATCATAAGCTGTAAGGCCCACAAAAATAATTACACCAAGATAATTTACCATCCAGAAAATCATAGAACTTTGGAAAAATATATTAACAAGTGAAGCTATTATAATTCCGAAAAGTCCCATCATCATAAAGTTTCCAAGACCTGTAAGATCTTTTTTTGTATACATTCCATACAAACTGGTTGCAGTAAAAGTTCCTGCACATACAAAAAATGCAGCTGCAACAGAAGCTGTTGTGTACATAGATACAATCCAGCCAAGAGTAACTCCGTTCAAAGCTGCATATACCATAAAAAGTGATGTAGCAGTTGATGCCTGAAGTTTGCTTATTTTTGCACTCAGATAAAATACAAGCCCGATTTCAGCAATAACAGCTACAATAAAAAATGCAGGCGGAAGAAATATAACTTCAGAAAAAATATATGCAAATACAGCTGTAAGCCCAAGACCTGCCGCCATCCAGTTATATACACTCTGAATAAAACTGTTTACTTTAATCTGCGAAGTTTCCTGAGAAGAAACTCTTTCCATTTACTACCTCCTTGAAAAATTGTTTATTATAAAAATTTACCAGAATTTTTTGATCATCTGTATTTTACATATAAGATAAATTAAAATGCGGCAAACGCAAGTAAAATCGGAA
>Ga0136557_1002505_pt1 | contig 10591 bp, 9 predicted proteins | sample AntRauTorckE6832_FD_104796 | JGI IMG/M metagenome (GOLD analysis project Ga0136557, IMG submission 104796) | Saline lake microbial communities from Rauer Islands, Antarctica - Metagenome Torckler E6 #832 | ecosystem: Environmental > Aquatic > Non-marine Saline and Alkaline > Saline | place...
AGACGATCCTGACTGGAAATTTCACCAGGGATTTGTTCCCCAGATAGCAGACAAGGTTGCTCCTCCTGCAGATGAAGATACATATGCAATAGTATGCGGACCTCCTATGATGATTAAGTTTACCCAGCCTGTTCTGGATAAGCTTGGATACAAGCATGATCATATTATAATGAGTCTTGAAAACAGAATGAAGTGCGGTATCGGAATGTGCGGCCGCTGTAATATTGGTAAAGAGCTTGTGTGCAAAGACGGACCAGTTTTTACTCTTGAGCAGATTAATCAGACTCCGAGAGAATACTAATAAAGTCGGGCATTTGCTTTTTCAGGTAAATGCCCTGATTTTTGAAGATCTCTTCATATACAGCTCCAAGTTCTTTCGTAGGTATGCAAAAACAGCACAGCCTTTTAACTTTCATCGGAATTTGATTGTTGACAATATAAATTCATTTAGTTAAAAAGATAACCTAGTCATATAAATGACTATTGTAGTTTAAAGGGGAAAAAAGGGCAAAAGCCCATGATAAAAAGAATTATAAACATATTTACAGGAGGAAATAATGGCAGAAGTTGAATTTAATGGAAACACATTTGTGGTTGACGAAGACGGCTTTCTTGATGATTTTAATAACTTCAATAAAGACTGGGTTGAATATGTAAAAAAAGAAGAAGGTATTGATGAGCTTACCGATGAGCACTGGAAAGTAATCGATATTCTTCAGGATTATTACAAAAAGAACGGTATTGCTCCAATGGTTCGTGTTTTGTCAAAGCTTACCGGTTATAAACTAAAGTATATTTATGAGCTTTTTCCATCAGGACCAGGAAAAGGCGCATGTAAAATGGCTGGGCTTCCTAAGCCAACAGGATGTGTATAAAAATTTATTTTTTTGTACATTCTCAGATGTAATAAAAAAGCCTTGTCTTTTTGACAGGGCTTTTTTTTACTTATCGTTTCCGGCATTATAAAATAACGGAGGAAGATTATGCTTCTGAAAGTTAATTCTGAAGAGGCGGGACAGTTTATTGACATAACAGCAAAAGTATCTGAAGCTGTAACTGAATCAGGTGTAAAAAACGGTTTGTGTCATGTTTTTGTTCCCCATACAACCGCCGGTATTACAATCAATGAAAATGCAGATCCAAATGTTGAATATGATATAATTCAGACATTAAACAGACTTGTACCCAATGATCCTGCATACAGACATCTGGAAGGGAATTCAGATGCACATGTAAAGTCAACTCTGGTTGGAGCAAGCGAAGTTATTGCAATAGAAAATTTTAAGCTGGCTCTTGGTACATGGCAGGCAATATATTTCTGTGAGTTTGACGGTCCAAGAACACGCAAGGTATGGGTAAGTATAATATCGGCATCTTAAATTTGGAATATCATGGATAAAACAGACAGAAAAATAATAAATCATATTCAGTCAGATTTTCCTGTAAATCAAAGACCTTATAAAAAAATTGCAGAAAATCTCGGACTTGAAGAAGATGAAGTGATCAAAAGAGTGCAAAAACTTAAAGATCTCGACATTATTCGCAGAATCGGAGGAAATTTTTTCCCTGACAAGCTAGGTTTTCATTCAACCCTTTGTGCTGCACAGGTTCCTGAAGATAAAATTAATGAATTTGCAGCTGAAGTAAATTCATACAACGGTGTTACACATAATTATATTAGAAATAATAAGTATAATGTCTGGTTTACTTTTATAGCAGGCTCTCCTGATATTATTAAGGAAAACCTTGAAGAGATTTCAAGATTGACCGGAGTAAAAAAAATACTTAACCTTCCTGCAACAGATGTTTTTAAAATCAGAGCAAAGTTTAAGGTCTGATGAAAAATATTGATATTGCAGCAGCATGTATTTTATCAGAGCCTGGAGAAATAGAAAAAAATTTAATAAAAACAGAACAGTTTTTAAGACAAGCAGCAGAAAAAAAAGCCTCTATTGCTGTTTTCCCCGAAATGAATATTACCGGATACACATCAGGAAAAGAGCTTGTAGATACAGCTGTTGTTTTTGATAATAATCTGGAAAAGAAATTATCCGGTTTTTCTGTTAAATACAATATTGCTTTTTTATGCGGACTTGCTGAGAAAGAGGGCAAATGTATTTATGCATCCCATCTTTTCATAGATCAGGGTAAAGTAAAGGGAAAGTACAGGAAGCTACAGCCCGGTCCACCGGAAATTGGATATATTACACCTGGTGATAAAATACCAGTGTTTGAGTTTAATGGATGGAATATAGGTATTCAGCTCTGTTTTGATGCACATTTTCCTGATATCTCTACAATAATGGCAAGGCAAGGCGCTGATATTATAATTGTTCCCCATGCATCACCAAGAGGTTCTTCTGAAGATAAGCTTAACTCATGGAAGAGACATCTTGTAGCACGAGCTTATGATAACGGACTTTATGTTCTTGCAGTAAATCAATGCGGGAAAAATTCAAAAAATCTTTTTTTCCCTGGAATATCGCTTCTTATTTCTCCTTCTGGATTAAGCCGGGAGGTTTGTTTGTGCGAAGAAGAATCATTGTTTTGTTTTAAGCTTGGTAAAATAAAAATTGAAGAAGTTAAAAAACACAGAATGAAAAACTTCCTCCAATACAGACGAGATGATTTCTACAGAAATTATAAATAACGGTTAACCCTTTTTATAAAAATCCCCCTTTTTTGCATCTTCTAAATAAAACTAACTTTTAAAAAACTGAAATCTTTTTTTTATTCATTTCTGAAATCTGTATTCATAAAAAAACATGAAAATTCTCCATGCTTTTTTAAAAACCGATTTTTAATCTTTTTATTTAATATTTAATCAATAAACATACCTGTTTATAACTATTGAAATATTAAATACTTCTAAAATAAAATATCAATATTATCACTTTGACAATACCTCTGAAGCTTTTTATAGGTTACCCACTTAATTTATATATACATGTTATAGAAAAAACTGATGGTTTTTGAGGCTTATATAAAATTAATTTAGGTTAAGATTAACATAAATTCATGGAGGCAGCTAATGGGAGAACCTGCAAAAATAAGAGGTTCCGGTGGCAAGATTGGAGAAATGGCCAGGGGGATAGTGCCGGACGGTAATTTGAATTCTTGTCTGACTTGCGGGACATGTTCAGGCGGATGCCCGGCAACAGGGCTTATGGACATGGATCCGAGAAAATTTATCAGGATGGCGGTTCTTGGTCTGGATGAAGAACTTGAGCGACATGACTGGGTTTGGGTCTGCACTATGTGCAAAAGGTGTTATGAAGTTTGTCCGATGTCGATAAACATTCCTCAGCTGATTTATGAAATCAGGGCAAGATGGCCCAGACAAGAAAGGCCAAAAGGAATTCTTGGTTCATGTGACATGCATGTTCAGTCCAACGGCGGAGCAATGGGGGTTCCTTTTGAAGATTTCAAGTTTACTGTGGAAGATCTTGTTGAAGAGTGCAGGGAGCAAAAAGGGTTTGAAGATCTTGAAGCCCCAATAGATAAAGAAGGGGCAATGTTTGCTCTTAATCAGAACTCAAGGGAGCCTGTGACTGAGCCGGAAGAGCTTATGCCTTTATGGAAGATCCTTCATACAGCAGGTGCTGACTGGACCTATTATTCTCAGATGTGGGGTGGTGAAAACTACTGCATGTTTTTAGCTGATGATGAAAACTGGGAAATGATTGTAAGAAAGCAGGTTGATCATCTGAACAAGCTTGGAATTAAATATTTTGTAAATACAGAATGTGGTCATTCTTTTTTTGCAGTTTATCAGGCAATCCGAAGATTTAATATAGAATGCAATTTTGAGTTTATAAGCATTATTTCACTTTATGCAAAATGGATAAGAGAAGGAAAACTTCCTGTATCTCCGGACTGGAACAAAGAGCTTGGAATAAAATTCACTGTTCAGGATCCATGCAACATAATCAGAAAAAGCTTAAGAGATGAAATGGCTGATGATTTAAGATTTGTTGTTAAATCAGTTGTTGGTGAAGAAAACTTTATAGATATGGCTCCAAACGGATCTCTTAATTATTGCTGCGGCGGAGGCGGAGGTGCACTACAAGCAGGTTATACAGAAGAAAGAAGGGCCTACGGAAAGATAAAGTATGACCAGATTGACCAGACCGGTGCAGATTATGTAATTACACCGTGCCATAACTGCCATGCTCAGGTTGAAGATATAGGCCATCATTTTAAAGGGAAATATCATACAGTCCATTTATGGACTTTTATCTGCCTTTCAATGGGAATACTCGGTGAAGAAGAAAGAACTTACCTTGGCCCGGATCTTGCGGAATTCGGTCTTTAGTTTGCAATCCGTATAATTATTCAGGAGGAAATAAAATGTCTCAGAAAATAGGGTCAGTACTTGTAGCAGGCGGCGGTATCGGCGCAATTCAGGCTGCACTTGACCTTGCAGACTCAGGCTACTACGTATACATGATAGAAAAAGCTGCTTCAATTGGCGGAGTTATGGCTCAGCTCGACAAAACATTCCCTACCAATGACTGCTCCATGTGTATTATGTCACCTAAGCTTGTTGAGGTTGGAAGACATATAAATATAGAACTTATAACCCTTGCTCAGATTGAAAATATCACAGGTGAAAAAGGAAATTTTGAAGTAGAGATTTTTCAGAAGGCAAGATATGTCGATATAGAAAAATGTATAGGCTGCGGAGCCTGTGCAGAAAAATGTCCAAAAAAGGTCGATTCTGAATACGATGCAGGGATGGCAAAAAGAAAAGCAGCATATGTGCCTTATGCCCAGGCTGTTCCCTTGAAATATGCACTTGATCCGGAAAACTGCATTAAGCTTACAAAGGGAAAATGCGGGCTTTGTGAAAAAGAATGTCCTACAGATGCTATAAATTACGATGATACAGACAAAACTTTTAACTTAAATGTCGGCTCAGTTATTCTCTCAACCGGTTTTGATGCCTTCAAACCCGATGATATGCCTTATAATTATAAAAATTCCAAAGATGTAGTTACATCTCTTGAATTTGAAAGACTTTTGTCTGCTTCAGGTCCATTTCAGGGTCATGTTGTAAGACTTTCTGATCATGAAGAACCTAAAAAAATCGCCTGGCTTCAATGTGTAGGTTCAAGGGATATTAATACATGCGGTAATGGATATTGTTCTTCTGTCTGCTGCATGTATGCAATTAAACAGTCTATTATAGCAAAAGAACACGATCCTGATGTTGATTGTAAAATCTTTTATATGGATATGAGAACTTACGGTAAAGGTTTTGAGGAATGTTATAATCAGGCAAAAAATGAACAGGGTGTAAAATTTCAAAGATGCAGAGTTCACTCTGTTTATAATGTCGGGGACAAGCCTGGCCAGATAATTGAATATGTTGATGAAAACGGAATAAAAACCCAGGAAGAATTTGATATTGTAGTTTTATCTGTTGGTATGGAGATAAATAAAGATGTTCAGGAAAAAGCACGTTCAATGGGCATAGAGCTTACTGACGGCGGTTTTTGCAAGACAAGAACATTTACTCCCACATCAACTTCAAGGGACGGTATTTACGTATGCGGTGCATTTCAGGCTCCGAAGGATATCCCACAGACAGTTATTGAAGCAGGTTCTGCTGCACTTTGTGCAGGCGCTGATATTGCTGAAGTAAGAGGAACTCTTGCAAAAGAGGTTGAAGAGCCTGTTATCAAAGATATTACAGGTCAAAGACCGAAAATAGGAGTTTTTGTCTGTCACTGTGGCATAAATATCGGAGGTGTTGTTGATGTCCCTTCGGTTGCTGAATATGCCAAAACCCTTCCTTTCGTAGAGTATGCCGAGGATAATCTTTATTCTTGCTCCCAGGATGCCCAGGACGCAATTACAAAGATTATTGCAGAAAAAGAACTGAACAGAGTAATTGTTGCAGCATGCTCTCCGAGAACACATGAGCCTCTTTTTCAGGAAACTCTTTTGGCAGCAGGTTTAAATAAGTATCTTTTTGAAATGGTTAATATAAGAAATCATGATTCATGGGTACATAAAGATACTCCTGAAAAAGCTACTGAAAAGGCAAAAGATCAGGTAAGAATGGCTGTTGCAAAGGCAGCTATGCTTGAGCCTCTTGTGGAAGCACAGCTTTCAATTAACCAGCATGCCCTTGTTATAGGCGGTGGTATTTCCGGTATGGCCTCAGCCAAAGCTATTGCAGATCATGGTTATAAAGTTACACTTATCGAAAGAAATGAAGTGCTTGGAGGTCAGGCAAACAATCTTTTTAAAACACCTGCAGGAGAAGATATCCCCGGGACAACAAAAGATATGGCAGATGCTCTTTTTGCAAATGATAAAGTTGATGTGAAAGCAGGGTGTAGTTTAAAAGATGTGGAAGGCTTTGTTGGTAATTTTAAATCGACACTTGAATATAACGGCAAAGAAGAAGTTCTTGAACACGGTGTTGCTGTTGTTGCAACAGGCGGATGTGAGTATAAGCCAAGTGAATATCTTTACAAAGAAGATGAAAGAGTATTAACAGGCCAGGAACTTGATCAGAAATTAAGAGAAAATGATTCGGTTGTTGTACAGGCAGAATCTGCAGTATTTATTCAGTGTGTAGGATCACGTGAACCAGGAAGGCCATATTGTTCAAGACTTTGCTGTGCTCATACAATGGTAAGTGCTCTTCATTTAAAAAAGAAAAAACCGGATATGAGTGTTTTTGTTCTTTACAGAGATATAAGAACATATGCGGAAAAAGAGAGCCTTTACAAGGAGGCAAGGGACAAGGGTGTTATTTTTATCAGATACGAACTTGATAATAAGCCTGTAGTAAAAAATAATTCAGGAAAACTTGAGGTAGAAGTTATTGATCATGTCTTAAAACAGCCTGTGGTAATAGAGGCAGATATTCTTACACTAGCTTCAGCAGTAGTGCCCAATGAAACAGATAAGCTGTCTCAGTTTTTTAAAGTTCCTGTAAATGACCAAGGCTTTTTTGTTGAAGCCCATGTTAAGCTTGCCCCTTCTGATTTTTCCACAGACGGAGTATTCCTTGCAGGTCTTGCACATTATCCAAAGCCGATTGACGAAGCTATATCACAGGCACAGGCTGCAGCATCAGGAGCTGTAAGGCTTCTTGCAGGAAAAGAGATTTCAACAAGCGGGACTGTTGCATGGGTAGATCAGTCGTTCTGCAGCGGATGCGGGGTATGTGTTTCGGTTTGTCCTTATAATGCTCCATCAATAAGAGATGGAGAACCTTATAAAGAAAGAGCAGAAATTAATTCTGTATTATGCAAAGGCTGTGGCGCCTGTGTATCATCCTGTCGTTCTGGAGCATTGCATCTTTCAGGTTTTGATGAATCCCAGATTCTTGCAATGGTTGAACAAGCTTAATAAATATTCAGCCGTTAAATACGGTTTAAGGAGGTATAAAAATGAGTGATTTTGAACCGAAAATAATAACATTTCTATGCAACTGGTGCAGCTACGGAGCTGCGGATCTTGCAGGGGTAAGCCGTTTTCAGTATCCGCCTTCCATGAGGATTATAAGAGTGCCATGCTCGGGAAGAGTCTCTCCGAAAATGATTCTTTCAGCTTTCAGGAACGGAGCCGACGGAGTATGGGTTTCAGGGTGCCATCCCGGAGACTGCCATTATATTTCCGGTAATTACTATGCCAGAAGAAAATTTGCAGTTTTAAATGAGATGTTTGAATATGTTGGTCTTGAAAAAGACAGGCTTCATTTTTCCTGGATATCCTCAGCTGAAGGTGTAAAGTTTGCAGACGTTGCAAAAGAGGTTATTGACAAGGTAACAAAACTTGGTCCTGCAAAGCATTTTATAAAAAAGTTACCTGAGGTGGCCTGATGAATTATTATACAGATAAAATAAAAGAGATATCAAAAAAGATTCTAAGCGATGGCAAGGTTGATACTGTCTTCGGCTTCCGCAAGGGGAGTCTTGGCTATATGTCTGAACCTTTTATGGCAAAGACAGCACAAGCTGCAGACAAGCTAGTGTTTGACTGCAACTGCAGAATGAACCTTGTAAATTATGTAACCAACAGAACAGGCAAGATTGGTATAGTTGTCAAGGGATGCGACAGCAGAAACCTTGTAACTCATATAGTTGAAAATAAGATAAAAAGGGATCAGCTTTATATTATAGGAGTTCCCTGCACAGGTCTTGCAGACAAAGACGCTCTTCTTGAAGCAGCTGAAGGCGAGATCGATTCTGTTGAAGACGATGGAGAGACAGTAACAGTAAAAGGTGAAGGCTTTGAAAAGAAACTTTCTAAAAAAGATATTCTTCAGTCCAACTGCAGAACATGCATAAAAAGAAACCCTGTAATCTATGACGAGCTTGTTGGCGAAGAAGTTCCTGAGCTTGAAATAGAAAACAGGTTTGAAGATGTTGAAAAGGTAGAGACAATGAGTTCAGACGAAAGATGGGATTTCTTTAATGACCTTCTTTCAGAATGTACCCGCTGTTATGCCTGCAGAAATGCATGTCCGCTGTGTTATTGTCCTACCTGTTTTGTTGATGAATCCCGTCCCCAGTGGGTAGGAAAAGGTGATAATGAAACAGATGTAATGACCTATCATTATTTAAGAGCATTTCATGATGCAGGCCGCTGTACAGACTGCGGAGCATGTGAGGCAGCCTGTCCGATGGGTATAAAAATGAGATATTTTACCCGCAAGACAATAAAGGATTGTGTGGAAAAATACGGTTTTGAAACAGGAATGAATCTTGAGCAGCGCCCTGCACTGGATCAGTACAAGGTTAATGATCCTGATGAGTTTATAAAATAAGGCCCTGATAACCGTGTGTATCATAAAAATGAGAAGATGAAAAAGGAAGAGCCATGAAAATGATAAGCATAAAAAAATCGGACTGGGCCGATGCAATGAAAAAAGTGCAGGAGAGCTATGCATTGGCAGGCCCGGTAAAAGACAAAGGCGGTCATACTTTCAGGGAGCTTGAAAAAGAAGAGGTTCCTGATCTTGATTACAAAGAGACAAAGATGTCTCCCAAAGAAGTAGTGATGCCTAAAACAGAAGTGATGTTTACATATACTCTTGATACAAAGAAGGAAGGTCATCATATACTTGAGGAAGTTCCTTTTGACAAGACTCCAAGAGCTGCAGTAGGAATTCGTCCATATGATGCCAAGGCAATAGAGATATTAAAAAAGAACTTTGATACTGAAGATTATAAAGATCCCTACTTTCTTAATAAGTATGAAAACCTTACCCTTGTAGGTCTTGCAGAGAATAATCCTTTAAAAGTAAATTTCAGCACAAGCTGCGGCACAGGTCCTTTTGATGAATCCTGTCTTGATATAATTCTTGCAGAATCAGGTGATGAGTACATAGGGAAGGTTCTTACAGAAAAAGGCGAAAAATTTGCTGCAGCCGCAGGATTTGCAGAAGGTGATTCAGGTATAGAGTCAAAGATTGAAGAGCTTAAAAAAGCAGCGGAATCAAAAATAAAATCGAGTGTATCTTTTGACAAAATCAAAAAAATGACAGTTCTTGATCTTTATGAAGCTCCTTTTTGGGAAGAAGTCGGTTTTGCCTGTATAAACTGCGGAACCTGTACTTATGCCTGTCCTACATGCTGGTGCTTTGATATACAGGATGAAGCAAAAGGGGCTGAGGGTGTAAGGACCCGTAACTGGGATACATGCATGTCTGAAGTCTATTCAGTACATACAACAGGTCACGATCCAAGGCACGAAGACTGGCAGAGAACCAGAAACCGCTTTATGCATAAGCTCAAGTATTATCTTGACAAGTATGAAGACGGGATAATGTGTGTAGGCTGCGGCAGATGCGTGAATCAGTGCCCTGTAAACATTGATATCCGTAAAGTATGTCAGCAGATGAATGACTACGAACCATCTAAATAACCCGGCGGGAAAAAGGAGATAATAAAGTGACAGTATCAAATCCATATATGCCGTATCCGGTTCGTATCGATGAGATAATTACCGAAACGGATGATAAATTACTTAAGACATTTAAGTTTGTGTTTTTAAATCCTGAAGATGAAAAGAATTTTTCATACCAGGCAGGTCAGTTTGCAGAGCTTTCAATTCCAGGTCAGGGAGAGATTCCGATCGGCATAGCCTCATCTCCCACAGAAAAGGGATTTGTAAAGTTTACTGTATTTAAGGCAGGTAAAGTAACATCGTATCTTCATTCAATGAAGGTTGGTGATGTTATGGGAATCAGAGGTCCTTTGGGTAACTGGTATCCCTGGGATCTGCTTCAGGGCAAGAATATATTCATAGTAGGCGGTGGTTTTGCCTATACTACTTTAAGATCATCAATAAAAATGATGATAGATCCTGCAAACAGAGACAAGTTTGGAAAAATAGATGTAGTTTACGGTGCAAGAAGTCCGGGACATCTTTTATATCTTGATGAGCTTGAAGAGTGGGGCGCTCGTGATGATCTTAATATGCATATCACTGTAGATTCAACAGACGATCCTGACTGGAAATTTCACCAGGGATTTGTTCCCCAGATAGCAGACAAGGTTGCTCCTCCTGCAGATGAAGATACATATGCAATAGTATGCGGACCTCCTATGATGATTAAGTTTAC
>Ga0136557_1002510_pt1 | contig 10583 bp, 11 predicted proteins | sample AntRauTorckE6832_FD_104796 | JGI IMG/M metagenome (GOLD analysis project Ga0136557, IMG submission 104796) | Saline lake microbial communities from Rauer Islands, Antarctica - Metagenome Torckler E6 #832 | ecosystem: Environmental > Aquatic > Non-marine Saline and Alkaline > Saline | place...
CACCCGGCTTTCTGACCTGGTCACCCGCCACCACAGCCGCTGGCGCCCGATGGTGGTCACCCCCTACGTGTACGAATGGACAGGCGCACAGCCGGTCACACTGAATCACGAAGTGGAACAAACGGTGTGGATATCCCGCGACTACCTTGCCGCGGCAGAAAACCAGGGCAAACGGCCCTTTCGCACGCCCCTGGGCACCGTAAACCTTCCCTGTTGCCGGTATCAGGGTTACTGCATCTGGGGGCTGAGCTACAGCATGCTGCGGGAAGTGCTGTCTTTGGACTCTCCCTGACGGGAGACTAGTGCATCACATAGGTGCCAATGGCAAAGGCATATCTTCTCTGCCAGGGACATAGGTTTGTTCCCTGGTTAGTGATGCCCGCCCGGACCATGAGCATGACCGTGCGATATCTCTTCCGGGTCGGCGGCGCGTACGTCAATGACTTCAATATCGAAGGTCAGCGTTTTACCCGCCATCGGATGGTTGGTGTCCACATCGGCAAATTTGTGGCCGACCTTGACCACCAGCACATGGCGCGGGCCCTGCTCGGTTTTCACCTGGGCAATCATGCCTGATTTCCAGCGTTTGGCACCCATCAAATGCTTGATCGGCACGCGCTGCACGGCATCATCCTTGCGCGGACCGTAGGCTTTTTCCGGCGCAACCGTTACGCTGAACGTATCGCCGGTGTCACGACCTTCCAGGGCTTCTTCCAGGCCTTGGACAACACCACCGTGGCCATGCAGGTAGGCGTTCGGCTCGCCGCCACGGGAATTTTCAATAGCGTTGCCCTGATCATCACGCACGCTGTAATGAAACAAGACCACTTGATTCTTTTCGATTGGCATAGAATTCTCTACAAAGGTTAAAAGTGCGCCATTATAACCAGCAGCGGCGCTGATTTCAGGGGAGGAAAACCGGGGCCGCTCAATTTTTCCGGTTTTTACAAAGGGACCAGGATTCAATGGACAAACCCACAGAAGCCCAGCAACGGTCAGTCCTCAAGCGGCTGGACAAGTTCAGCCGCTTTACCGACAGCAGCATCAGTGTTCCCTTCACCCGGTTCAAGATCGGCGTTGAGGCCATCATTGGCCTGGTGCCGGTGGTTGGGGATGCAGCAGGCCTGCTGCTGTCCGGCTACGTGCTGCTTGAAGCCCAGCGGGTGGGAGCCAGCAAGGACGTGAAACAGCGCATGTTGCGTAATATGGGTATCGATTTTGTGGGGGGCCTGCTGCCGGTATTTGGAGATGCCTTTGACGCTGTTTACAAGGCCAACACCCGCAATACCCGGTTGCTACGAAACTACCTGGAAGACCAACTGGCGGTGGAACCACCCTCGCCACCCTTCCCCTGGAGAGCAATGATCTTTCTGACCATTGTGTTTGCGATTATAACGGGTGGGTTAACGCTGGTTTTGTAGGTTCGCTGGGGAAAACAAAAACGGGGCCTCAGGCCCCGTTGTGTTCAGAAGTGAAAGGTCAGGCCCAGCCCGATGCCGTCTACCATGGCATCGCTGGTGTCGACATAACGCATGTACTCGACATTACCGGACAACTCCTCGGTAATCGCCACGTTCACACCCGCACCCAATGAGAGATCGGACTCATCGCTCTTTGTCGATCCGCCTGGGCCGTCCAGCTCCAGTTCATAGCGGGTGAACCCGATAATGCCGTAAGGCGTCACCGGGGACTCGTTAACCGCATTGATGGTGGCGTAGCCGCCGAAAAAGCTGTTGACCGACAGGTCGGTGCCGAAACCCACATTCTCGTCGGCAACACCAAAACCGGCACGGGCCTCAAGGCCAAAATAAGGGGTTACGTAACCCCCAACCTTCGCCGAGAGTGTGCCTAGATCGACATCAGCGTTGCCCGTATCAACATCAACAAATGTGTAATTGCCACCTGCATAGAGGCTACCGCCGCCGGTTTTGTACATATCGGCGGCTGCGGTCGTAGAAAGTGTGCCCAGTGTGGCTATCGCAATAAATGCAGGAATCCTGTTCATAATCTGTTTCACTCCATCCGGTTATCGTGATTGCAGGGCGATTGATTCCCTCTCGGGCCAAGGTGGCTTAACATCAGCCAATAAACCATAGGCACTAACCGTGGTTTTCCGGAATGTAATCTGCGGGCCTGTTACTGTGATTAACCCCCATCGACGTGAGAAAAACCAGGCCAGGCCTGTTCGCAAGGGTCTACACCCAAGGAGCCTGCACAGCCAGGGCTATGACTTCACGGCACTGGTAAAAAACTACCCGGCACTAGCCCCCCATGTGAAACCGAACGCCCACGGCAACCTTTCCATCGATTTCGCAGACCCCATGGCCGTTAAAGCTCTCAACGCCGCGTTATTAAACCGACACTACAACATTGCCAAATGGGATATTCCGGAAGGCGCGCTTTGCCCACCGATCCCGGGCCGAGCCGATTATATCCATCACATGGCGGACCTTCTGGGTTCTGGACCTGGCCTCAACCAGCCCGGCATCAAGCTGCTTGATATAGGAACCGGCGCAAATGGGATATACCCGTTACTGGCCTGCCAAATTTACGGCTGGCAGTGTGTTGGCAGTGACATCAACACCCAGTCGCTCGAGAACGTTGCTACAATTATCGCCAACAATCCCACACTCAAAGAACGCTTCACGCTGCGCTCGCAGCCCGATAAAAACCACATGTTTGAAGGGATCATTCAAGCGGGTGAGTTCTTTGACGTCAGCGTCTGCAACCCACCCTTCCATGCCTCGCCCGATGAAGCGCTCAAAGGTAGCCAGCTTAAACTCAATAACCTTGCCCGTAGCCGCGGTGAACAAAAAGCAAAACCTGAATCCCCCACGCTGAATTTTGGCGGGCTGGGAGCAGAGCTTTGGTGCAAGGGCGGTGAACCACTGTTTCTGAAAAAGCTGATAAAAGAAAGCCAGGTGTATTCAACGCAATGCCGCTGGTTTACCAGCCTGGTTTCAAAAGCCGACAATGTGAGGCCTGCTAAGAAGCTGATTCGTAAGCTCGGTGCGGTTGATATGCGGGAAATCGAAATGAAGCAGGGAAACAAAATTACGCGGATACTGGCCTGGACATTCATCTGAGCCAGTCGCGGTTTTAGCCATCAGGGCCCGCCAGTCGAAAACCATAACACCACGCAAGCAACCCCGAAAAAAAGCACTGCGAGATGGGTAGCCAGGTTCTTCTGTATCGTTGGGGCAGGCTTTTGGGTGAAACCGAAATAGTCCTCACCGAAAAGCCCAACGCCGCAGTCCTCACAGTAGTTTTTCGAGTAAGAAACCTTGAGCTCAGACGGCTCAAACTTTTTCCGACAGCTGTAACAACTTGGCTTAATCACCTCGGGCTCCGGGTCACAACGGCTGTGCATAGCATTCTATATGGGCGAAAACCGGGTCCATTCATAAATCTGTCCCGGTTTTCCTGTCACTGCGCCGGTTAACGCCCCTGTTTGAGCCGCTCCTCGCAAGCCTCCCGCGTCTGGCTAATGATCCTGGTACGATCGTCCAGGCGTCCAAACCAGGCGCCATCACGCTCCGTGCAGCCTTTTGCAGCCTCGCCGGCTGAGCCTGCACTTTCTGATTTTTCTTCCGACTCGCCTCCGCACCCCAAGAGAAGCAAGGCGGATACGGCGAGCGCGACGCTGGCTCGGGTTGTCATTGGCATAATAGACTCCTTTGTAGAGGTTTTCGTACGCAATCGATGGTGACATTATCGCCAGGAACGAGACCAGTATGGAATATAAACAGCCTCCTGAGCCACCGCCACTGCAATCGGTAAATACTGAGCAAGCGAACAAAGGCGTTGTTTCTCGCTGAAGGGGCGGTTTCTTCGGCTGACTCCCCCAGATTTGTGTTTGTAGGTGTCATTAAACGCGGCAGTCATCTAAACTAAGGTGTGATTAACACCACCATGCAGGTTTTTTTCTAGTGCCTACTAGTTTTCTTCGTCCGAATAATCTCTCCAAAAAAATGATGCGCGTTATTTTTTCCATTTATATCGGCGTAGCCTGCCTGATTACAAGCGCTCAGTTTTTAACAGAATATTTGAAAACGCAGGACTCAATTTTAAACGAATTAAAACAGCTGGAGGGAACGGTCAAGGGACCAATCTTAGCCAGTTTGTGGCAATACGATTATAATCAACTGGAAGTGCTTGCCTCAGGACTTATGAAAATGCCCATTATTGAGGGCGTCGACATTTTAGATAAGCATGATGAAGATATTATTTCTAAAAGGTCCTATGATCCGTCGTCACCCCCCTTATCGATTTTCAGCACAAAATCAGAATTGGATCGAAACCTTAAAGATAAAGAGATACCGCTTGGGTCATTGACGCTTTATTCATCGTCAGAAATTGTTTTAGATCGTGTACTTTTCGGTTTTTCATTAATTGCAATCACCGCAATCGTAAAATTATCCATTTTGTTCTGGCTGTTTATTTGGGCATTTGATCGTTATTTGGCAAAGCCTCTGAAAGAGCTCGTGGCACAAGTGGATGAGATTCAACTGAATCAAAATATCAGCAAACGCATCAATCTGTCGGACCTTGACGATAACGAAATCAGCCAGCTCCAGGACCATATGAACACTATGCTATCCGCCATGGAAAGTGACCGGGAACAACTCTTGGAGGACGAGCAAAGCAAGCGGAACTGGCTGGAGGCGGCTGTCGAAAAACGCACAGAAGAAATACAACTCTTGAGCGAAAAATTTAAACATCAAGCAACAAGGGACTCGTTGACAGGCATATTAAACCGGGGCAGTTTTTTTGAAACGGCACAACAACTGCTCGATCTTTCAAAGCGTCAGAATTCAACAGCCACCTTTGTTCTAATGGACCTGGATAATTTTAAACTGATCAACGATACCTATGGCCATTTCATCGGCGATAAAGTACTCATTCATTTCACACAGACGATTCAGGCTCTCTTAAGAAAGTCTGACCTGATTGGACGAGTGGGCGGGGAAGAATTTGCAATATTTTTGCCCGACACAGACACCGACGCGGCCTTTGAACTAGCTAATAAAATAAGAGAAGCCGTTAGCCATTCAACGATAGAGCTCGATGGTATAAGCGTCACCTACACGGTGAGCCTTGGCATTGATTCATCGATGCAAACGGACCATAAAATTGATGACATATTCAAACGCGCCGATTTAAAACTTTATGATGCAAAGGGTAAGGGCCGCAACCGTGTTGAAAGGTAAAAGGTCGAAAGCTAAAAATCTATCTCCCATAGCGTTTCTTGTACTCTTCTTAACAGGCACTGCCACAAGTCACGCAGAGACAATAAACGTTTGCTATGACCATTGGGCGCCAATGACGATATTCCCATCAGAAGGGTCTTCTGATCGTGGTGTTGTCATCGATATGCTGGACCAGATATACACGTCGGAAGGCTATAAACTCGAATATTATGAAGTCCCTCTGGCAAGAGGGCTGGATATGGTCGCGGAAGGTCTCTGCGACGTTTTGCCCGAGTATCTATATTCAAGCGATTTAGAGAAGGACTTCGTGTTTGCCACCGAAGAAACGTTTGCCTACACCACCGCTTTTGTGATCAGACGGGATGATTCCTGGCGCTATAGCGGGATTAACTCCATAAAAGGCAAACGCCTCGCGACGGGACCAGGCTGGGATTACAGTTCAATGAGTGTGGATTATCAAAATTACATCGATAATCCTGAAAATTCGAGTTCTGTAGAAGTCATTGCAGGTTACGATGATGTGGTTAACCGCGTATTCCGCATGATTAAAGAAGGCAGAGTCGACCTATATGCCGATAACGAACTCGTACTTCAGTACGTTTTAAACGAAATGAACTTAAATGATCATCTGATAATCGTTCGCCCCGGCTTAGAGAAAAAATTGCACGAAAGGCCGATCTTCTCGAAAAAGATGCCCGCTGCAAAAAGACAGGAGCTTATTAGAATTTGGAATGAGGGCCGCGTTGCTATAAGTGATAAGGAAGAAAAAATGCTGCTCGATAAGTATAATGTGACGTTTGAGCAGCAGCCCTAAGACCATTCGCCAGTTCCATGCCGTTAAGTCCATCAGACAATAGATCTGTCCCGGCGTCTTATTCCTCTTTATCTACCGCAACGCCACGTTCTGCGAGCCCTCGCCTCAAAGCCTCTATCCGACGGCGATTGGCAAAGAAGTCAAAGAGACCAAACTGGGACTGGGAACGAACATCCAGACTTCGTTGATCCTCCCGAACAAGAATCTCGAGATAATCCGGAAAATGAAACACGGCACTGAAATAGGTTATATCCAGATAGCCAAATCGCGATTCGTTGAGCGAAGCACCCGGCATCTCCGTAGCGACTGACTTGATCGTCTCCCAGGAAGACTCATCCAGCGTGCTCGTCAACTGAATGGGATCCACTTTATAGAGAAAAATGCTGGAGGTACTGGATGCACAATTGAGAAAGGGCGTGCACGAATCCAGAGAGAAATCAGTGCCAGTGGCCGGCACCTGAAAAGTGGACGCGCACCCCGTCATCAACAGTAATGCAAATACAGCCAAGTCACGCATGATTGATTTCAACTCCTCAGGAAGGCGCAGAGATTCGATTCAAAGTTACCTCCATATTCAGTATCTCGACCGGCTCCCCGAACTGCGTATAGATGGCCACATCTGCCGCGTCCCGACCGTAGGCGACGACGATTCTTCCGCCTTGCATGCTGCTCTGGGTGGTATCAAACGCGTACCAGCGTCCTCCCACATAAGCCTCGAACCAGGCATGCAGGTCCATCGGTTGCAGGTGTTCATAATAACCCACCACCAGGCGCGCCGGAATCGAGAGCGCACGGCAACAGGCAATCCCGAAATGCGCCATGTCACGGCAGACTGCCTGTGATCGCTGTTTGACATCCCAGGCACTGATAATCGACTGGCCCGTCCCGGGGGTGTACTGGATAGTTCGACGAATGTAATCGACGATCGCGCTACATTGATCGTACCCGGGCATTCGTCCTGCCACGATGGAGAACGCCAGTTCTGTGAAACGATCTGATTCGCAATAACGGCTGGGATGCAGGAACGGCAGGGTGTTGTCAGGCAGCTGTTGCACTTCGACAAAGGGAGCTCCCGGCGCCGTATCAGAATTGTCCGCTGTTTCAACATCAAACGACGTCTGAACGGAGAATCGCCCGGGCGGGGCCACCAATCGCTGACAAAGGTTGCCAAAAGGATCTGTAAACTCAACAGGCTGTACGCTGGGCTTTAACAGATATTGTTCACGACCAATCCACTGCTGCCAGCCGCTGCGTGGCCGCAACATGAATATAAATGGAGTCTCGACCCGGATATCCAGGTCCAGTAAACAGGTGGCACGCATCCACATAGAAAAACCTTTACCGCTGTATGAATCAGTCGTCGGGAACCATTCTACCACCTGCAGGCGGGCCACTGCTCGGCCGGCCCCGGCGATTGTTCGGTGTTCAACTTGGCAAAGCGCACCTTACCCCGCCATTTCCGATTACCGATAACCGGAACAGGCTTGCATGCGCCCCCGCGTTAGCCTATTTTTGAGCGAGGAGGCGATGGCAGATTCACATAGACTCCTCAACCGTGCGAGCTGGCGCGGAACCAGAAGCAGTTATTCCAATCCTGTGACAGCAGGCATGTGCGAAGGAGATGCCCATGCTCATGCCTTTAGCCGTGTTGGGGGTTGGCGCCCTATATTACGTCTTTGCCATGGTCGGCGTGCATTTCCTCAGCCTGCCCTCGGGCATTGTTGTTTTTTGGCCGCCCAATGCCGTTGTGCTGGCAGCCTTCCTGACCTTACCAAGGCGGCACTGGCCTGGGGTGGCCGCGGCGGTCCTGGTGGCCGAAATCCTGGCCGATTATGCCAGCTTTCCTATCCAGGCAGCGGTTCTTTTCGGGCTCGTTAACGTGGCTGAATGCGCCATCGCCGCCACAGTCATCAAGGCGTTCAGCGCCAGCCAGACTCTCAAACCGGACTGGACTGAGCCCCGCGAGCTGGCACTGTTTATCCTTATCGTATTCTTCGTAGCCTCACCGATTGCCGCCCTGGCGGGCGCCTCTGTTTACACCTACGTTCTGCTCGAACCCGAACCTTTCGTGGTTTTCTGGCGTATCTGGTGGTTTGGCGATGCCACAGGACTGATTGCGCTGACCCCGGTACTACACATGCTTTTCAATGTCCGGGCCTATTGGCCCGATGCCCGATATCTGGCAGCCGGGTTTGCCGAGTGGGCGGGATTGATCGCAACAACGCTTCTCACCTGCTATCTGATGTTTAACACCGGCATCTTCAGAGGCCACATGCTGGCCCTGGCGCCACTATTGGTTATGCTGGCACCGATCTGGGCCGCCGTTCGCCTTGGCCCCCTGCCGGGGTCGTTACTCGCCTCAATCGTGGTGTTATACGCGGCCATTGCAACCGCTGGGGGTCAAAATCCTCTGGTCACCGGTGCGACAGAAAACACAACACAGTTGATTCAAGAAAGCATCGTGCTGTTCATCGTGATCGTACTGTTTGCCGCCGCCTTTGTAAGTCAGAACCGGCGTAAAAGCGGCAGTTTGCTGCTCTACAAAAGTGCGGTGCAAGCCACCGGCGAGGGCGTACTGATTACCGAAGCAGGAGGCGACCAGCCCATCATCTACTGTAATGAGAGTTTTTCCCAAGTGACCGGCTACCATCAGGATGAGATTCTTGGTCAAAACTGTCGGTTCCTGAACCGCCCCCAACCGGATCAGCCCGAAGTCACTCAAATCAGAGAGGCGATTCAACGCGGCGAACCAATCCGCATCACTGTTCGCAATTTCCGCAAGGACGGCAGCCCTTTCTGGAACAATCTTATGATTAACCCGATTCGTGACTGGCGGGGCAAAACGTCCCATTTTGTTGGCATTATCAGGGATATGACTCAAGAGATTGAACAGCACAATCAGTTGGAGGACTTGCTGGGCAAACTGCGGGAGGCCAATGAAACCCTTGAAGAGCGGGTACTCTTGCGTACAGACGAGCTGAAGAAGGCCAACAGCGAGCTGACACGACTGGCACTGACTGACGAACTGACCGGTGTGAACAACCGACGCAACCTGATCAGTCGGGGGCATATGGAAGTCCTGCGCTGCAGCCGATCGGGCGACACCTTCTCAATCATGTTGCTCGACATTGATCACTTCAAGCGCTTCAACGACCTCCACGGCCACGAGGCAGGCGACCTGGTCCTTCAGTCTTTTGTCAAAGCTGTCCGGCAGACTATCCGCAAAGTAGACAGCCTCGGCCGGTGGGGCGGCGAGGAGTTCATGGTTCTCGTCTATGACTCAAAGCAGGTCGATCTGCACGTTATCGCCGAGAAAATACTGAAAAGCGTGAAGGAGTGTCAGGTGGACTATCGCGGCAAGAAGCTGCACGTGACCGCGTCCATTGGCATCGCAACCTGGCAGGGCGGCAGTTTTGACGAAACCGTATTGCTGGCAGACAGGGCCATGTACAAAGCCAAGGAATCAGGACGGAACCGGTTTCTGATTTATCAGGACGAGCGCAAGGTATCCCGCAAATAAAAACCGGTGACCGCTGATGTCCATGAAAATTCCCGCACCTAACCTCTGGCCATGGCGGGCCTTCTTGGGGGCGATACCTAAAGGGGCCAGGTCAGCACACTTCCAAAAACCAACGCCCAACAAAGAACCCATGGATTCATCAAATGGCAAGCCCCCGATACAGTGGACGTCTGATAGCGCTACACTCTGTAGTTCAAGACTCGTTCAAACGAACACACTACTTCTATTAGCGTTTGATAGCTCAGTCAAAATAAGCGTGAAAAAAGGATTGGCTTATGAATTACGAACACGCAATCGTAGAACTTAAAGGAGACGTTGCCACCCTGCTCTGCAACGGCTGCGGCATATTCATCGCAGAGGGCGCCAAACACGAGGACCGTGAGCACTACTGTACGATGTGCATGAGCGGCAATTGCAAAGCGAAATTCAAAAAAGGGCAATGACCGCCGCATGATCGATTTCCGCAGCGATACCGTGACCCGCCCTACCCCTGAAATGCGCGACGCCATGGCCAGCGCCGAGGTGGGAGACGACGTTTACGGTGACGACCCAACCGTTAACAGCTTGCAGGCCTTCGCGGCCGAACGGCTGGGCTTCGAATCAGCGCTGTTTACCGCCACCGGCACCCAGGCCAACCTGCTGGCAATCATGAGCCATTGTGGCCGGGGCGATGAATACCTGTGCGGCCAGTCGGCACACAACTACCGTTACGAAGGCGGTGGCGCCGCCGTGCTTGGCAGCGTTCAACCGCAACCCATCGAAAACGAGCCCGACGGCAGCATCAACCTTGTGAAAGCCAAGGCTGCAATAAAGGCCGACGACTTCCATTTCGCCCCCACCCGCCTGCTCTCACTGGAAAACACCATTGGTGGCAAAGTGTTGTCACTGGACTACCAGCGCCAGGCCCGCGCCTTTTGTGACGACCACAAGCTGTTGCTGCACCTGGATGGCGCCCGACTGTTCAATGCAGCGGTGAAATCCAACTGCGATGTCACCGAGATAACCAGACACTATGATTCAGTCAGTGTCTGCCTCTCGA
>Ga0136557_1002511_pt1 | contig 10580 bp, 9 predicted proteins | sample AntRauTorckE6832_FD_104796 | JGI IMG/M metagenome (GOLD analysis project Ga0136557, IMG submission 104796) | Saline lake microbial communities from Rauer Islands, Antarctica - Metagenome Torckler E6 #832 | ecosystem: Environmental > Aquatic > Non-marine Saline and Alkaline > Saline | place...
CCCAGAACATAACGCGGCGCCGGTCAAACAGATCACACAGCCGGCCCAGGGGCCAGGCCACGATCATGGCGGCAACAATGGCGCTGGCCATAAACGTGGATATCCGGCTGACTTCCAGCCCGATCAGCGAGGCATAAACTGGGCCCAGAGCATAAAAAGAACCAATCAGCGCACCGCAGACAAGGGCGCCAGACACTCCGGTAAAGGATTCCCGGGCAAGAGTAAAAAACGAAAGCCGCTCAATCGCTTCAACTGCCGGCGCTTCCATGCGGGTAAGCGCCAATGGAATCAGGGCAACGGTCAACAATACAGCAGCCAGCGAGTAGGGTACGAATGAGGTCGGCGCCCCTACGTTGATTAACAGCTGCCCGCCGGCCACTGACGAGTAGAAAACAATCTGGTAGATTGCAAACAGAGTTCCGCGGTTGGCATTGGTTGCCCGGCTGCTGAACCAACTCTCGATAACCACCAACACGCTGGCGGCGCTGAATCCGGAGAGCGCCCTCAAAAGCGCCCAGAGAGGCTCCGAAACAGCCATCGGATAAAGCAGTGCACACACCGCAGCCATGGCCGCAAAGGCTGAAAATGTCCGGATATGACCGACACGGCTGATAATCCGGTGAACGTAGAGCGTACCCAGCACGAAGCCCACGGAATAACAGACCAGAATCCAGCCAATGACATTCGCAGAGACCGACTCGATACTGAGCCTCACGCCAAGCAGAGTCATCAGAAAGGCATTGCCGCCGACAAGCAGAACGATGCTGAGAATAAGGGCAGAAAGCGAAGTGACCATGCGGGTCATCAGTCAGGCTCCGGAGCTGGGTGGGTGACTTCGGTCGACAATACAGAAATCATGAAACAGTAAAGCAGCGCCGGACGCTGGCCGTCGCTGAAATTAAAGCACTCCCGGCGATTTTGCGCCAGATTTCTACGATAGGCATTTCCCGAAATCTTTTTTACTACTTGCGGCGCGACAAACTCCGGATCTAACATATTTTTATATTAAGGTCACGTAACAGACCCCTGAGAGAATCAGGGGTAACATATTGTTTATGGACTGCAACCATATCTGTTGGATGCGCCTGAAATGATGCAGTTCACTTGATGCAATTCACGCCAATCATGAGCGTCTGGTTATGAAAAAAACGGACTGGCCCATTCGATGGGATCTGTTGCTTCGCTACCGACTGATAGAGATTGTTGCATTGTGGGAAGGAAGGCTCACAACAAATCATATCTGCCATAGTTTTGGTATCGGTCGTCAGCAGGCTTCGAAGGACATTAATACTTACCTGAGGGAACTGGGACCAGACAATCTGGTGTATGACCGGCATTTGAAGGGCTATGTGCCCACCGGGAATTTCAAACCAAAAGTCACTACCGGCCAGGTCTCGGAGTATCAGGACCTGCTGGCCCGGCAGGACAGCCTCAGCAACACCTTTGAATCGCTGGACCTGAGCGTGGCCGAGAGCACTATTGTGCGCGGTCCCCAGCGGATTATCAGGCCCGAAGTCATGCGCGCTGTGGTTGCCGCAACTCGCCAGGGGCGGGTTCTGAAAGCTGAATACGCATCACTGAGTCCAGCCGGCGTTCAGCAGCAGACCCTGGAACCCCACACCCTGGTCTGTGTGGGCAACAGCTGGCACCTGCGAGCCTGGTGTGACAAAAACCGCGAATTCCGCGATTTTGCACTGAGCCGATTCCGCAGGCGCCCCGAACTTCTGCGCCAGCGCAGCCGTAACAATATACTTCAGGACGACGACTGGAACCGCCAGATAACCATCCTGCTGATGCCGGACAGCCGGCTAAACGCTGACCAGCAGAGCATCATTGCGGCAGACTACGGGATGGACAACCAGCGCCTCGAGATTAACACCCGCGCGGCCCTGGCGCCTTACCTGCTATCCCGGATGGGTCTGGGCCTTGATCATCAACACCCGGACCCGATGACCCAGCAACTGGAGCTGGTCAACGAAGAACAGCTGGGTATCGCGGAGTCTGCGCGGGAGCGTTCCATTAAAGCAGTGGCAGGCCTGACCTGATCCCTGCTGCGACCCATTGCCTGCGGACCGCCCTGGCGGTGGGTCTGCTGGCTCTGTCCGGCAACCTGTGGGCGAGCTGCGGTGCTGACGCGCTGAAAATGTCAGAGGTTCAGGGCAAAAGTGATGTGTCGCCGCGGGTCGGTCAGACGGTGACGGTAGAGGGGATAATCACTCTGGATTCCCGTCACCCTGGCGGCTGGCGCGGGTTCTACCTGCAGCAGGCCGATGACGAATCCGACAACAATCCGGAAACGTCGGAGGCGCTTTTTATCTATACCGACCGCGCCGGCGGCACTGTCGGCACACGAGCCAGGGTGACTGGCCGGGTCAAGGAATATCATGGCCTGACTGAGCTTACCAGCGTCTCTGACCTTACCCTGTGCGGCTCCGGCCCGCTTCCTGTCCCTGTTGCCGTGCAACTACCATGGCCCAACCAGAAACGGCCGGAACACCTCGAAAACATGCGGGTCACCCTGACCCGACCAATGACATTGATTGGCCATTACTCCTTTGCGCGCTATGGCGAACTGATTCTGGCAGACCGGTCCCAGGTAACACCAACCGAACTTCTACCGCCAGGCCCGGCGGCGAAAACCCTTGCCCGGAAGCAGGCATTGAATCGTCTGCACCTGGACGATAACAGCGGTAACCAAAACCCCGACCCCCTGCCGTGGCCCGCGCCCCTCCTGATCGACGGTTCGGCAGTCCGGGCGGGGGACCTTATCGGCGGGCTGACCGGCGTGCTGGATTATCGGTTTGGCCAATGGCGACTGCAGCCCACCAGCGAACCCGAACTGCAGCAGCGCAATCCACGCCCGGAAGCACCAGCCAGGGCGGGAGGGACAACGCTGAGAGTCGTCACGCTCAACCTTGGCAATCTTTTTAACGGGGATGGCCGGGGCAGTGGCTTTAAAAACAGTCGGGGCGCCCGAAGCAAAGACCAGTTCAGGCTTCAGCTATCGAGAGTCGTAGCAACCTTGTCGGCCCTTGACGCCGATGTTCTTGCCGCTGTTGAGGTGGAAAACGATGGTTACGGCTCTGACAGCGCCATTGCCGACCTTGCAAAGGCGCTGGGGCCCGAATGGACGTTCGTGAAGACCCCCGGTGCTACCGGGTCCGACGCGATTCGGACAGACCTGCTGTACCGTGCTGACCGGGTTCGAACGCTAGGCCAGCCGCTGCGACTGACCAGCGGCCTATTTTCCCATAGAGGCCGCCCACCCATCGCCCAGCTGTTTCAGCCTTTAAATGATCAGAAAAACAGCCATCAAGAGGCGCGCACGGTCAGGGTAATCGTGCCGCACTTCAAATCCAAAGCCTGCGGTGGTGCCAGAGGGGCCGATAAAGACCAGCAAGACGGCCAGGCCTGTTATGCCCGTCGCCGCACCGAGGCGGCAGGCAACCTGGCTGACTGGCTGGGTTCGCTCGAAGAGCCCGATACTTTCGCTGGAAATCTGATTACGGGTGATTTGAACAGCTATGCCCGGGAATGGCCGATCCAGCGACTTGAACAGGCCGGGCTGACCAACCTGGTCCGTAGCCGCCATGAATGCACCAGCGATCATTGCAGCCAGACAACGTTTCGATATCAGGGACGACAAGGAAGTCTGGATTACAGCCTGGGTTCTGAACCACTGCTGGGGTACGTCTTAACCGCGGGAGTCTGGCAAATCAACGCCGCAGAATTTCCTGCCATCGACTACCGGGGCCCGATCAGTGCTCCCGAAGATGCACCCTGGCGCTCGTCAGACCACAATCCGGTCTACACCGATCTCGCGCTCTGATCGGTTTTCCATCGACAACGACAACAGTGAAGCGAGAAACTCCATGTCCGCGCTATCAACTGGCAAACAGGACCTTGGCCTGCCGGCCATTTACCTGCACCTCCTGGCTGAACTGCTGGAAAGTATCGGTATTGATGAGCAGGAGCTTCTTTGCCGGGTCGGGCTGGATCCGGCACGGCTCAGCTCGATAGACCTCAGAGTCAACCAGACACAGGCCAATGAATTCGTCACCCGCGCCGTCATTGAAAGCGGCGAGCCAGGCCTGGGCATTCTACTTGCCCGGAAGCTCAGGCTGCCTTTGCATGGCGCTCTTGGCACTGCCGTAATGAGTAGCCCCATACTCAGCGATGTAATGAACCTGGTGACCCGGTTTCTGACACTCCGGGCGCCCTACCTATCGGTTGAACGTCGCCAGGATGACAACCAGGCCCTGTTCGCCATCACCAGTGATCTGGAGGCCAGTTCGCTGAACCAGTTTATTCTGGATGCGGTCCTGTATGGTTTTGCCTCCATGGGGGAGCAACTGACCGGCGCCACCGTCAGCGGTGCCAGAATCCTGCGGCGCGGTGCCGAGCCAGGGTATTTCCAACGCTTCCGGCAGACTATTCCGCTTCCGGTAGTCTTCAATGCGACGGAAGACGCTATTGTCATTCCCGCCAAGGAACTGGACAGCCCCATTCGCTTTTCGGATGCCCAACTGGCGGCATCATCCGAAGCCCAGTGCGAGGCAGCACTGAGCGAACTGACCCGTAATTCCGGCTTTGCCAGCCGGGTCAGACGCGTGATTGAAACCAGCCACCCCTTCCCCCCCAGACTGACACGGGTAGCGGGCACTTTATTCGTATCCGAACGCACGCTGAAGCGCCGACTGCAGGCCGAGGAAATCAGCTTTCAGATAGTGATAGACGGCGTGCGCCTGCAGCGTGCCCAGGAGCTATTGGCAAAAACTGCCATGAATCTGGGTCAGATTGCCGACACCCTGGGCTACGCCGACGCAGCCAACTTTACCCGGGCCTTCAAGCGCTGGACAAACCAGAGCCCCAGCCAGTTCCGGAATCAGGCACTGTCCCCGGCGGTGACCAGAACGGACATCAGTCTATGCCAATGATCTTGTGCATCTGCAGGGTCAGGCGCCAGCGGGGATTGGCCAGACAGTAATCGGTTGCCTTGCGGGTATTGCTCTGTTTCACGGGATCACTTTCATTCCCGGTTACGGCGGGCGATGCCATGGGCGACAGGAAAAAGTGGGAAGCGTCGATTCCGGTAAAGCGCTCAGGCATGGCCAGGGGTTGCGGATAAACCAGTTTAAGCTCGTCGCACTGCTCAATCACGATTGGCGCGTTGGCTTTGGGGCTGACGCAGAGCCAGTCAACGCCCGCCGGGGCCGGAAGGGTTCCATTGGTTTCTACACCCACTTCAAAGCCCGCGTTGTGAAAGGCATCAACCAGAACCTCATCAAGTTGCAGCAGTGGCTCGCCACCGGTACAGACTACGTAAGGCACGCCGGGCTGATCCGGCCAGAGCTGTCGGATGTGCGCCGCCAGCGCTTCGGCGGATTCAAAACGACCGCCGTTCTGGCCGTCCGTGCCGACAAAGTCAGTATCGCAGAAATCACAGATGGCGCTGGCCCTGTCCTTTTCGCGGCCGGTCCAGAGATTGCACTTGCTGAAACGGCAGAAGACGGCGGCCCGTCCTGCCTGTGCACCTTCGCCCTGCAGTGTATAAAACGCTTCCTTGACCCGGTACATCAGCCTGCCACCTCATACTGCAATGGGTCCGTCACACCATTTTCAGCAAAAGCTTCAAGGCGTTCCACGCAGGAACCACAGCGACCACAGGCCCGTTCACGGCCGTTATAACAGGTCCAGGTCTGGCTATAGTCCAGGCCAAGTTTCAGGCCTTCTGCCAGTATTCCGCCCTTGTCAGACCCCATGAATGGCGCCTCGATAGCCACTGGCTGATAGTTGGCGACGCGACAGACGGCGTCCATTTTTTCCACAAATTCCGGGCGACAATCCGGATAGATGGCGTGGTCACCACCATGGGCTCCGTACCAGACCGCGTCCGCCTCAACCGTTACCGCATAACCAGTGGCCAGGGACAGAAGAATCATGTTGCGATTGGGCACCACCGTCGCCTTCATGCTGTCCTCTTCATAGTGGCCCTCGGGCACTGACAACTCCGATGTCAGTGCCGAACCGGCCATAACGGCGCTCAGGGAGCGGATATCAATGACTTTGTGAGGGACGGCCAGGGCCTGGCATACCTCCCGCGCGCAATCCAGCTCGCGAACATGGCGCTGGCCATAATTGAAGGACAGGGCGTGAACGGTCAATCCCTGAGCCAGCGCCCGATGGAGCAGGGTGAAGGAGTCCATACCTCCTGAATAAATCACTACGACGGTTTTAATCATCAATCCATTCCGGTAATTGCGCATCGGCGGGCAACAGGCCAACCATTACACTTAATAGACATATTGTAACAGTGGAATGCCAGGCTGGGTTCGCGTCTGGTCAAACGGGCAGTTAAACTCTGTAAACGGCATCTTAACCACAACGACATAATGAAAAATAATATCTCTCCAGCGTTTATTGATTTCGAGGCGTCCAGCCTTGATCTGATTGCCAGCTACCCGATTGAGGTAGGCCTCTGTATGCCCGACGGTCAGCTGCACAGTTGGTTGATTCAGCCCCATGTGCTCTGGCTTGACTGGTCAGACAGTGCCGAGCAGATTCACGGTATTTCCCGGGACAGGCTCAGGCAGGAAGGCAGACCGATTTCCGAGGTCGCCAATACTCTGAATGATCTTCTGACAGGGCAGGTGTTCTGTGATGCATGGACGTTTGATAGCTTCTGGCTGCACCGTCTGTTCAAAACGGCCAACATCCGCCCGGAATTTCAGCTTGAATCCATCTCAATGCTGCTGGACGCCGAACAGATCCAGCACTGGTCCGAATTCCGCCGGGCTATTATTGGCAAACTGGGGCTGCCCGTCCACCGCGCTGCCAATGACGCCCTTATTCTGCACAAAACCTGGGAAGAGATTACCGGCCTTGGATCGGGGAAAGACCCCTGGGCCAATTTCGGCACATCCTGACGCCCATTAACCCGTCGACGGCGTAATCAACGATCTACCCCTTGCAAAGATTCTGACAGCCCATACACTGGGTAGGTAAACCATTAATTTCTTCCAGGAACTCCCTATGGAGCTTTTGAAAAGCCAGATGTCGACAATACACGCAAACAAGGCCTGTGCCCTGGCGCCTGTTAAGGCAATGGTCGTTCGTAGCTGACAGTTCCTGATCTTTCCCGGGGCTGGCTCAGCGTCCGGGATAGCTTCTCCGAAGACCCCGGCCGCTCAGGCACCGGGGTCTTTTCGTTACAAGGAGGGCACCATGAAAAAACACACTGCAAATAGACCGGTAAATCGTCCTGCTGTGAACAGCTCTGCACCGATCCGCTGCCCGGAAAAACGCCCTTTACTGGACGCCATCTGCAAGAAGTTCAACCAGAGGGTGGATCTGAACGACGAGCAGCGGGTGCTGGGTCTGTATGAGCGCGGCTGGATTCTGAACGGGGTCGTGGCGAAAATGAGCGAAGCCGAGGCCCGTTACGTCAGAGCCCTGGCCAACCGTCACGATTCGTGGATTGCACGCCAGGTTGCCTGACATTACTGCAAGCGCCCAGGGTCTGAATCTCAGTGTCTACGATTCAGACCCTGGACGATATCCTCCTCCCCGCCGTGAACCATTACATAATTATTCACGACGTCGTGAATCTTTTCCTGGGAATAAGGTTTGACCACATAGCCGTTGGCACCAGCACTGATCGCTTTCTGGATGCTCTCAATGGAGTCGTCGGCTGTTACCAGAACAATGTGCTGGTCTTTGTGTGTGACCTTGAACTCTTCCATCAATTCATGACCATTGCCATCCGGCAATCCCAGGTCAAGCAGTATGATCTGAAAGCGGGTCTCGGCAAAAGCTTTGCGGGCGCCAGCCACATCCTCACGAGCCTCGACCTTCGTGGCACCCGCGTGATAAAGCATTTCGACCAATCTTTCCTGCATGATCCGCTCGTCTTCGACTACCAGAATTTTCAGCTCACTCATTACCTGACTCCATAAATGTTTCAACCGACTGCAGACTTTCGGGCTTTAACGTCATCAGCGGGGCTCACTGCCACCCCGTGGGGGGATTGCCAACGGCGGGCTCTGAGGTGTAACCGTGGCCGCAGGTTCAGTCTCATCGTAGGGCTGATCAGACGATGAAGCCGACAGAACCATCTCATCGGACCGCGTAAGGATGTTACTGATACTGACCGCGGTCGTGTAGAGAGAAATGGCAATAATCAGCAATACTGGCTGCACGAACGCAATAAAACCCGGAAGATCACTGCTGCCGGTAATGCTGAGCATCAGAATGATGGCCGGACCAAGCACCACAAACAACGTTAACGCAATAAAAAAGACAATCCGTTCCTTGAAGCGGCCCAGATCCCGGTTGGTCACCAGGCCCAGCACAAATTTACCGATTGCCAGTCCGGCAAGAATCGCCGCAGCAATGCTCAGATCGGCGCGCATCAGAGTTTCATAAAGCTCACCGTCCCATAACCGCTGCATGCTGATCACCAGAAACGGGAAGAGAACAAACAGAATGTCGGCGTAGGTGCCGTACATCATACTCGTGGACTGTTGCTCGCGATTGGTTGCCTGCTCACTCATCTCTAAGAATTCCTGTGGTTGGTTCCTTCACCGGGTGTTATACCCCTGCAATGCCCGGTCGATCATGTCATTCAATGGTTCAAGCTGGGCAAGCACACCCTCCCAGTCGGGCAAGTCGGGCCTGAGACTTTCCTCAAGCTTTCCGGCCTGCCGGGTCATTTCAGGGTAGCCCATGGCCCCCGCCGTGCCTCTGATCTGGTGGGCTTCGACTTTCAGACTGTCCCGGTCGCGGTTGGCGACTGCGGTATTCATCAAATCTTGCCGCGCTCCCAGGCCATCAAGAAACTGCTCAACCAGGTGCGCAATACTCTCACCCGACTCTTCTGCCCCATCCTCAGCTGTGAGCCCGACGCAATGTCGGCGAAGTATGGTCAGCAGGTGGGCTTTGTCGATGGGTTTGTTCAACACATCGTCGCAGCCGGCGGTCAGTAGTGCCTCGGTTTCTGATTCGTGCCCGGCGGTGAACGCCACAATTGGCCGCCTGAAACCCGTCTGACGCAGAAGCCCGGTGGCTTCTACGCCATCCATACCCGGCATATGGCGATCCATCAGCACCAGCTGGACAGAATCAGCGAGCGCAGCGCGCACGGCTTCGTCTCCGCTTGCGACGGTGATCACTGTAAGGCCAAAGCCCTGAAGCATCCGCTCTACCAGGCGGCTATTGTCCTGGTTATCCTCCGCCACCAGCACCGAACCGCTAAAGCGAGGCTCTTCTGGATGCGGTTCTCCCTGTTCCCGGGTTTCCTGCTCGGGCTCAACCACAAGGTAGTGGGCCAGAACCTCAAAAAACCGCTGTTTATCAATCGGCTTTGCCAGGTGATCATTACAGCCTGCCAGCCGGTAATCGGCGATATCTTCGGCCATGACATTCGCGGTCAGGGCAACAATCGGGGTATTCACACCGGCCTCACGAAGTGCGGCAGTGGCGTCCCGGCCATTCATCACCGGCATCTGGATATCCATCAGAATCAGGTCAAACGACTCTTTAAGGGCCCTTTCCAGCGCCTCAGCCCCATTGGTCACATGAACCAGATCGGCGCCCGTGGGACCTGCCATCAGAGATACCAGCCGCCAGTTCACATCGTTATCTTCCGCACAGAGAATACGACCGGACAGGCGTGGTGCCACAACCGTGGGTATTTGACGGCGACGCTGGGACAGTTCTGATTCGTCCCGCAGAAAATGGACCGACTCCACCGGCCCGGTGTCGATGGACACCTCAAATTCGCTGCCCTCGCCGTAGGTGCTGGCCACCGATATCTGACCGCCCAGCAACTCTGCCAGTCGGCGGGATATATTCAGGCCCAGGCCCGTACCACCATATTGCCGGGCGATGGCCGGACTGGCCTGGGCAAAAGGATCAAACAGCCGCGTCAGCTGTTCCGGTTTCATGCCGATCCCCGTATCCACTACCCGCGCCACCAGCTTCTGGCTGGCTCTGTCAAAACGGATATTCAGGGAAATAGAGCCTTTTTCCGTGAATTTAAGGGCGTTTCCGCACAGATTAATGATGATCTGACGCAAGCGAGTGGGGTCAGTCGAGATGACTTCCGGTAACGGGAACTCACAGACAATGTTGAACGCCAGGCCCTTTTCCCGGGCCCGTGGGGCAAAAAATGCCCGGATTTCATCCACAAGCTCCGGCAGGTTCACAGAGACAATATCCACATCCAGTTTGTTGGCATCGATTTTGGAGTGGTCGAGGATGTCGTTCACCAGGTCCAGCAGATGCCGGCCACTGCGCACCACTGTTTCAGCGCTGCTGTGCTTTTCGCGCTCGCTCAGATCCGGGTCCAGCAGGGTTTCCCCGTAACCGATAATGGCCGCCAGCGGCGTGCGGATCTCGTGGCTCATATTGGCCAGGAACTGGCTTTTGGCCTGGGCTGAGTTGCGGGCCAGGTCTTTTTCCAGACGCTCCTGCTCACGTTCACGCTCGATACGCTGGCGCTGGTGACGCTCGGTGGCGTCAATGCAAGTGCCCTCAAGGTGCGCAGGCTCTCCGTTGGCATCGTAGACCGTATGCAGGGA
>Ga0136557_1002513_pt1 | contig 10577 bp, 10 predicted proteins | sample AntRauTorckE6832_FD_104796 | JGI IMG/M metagenome (GOLD analysis project Ga0136557, IMG submission 104796) | Saline lake microbial communities from Rauer Islands, Antarctica - Metagenome Torckler E6 #832 | ecosystem: Environmental > Aquatic > Non-marine Saline and Alkaline > Saline | place...
GCGGGGCCAGCCCCGCCCGGTGGTGTGTGCGCGGGGCGATCCCGCCCTGTTGCATTATTGGCACGATCAGCGGGGCGTCGCGCAACTTGACTCACGTCAAGGTCGCCGGCCCCGGCCCGCCGCATACCCGACGCGATCGGAACAGGAATGGACAGACCATGAAACAATTCACCGCCCTCACCCTCGCCGTCCTGATGGGCACAACCGCCGCCCCGGCGCTCGCCCAGCAAAAGGGCGACATGCTCTTCGGCGTCGGCCTCGGCTGGATTGAGCCCGACAGTGGCAGCAACATATCGGCTCTCGGCGGGCAAAAACTTGGCGCCGAGGGTGCCCTGAGCCCCACGATCACCTTCGAATATTTCGTCGCCGACAATATCGGGATCGAATTGCTCGCCTCCTGGCCGTTCAAGCACGATCTGGAATTGGGCGGAACCGGGATAGGCGAGACCAGGCACCTGCCGCCGACGCTGTCGCTGCAGTATCACTTCACCAATGCCAGCCGGTTCACGCCCTTTGTCGGCGCGGGCATCAACTACACCTATTTCTTCGACGAAAAACTCGACGGTGCCAATGCGCCCTCGCTCGATCTGGACGACTCCTGGGGTCTGGCCCTGCATGCCGGGCTCGATTACGCGGTCAGCGAGCGCGGCGCCATGCGCTTTGACGTGCGCTATATCGACATTGAAACCGACGCGAAGGTGGGCGGCAACAAGATCGGCAGCGTGGACATCGACCCCTGGGTCTTCAACCTGGCCTATGTGCTGAAGTTCTGACCCCTGTCCGAAGGGATCCCGAGGGCCGGTCGCAGGGCCGGCCCTTCTGATGTGGCGCGCCCGGATCACCGGTCCCCCTCCGCCGCCGCGCGGGCCTTGAGATCCTTTCGGATCACCTTGCCGGTGACGGTCATCGGCAGCGCGTCCGTGAAGGCGATTTCCCTTGGATAGGAATAGCTTGCAAGCCGGTCCTTGACGTGATCCTGCAAGTCCCGCACAAGGCTTTCTGACGGGCGAATGCCGGGTTTCACCACCACATAGGCCTTGACGATCTCGGTGCGCAAGCTGTCGGGCTTGCCCACCACCGCCACGGTCGCCACCGCGTCATGCGTCAGCAGGCAATCCTCGATCTCCGACGGGCCGATGCGGTAGCCCGCGCTGGTGATCACGTCATCCTCGCGCCCCACAAAGCGGAGGACCCCGTCCGCGATCACCCCGCGATCGCCGGTCAGCATCCAGTCGCCGCGAAACTTCTCGGCCGTCTCGGCCGGTCTGTTCCAGTAGCCCAGCATCATCGAGGCCGATCCGCGCCGGATCGCGATATCGCCCTCGCCGTCCGCTGCCTGCCCCGCGGCATCGATCACGGCCACGTCATGCCCCGGCACGGCGCGGCCCAAGCACCCCGGAACGGGATCAAAGAGCGCGGCGCAGGAACTGCCCACCATGTTGCATTCGGTCTGGCCGTAGAATTCGTTGATCGTCACGCCAAGGGCGCTGCGCCCCCAGTCGAGCATCTCGGCCCCCAGCGGCTCACCGCCGCTCGCGACGCTGCGCAGCCCAATGATGCGCGCCTCGGAGGCTTTCAGCATTCGCAAAGCTGTCGGCGGAAAGAACACATTGCGCACAGAGGCTTGCGTGACGATCTTCGCGCAAGCCTCGGGGCTGAATTTCGGCATCCGTGCCGCCACGACCGGCACGCCGATGGCCAGGCCCGGCATCAGCACATCGAACAGCCCGCCGATCCAGGCCCAGTCCGCCGGCGTCCACAGGCAATCGCCGGGCTGCCCCAGAAAATCATGGCTCATCTCGACGCCCGGCAGATGCCCGGTCAGCACACGGTGGGCATGCAGCGCGCCTTTCGGACTGCCGGTGGTGCCGCTGGTATAGATCAGCACGGCGGGATCCTCGGCCCCTGTATCGGCGGTCTCGAAGCGGTCTTCGGGCAGCGCCTCCTGCTCGGGCACCAGCGCCGCCACACCCCTCAGGCCGTCCAGCAGATCCAGACAGGGCGCGTCGGTCACCACCAGCCTTGCCCCGGAATCCTGCAACCGGCTGAGCAGCGCGTCCCGCTTGAAGAGTTGGAACAAGGGGATTGAAATCGCACCGATTTTCCAGATCGCGATATGCGCCGCCGCACACCATGCGCCCTGGCTGCGCAACACGCCGACCCGGTCGCCGGGCGCCACACCCCGCGCGCTCAATCCCCATGCCAGCGCATCGGCCATCTCGCGCAGCCCGGCATAGGTGATGTCCTGCGGCGCGTCGCCGGACAGATCCCGGATCGCCACGCGGTCAGGGTCGCGGGCGGCCCACGCATCGCAGACCTGTTCGGCCATGTTCAGCCGCTCGGGAATGTCCCAGCGGAAGGTCTCGCGCAGCGTGTGATACGGCGCGCGCGGCAGCAGGGGGCGCATCGCGGTCATGATGCGTGCTCCGGCCGGTTGCTATGCGCCAGCCGGCCATACGGATCGACGAAATATTCGTAATCCCCGCAGGCCACGACAAGCCACAGATCGTCACTGACCGCCGGTCGTGCGGCGCAATCGGACCGCTTTGCGCCTGCTCCGGCCTCACTGAGATACCGCTCTGCCATCCGGTCTATCGCCTCGGTTTCGGTCGTGCTGACCGCGCGCCCGCCCAGCAAAAGGCCGATCCCCGCCACAGCGGCGATCAGCGCCACAAGCGGCAGAAAGATCAGACGCCGCAGCATCGGCGCGGGCCCGGCATGGTGGTCAGCACGCTCACGCCATCGCCCCCATCATCTCGCGGCCCACCAGCATGCGGCGGATCTCGGAGGTGCCGGCGCCAATCTCCATCAACTTGGCGTCGCGGAAGATCCGCGCGACGGGGCTGTCGTTCAGGAACCCCGCCCCGCCCATGGCCTGCACCGCCTGATGCGCCTGCACCATCGCCTGCTCGCTGGCGTAAAGACAGCAGGCGGCGGCATCCTGACGGGTCACATCGCCCCGATCGCAGGCCTTGGCGACCTCGTAGACATAGGCGCGGGCGGAATTCATCGCCGTGTACATATCGGCCATCTTGCCCTGCATCAGCTGGAACGAGCCCACGGGCTGCCCGAACTGCTTGCGCTCGGCCATGTAGGGCATGATCGCATCCAGACATGCGGCCATGATGCCGGTGCCGATGCCCGCCAGCACCACGCGCTCGTAATCCAGCCCCGACATCAGGACCTGCACACCGCGGCCCTCCTCGCCAAGAACGTTCTCGAACGGCACCTCGACATCGTCGAAGATCAGTTCGGCGGTGTTGCTGCCCCTCATCCCGAGCTTGTCGAAATGCGGGCTGGTGGAAAAGCCGGTCATCGTCTTTTCGATCAGGAAGGCGGTGATGCCGCGCGCGCCCGCCTCGGGATCGGTCTTGGCATAGACCACCAGCGTGTCGGCATCCGGCCCGTTGGTGATCCAGTATTTCGTGCCGGTCAGCTTGTAGTGATCATTGCGCTTTTCGGCCCGCAGCTTCATCGAGACGACATCGCTGCCCGCGCCCGCCTCGGACATGGCCAGCGCGCCGACATGGTCGCCCGACACCAGACCGGGCAGATATTTCCGCCGCTGTTCGGGCGAGCCGTTGAGCTTGATCTGGTTGACGCAAAGGTTGCTGTGCGCCCCATAGCTGAGCGACACCGACGCCGAGGCGCGCGCGATCTCCTCGACCGCGACCACATGGGCGAGATAATTCATGTCGGACCCGCCATACTCCTCGGGCACGGTGATCCCCAGAAGGCCCAGATCGCCCATCTCGCGCCACAATTCATGCGGAAAGACGTTGTCGCGATCGACCTCTGCCGCGATCGGTGCCACACGCTCCTGCGCCCATCTGTGAACCATCTCGCGCAGGGCGTTCACATCCTCGCCCAGGTCGAATTTCATCACGGCATTGAACATCGCACCCCTCCCACGCGGTCCGGTTTATTGAACGTATGTTCATTTATATGCGCAAGCCGTGCCATGCGTCAATCCCTCGGCTTTTCGCCCAACGATAGCATGCATTGTAGCGTGACATTGCATTTTGCAGTGATTTACATTTCAAATTGCAGCAACGGAGTTTCAGTCGACAGGGCCTTGAACGGCGCTTGAACCACAGCTGAAACGCTCCCGTAAAAGGTTGCTGAGATCACCACACCGGCCACCGCAGCCGCACCCACCCCTGCGCCAACCGCCTTGAACGGATCGATGGTGAGAAAGCCGACGGCTCGATTGGTGGCGTATTCAAAGGGACAGCGCGACAGCGACGATTGCGAGTATGCTCATGGCGTGATCACGCCATACTGCACCAGAGCAGCACGTACATCGGCAAGCGCGGTGCTGTTCTTGAGTTAGAGACCCGCGGTTTGTCGCCGTGGATGTTCGCGAGCTCGCTTTCGGCAGCGCAGCCCCGGCCTGCATTGAGGGGATGTTCCCGAACGACCGGCGCTGGAAACAAAGTTCATCGCTGGCATCGACTTACTCAGCGACATAAAGGATTTCACCTCCTCTTGCTCCCACAGTGCTTCCACGGTGAGTATGAACGCAAACACCGCCCCGTAGGACGGCATTCAAGAGTTTGATAACGCAAAACAATTGGTCGGGAGTTGGATTTGAAACAACGGCCTTCAGGATATCAACCCACAGACCCGGATTTCGACTTATCATTTCAATTTAATAGCTTAGAAAACAAGCCTTTGAAATCAAGAACTATAATGGGCGGCACTCGGTTGCTATGGACGGATTCCGAAGGATTTCAGCGGATTGGAACGGGGCGAAAATGCATACATGGGTTGAGGTGGCGTTGAGGTGAAATGCAAAATGACGGTTCTCCCAGATCGATGATCGCGCGGTCCGGCAAGGACCAGTTTCTGGAATGCCATCACCGCCGAAAAGGCGAGTGTGGGCACGGTCGAGGCAGATCCGAGAGAGCGTCAGCTTGATTTCGATCGAAACTCTTAAGCTGATATGGCTGTGAGCGGCTGCGAGCATCAGCCCTGCTGCCGCGGCGTTCGACCAGCCAACCGTGCGCTTGCCAAGATTCTTGACATTCGGAACAAACACGAGCGGAAACGCGCAAATGCTCGTTATGATTGAAGTGATTAATGCAGCGGCAAAGACGAACGAGTGAGCCGTGTCCAAATCAGGGTCTTTCATAACGCCGCCGGTAGGTGCCAGAACGAGACTTCCCGCCACGGCTCCGCCCCGCAATCACGTCGTCGACGACAGACGGCACGCGTCCGTTGTGCAGCGAACTCTTAGGCGAGGCGAAGCGTCACCGGCACCGCGCGGGTCAGATCGTCGAGCACCGGGCAGTGCGCATCGACGGTGCGCTGGAGTTCCTCGAGGCGCTCGCGGGGGGCGGCGCTATCGATGCGGACCTCGCCCTCGATCCGAAGGAAGCCGGCTGGCGTCGCACTGTCGAGGCCCATGAAACCACGCAGATCCTGCACGCCGCGTAGTTCGACCTCGATGCCGCGGATCTCGATGCCCATCGATTCGGCATAAAGTCGCCACGTCACCTCCTGGCAGGCGGCTAGCGCCGCGAGCAGCAGTTCACTTGGCTTCGGTCCCTTATTGGTGCCCTTGAAGCCGTAGGGCTGGTCAGCGGTCAATACGTGGTCCCGCATCGAGATCCGGCTCTCGAATCCGCCGAGGTTTTCGCTCGAGACAGTCACTGTGAGCGGGTTGATCGCCGAGCCGTCCGCGAGCTTCGCTCGCGTCGCCTCCAGCAGCCCGGCATGGGAGAGGATGGTGGTCATAGGTCCTGCCTTTCTTCTGGCTCGTCCCCCGCAAAGAGGCGTCAATCGAGGTCCTCGCGCCCAGCATAGAGCGCGTCGAGGGCTTCCTGTTCAAGTTCGGCGTAACGGCGAGTCGCGAGGCACGAGATCTCGCGCGGACGCGGAAGATCGACGTCTAGGATTTTCACGATCCGGCCCGGCGCGTCAGACATGATATAGATGCGGTCGGCGAGGAAAAGCGCCTCCTCCAGCTCTGCGGTGATGAACACCGTTGAGAGCCGCGTCTCCTCGAACAGTCGCACATAGTATTCCTGCATCAGCTCGCGCGTCATGACGTCGAGCCCACGGAACGGCTCGTCGAGGATCATGACACTTGGGCTATTGATGAGCGCCTGAGCGATCTCGGCACGGCGCATCATGCCTCCCGATAGCTGACCCGGAAAATGATCGCGGAAATCCGAGAGACCGAAGCGGCGGAGCAACTCCGCCGCGGCCGCATCCGCTTCAGAGCGGCTGCCGCCGCGCGACAGCGGCCCGAAGACGACGTTCTCCTGCACAGTCATCCACGGCCAGAGCGTCGTCTCCTGAAACACCATAAGGCGGTCGGGACCGGGTCCGGTGATCCGCTTGCCGTCACAGGTGAGATTTCCCTCGTCCGGCTTCGCGTAGCCGGCCAGCATCTTCGCGAGTGTGGATTTTCCGCAGCCAGAGGTGCCCATGACGACGTTCAGCGTCGCGGCGGGGAAGTCGAAGGAGAGGTCGGCGAGCGCGACCTGCGGCTCCTGCCCCTTCTGGCGATAGGTCTTGGAAAGGTTATGGCCGGAGATCGCGCCCGGCGTCTCAGACACCGTCGCGGCTACTGCTTCCATGGCATCATCCTGCTCTCGATCCAATCAACAATCATTGTGGAGAGGTACCCGGCTAAGCCGATGCTGATCATGCCCACGATGACGATCGTCGGCGTGCTTGATACGTAGCCCTCCCAGGTCAGCCGCCCGAGGCCGCTGTCGCTCGCAATCATCTCGGCGGCGATAACGACGTTCCAAGTGACCGCGATGCCTAGCGTCATTCCGACCGCAATCGAGGGCACCACAGCGGGGATCATAATCCTCCGGAAGATCCTCAGGGTGCCGGCCCCGAGAGAGCGGGCCAGCCAAACATGCTCGGGCCTGATCGAGCGCACTCCCTCAAAGACGTTGATCGTGATTATGAAAAACGCCCCGATGAAGGTTATGAAAACAATGCTCGCCTCTGTGGTCGGCCAGAACAGAATCGACAGCGGCACCCAAGCGAGCGGTGGTATCGGCCGCATCATCTCGAAGACCGGAAGGACCAGTGCACGGAAGGTGGCATGGGTACCGAAGAACAGCCCGAGCGGAATACCGATAATCTGTGCCAGGAAGAAGCCGAGGAAGACCCGCTGGAAACTGACCAACCACGACGACCAGTAGTTAGCAGAGAACAGAAAATCGCGCACGAAGGTCACTAGCACCTCCCACGGCGTAGGGATATCTGTGAAGCCGGGCAAAGAAAAGTTGACCGCAAGCTGCCAGGCAAGAAAAAAGCCTACAACCGAGCTCGTCCCGCGCCAGTCGAGCCGGCGGGCGCGCCGCGGGCGCGGCAAGGCCGGAGAGGTGGTCGCTACCGTCGCGTCCTTCATCACGCCATCTCCCGTTCGCCGCGCTCGAAGGCGCGTTTGGCTTCCTCGCTGACCGCGAACACGGCCTTTTCTCGGAGCGCGAGATAGGCGTCTGAGGCCATCATCTCCCGCTTGCGCGGGCGGGGCAGATTGACGGCGATGTCCATTTTCAGCGTGCCAGGCCGCGTGGTCATCACGATTACCCGGTCGGCGAGGAACAGTGCCTCCTCGAGGTCGTGGGTGATGAATACGATCGTCTTACGGTTTCTACTATAAAGCTCGAGTAGATGGCGGTGCATCGTACTCTTGTTCACTGTGTCCATCGCACGGAACGGCTCGTCGAGTAGCAGCACCCTGGGATCGTTGATGAGGGCACGGATGATCTCAACGCGCCGCTGCATACCCGAGGAGAGCTGCGCCGGGTAGGCGTCCGCGATCCGGTCGAGCTTGCCGGATTCGGCGAGCAGCGTTATCGCACGGGCCTCAGCCTCGCGGCGCGAGACCCCGCCCTGCTTGAGGAGCCCGTATGTCACGTTGCCGAGCACGGTCATCCAGGGGAACAGCGCTCCCTGCTGGAAAACCACCACCCTGTCCGGGCCGGGACGGGGCGCGAGGTCTGGCCCCGCGAGCGGCACGCCATCGAGTAGCACCTCGCCCGAGGTGGGAGTGTCGAAGCCGGCGAGAATGTTGAGCAGCGTGCTCTTGCCGCAGCCAGACGGGCCAACGATCGCCACGAAATCCCCCGCCTCGACATCAAGGCTGAAGTCGTCGAGCGCGACGACAGCGCGTCCCTCCGGATCGTAGACCTTCGAGACGTTGGCGATGCCGAGCCCCCCGGTTTGCGGCCGCGGGCCGAGATCTTCAGGCGGATGTGATGCGGTGGTTGTCATGGCGTTCCCCTCAACCTGCCATGCCGAGGCGCTGCTCGTGCCACGCCATGAGCCTCCGCCCGACGAGCCGCACCGCAGCGCTGGACAGGTAGCCGACGAGACCGAGCGTCGCCATACCGATGACAATGGTCGGATACTGGATGAGACTGTAGGACTCCCAGATCAGGAAGCCGAGGCCATACTGCGCGGCGATCATCTCGCCTGCGACCAGCGAGAACCAAGCGGCACCCATGGCTATCTGGAGCCCGGTGAAGATGCTGGGCATGGCGCCGGGGATTACGACGTCGAAGAGTACGTCTCGGTTCGAGGCGCCTAAGCAGGCGGCGGCGCGGTAGTAGTCCTGCGGGATCGCGCGCACCCCGACCAAAGTGTTCATCGTCGTCGCGAAGAAGGCGACGAGGAAGGTCACGAATATCACCGCGGGCTCGACACCCGGGAACACCAGGATGGCGATGGGCACCCACGCCAGCGGTGGCACCGGGCGAAGCAGCGACAGCAGAGACCCGGTGTATGCCCGCACGCCCTGCTTCCAGCCCATGAAGATGCCGAGAGGCACCCCCAGCAGCACCGCGAGGCCGAACGCAGCAAGTGCCCGGTAGGTGCTGTAGAAGATATGGGTGTAGTAGTCGGCCGTGAAGATCGAGATGCCATAATAGGGATCGGAGCTTGTCCACTCCACCACCACCTCGAACGGGTCCGGCAGGCGATTGAAGGCCGCGAACGGTGACCAGTGGACAGCCGCATACCACGCGAGGATAAAGCCCGCGAATCCGAGGGCGGCCAGCCAAGTGCGCCTGTTCGGCAGAAGACTGGTGGTCCGGACGGGTATAGCTGCGTCGGTGGGCATAACTCTTGATCTCCGTGTCGGGCCTCGAGCATTAAGGACAGGTTGGAAGACGCCGACTGTGGCTCCTGCGGGCGAGGCCGGCACGACCGGCTCACTCCATTTCGATGCGCGGCACTCCATGGATCTCGCCGATCGGCGCGGTGAGGCCCATCTGCTTCAGCGCCTCGGTCACCGGCATGTCGTTGTAAGCATCCTCCGGCACCTCGGGCGAGCGAAGCACCTTCACCGAGTGGAGAAAGGCGTAGCCGTTGGCCATTAGGGCGTGCACCTCCTCGTCAAAGGCCATCTTGCCGACATAGTTAACCGGATCGCCGCCGATCTGCTCGCCGTTCAACTCATATAGCGCCGACCAGGCGGTCTGTAAGTTGTAGCCAACGGTCTCATCCACGATGATCCGGGCCGTCTCCTCCGGATTCTCGATCATGAACTGAACAGCCTCGATTTCGGCCTTCATCCAACCGATAGCCGCTTCCGGGTGAGCCTCGATGAAATCCTGCCTCATAAGCGTGAAGTTCGCGTCGGTCTCGTTCCATGGCGCGCCTGTTGAGGCATAGCGCGCATGGCCGCGCTCGACCGCGCGGCGGGCATGAGGCTCCCACATCGCCGCTGCTTCGAGATTGCCCGCCTCGAGATTGGAAGAGATCACCTCGATCGGCATGTTAAGGACGTCGGAGGGCGAGAACCCACCTTTGGCAATGGCGGCGAGCACGAAGCGATTGGCGCAGGTGCCGCGATGCACGGCGAATGGCCGACCGCTGATCCACTCCATCGCCTCGGCGTGGCTCGCGAACTCTGGTGCACTGGCGCTGACGAGGATCTTGTTGCAGTTCTGCCCGTTCGAGAACATCGGCACCGAGACGAGACGAACGTCGGCTATGCGCCGCTTGGTCGTCGCGACGAAAGACGGCATGTCCCCCATCGTCCCTATCTGCATCTTGTCTGCGAGCAGGGCGTTGACCATGGGCGGGCCGGTCAGGTGGGCCTCGAAGTTCACTTTGCTGCCCTCAGGCAGGTGCTTTTTCCAAAGCTCCTTTTGCTTGATGATCACCCCATTCCAGCCTCCCGTCCAGTACGGGTGGTATCCGTAGGTGATAGTCAGAGGTTCGGCTGCTTTCGTTGGGCCGAAGAACACTGCAAGCATCAACCCCGCACTCACCGCGAAGGTGCGCATCAGTCGCCTCATGGCGGATTCCTCTCTTTGTGGTTCCGGATGCCCCTTTGAGGGATTTCAACTTGTCCAAAACCTTATGTTGTTTATACCGCCGGCGTTTTCTCGCGGGCAATCCTCCAATTGTCCCCGCCCACCTCAAGCGATATTGCAGCCTGTGAGGTGGAATATATTTTTGTCAAGTGAAAACCAAAGCCCAACAGGTTGTGTCCAAATTGCTGTCATTGACAGTTTAGAAAAGACCCGTGCCCGTCAGACCCGCCGTCGCCCGGTTTCCGCGCGGGCTGATGGTGTATTTCGCGCCGCGGGGGACGA
>Ga0136557_1002517_pt1 | contig 10570 bp, 6 predicted proteins | sample AntRauTorckE6832_FD_104796 | JGI IMG/M metagenome (GOLD analysis project Ga0136557, IMG submission 104796) | Saline lake microbial communities from Rauer Islands, Antarctica - Metagenome Torckler E6 #832 | ecosystem: Environmental > Aquatic > Non-marine Saline and Alkaline > Saline | place...
AGATGGTCCCTTTCCCAAAGTATCGAATTCCCACTTACAGGTATTTATAGAAACAGGCAAGAACGATCCACCACCGAATCACTCGAGCTGAAGCTTCAGGATCTAAAAAATCAGGTTAAATCTGATGTTAAAACAGCATACACACAACTGGCATACGCACTTCAATCCGGAAACCTTGCGGGTGAAAGGGTACAGCTTTTTGAGAATTTAAGAGAAGCAGCGCAGGCCAGGGCTGATATGGGCGAATCCTCTGAAATTGACGCCATGCAGGCTGACCTTCAACTTCAGGAAGCACGCAACAATCAGGAAACCACCTTCAAAGAAATAATGAACGCGAGATATGATCTTTTTCAAACTATTGGGCTGGATCCTGAAGAACAAACTTATGACATCGGTTTCACAGACACCCTTAGTTATATGATCGTTGACATCGACCAGGGGGAGGTGATGGAACGGCTTCAGGATCATCCCAAGCTAAAGCAAATTGAACATGAAGTAGAGGCCTCATTTTATGGTAAAAAGCTGGCTAAAAGCACCTACCTGCCAAATTTGAATTTGAGTTATTACCGGCAGGACTTTGGCAACAACTATGATTTTTATGGTTTCGAGGTTGGTGTAAGCATTCCACTTTGGTTTACTGCCCGACAATCACCTAAAGTTCAGCAAGCTAATGCGATTCAAAATGCCACAGAGTGGAAATACGAAAATCACCGCCTACTCATAAAAAAACAGGCTGAACAAACGTGGCATAGTTACGAATCGGCAAAGAATAACATCGAACGGTTCAGAGAAAATATTCAAAGCAAATCTCAAGAGCTCGTTCAAATGACCCAAAAAGGGTACAGCCTTGGCGAACTGGATCTACTCACATTACTTGAAGCTCAGCGAACTTACCTGAGAACACAGGAAACGTACTATCAAACCCTTAGGGATTATTATTTAACCGTCATTGATCTGGAGCGTTACCTGCAAACTGACATCATTTTTAACTAGGACAAGATACCTGCTATGAAAGCACTACCCTTAAAATTCACGAAGCGCATTCCATTAAAAGCTACTGTAATACTATCTGCACTGTTGGCATTCGGCGGATGTTCGGACAGCGCAAACACACCAACCACTGAAGAAACAGGAACTCCCCCATCCTTAAGGTCTGAACAAGCGGTTCAAAGCGTTAAACTGACTCAGGAGCAAGCTGACAATTTAAATATTCAAGTCTATACGGCAACGGCTGATCCGGTTTCATTTTCGATTGAGGCGCCGGGTGAGGTTTTTCCTGCTCCGGAACGGATATCTGTTGTAAGCGCCCCGATCGATGGACGAATTTCAGATATTTATGCCCACGAAGGTGAGCGCGTCTCCAAAGGTGATCCACTTCTCGAACTGGAAAGTCTGGAATTTGCCAACCTGGTTGCAGCCTATCTGGAAGCTACTGCCGAGATCACATATCAACAGCAGCAAGTAGAACGTCTGCAGGTACTAACAGAAGATAAGATCAGTCCTTTGAGAAATTTAGAACGGGCACAGGCCGACCTGAGACTCGCCCAGACCCGACAAAGTGCCGCCCTTGCTCGTTTAAAAGCTGTTGGGATCACTGAAAGTCAAACCAAAAGATGGGATCCATTTGCTTCCGATCCTAATGCCAAGTTAACGATCTACGCCACTATTGATGGGGTACTCAATGAACACCTCATTGAGATGGGTGAATCAGTTACGGCCTACCAACGTCTTTTGGATATTATTGACAACAAAGAAGTACTGATACGCGGGTTCATTGCGCCTGAAGATGCCTATTTCATAAGACCGGGGACTTCACTTACCATAAATGAAAGAGCAACTCGGGAAGGTGTTTCAGCTCACTCTATAAATGCAACAGTTACGACGATCAACCCTGCCCTGGATCAGAACAACAGATCGGTTGTTCTAAATTCTATTGTTACCACGGAAGGTAACTGGCCCATGGTCGGACAAAGCGTAAGGCTAACCTACCAGGCTAAACCTGAAAAAAACACGATCAGCATACCCATTACGGCTGTTCAGTATGAACAATCCGATGCCACGGTCTTTGTTCAACTTTCAGATCTGGAATATGAAAAAAGAACGGTCAGTATCGCACGCATCACGGATGAACATGCCATAATAAATGGTGGACTTGAACCTGGAGAAAAGGTAGCTATTACTCAGGTATTCAGCCTGAAGGCCCTGGAACGTTTTGAGCAATTTGCAGACTAACATTTTATAAGCGGAACCATGCTAAACAAAATTATTGACTTCAGTCTTCGCCAAAAATTTGTAGCCCTCTCGCTGGTTGTTTTGATGGCCGCAGGTGGCATCTTTTCACTGCAAGATATTCCCATCAACTCCCAGCCGGATGTTACACCTGTTCAGGTGTTGGTAATTACCAAAGCCGGGCGGTACTCTCCTTATGATATTGAACGATTGGTTAGCTATCCGATCGAAACTGCGATGAACGGTTTGCCGGACATCAAAGAAGTTCGGTCTATCTCACAATTTGGGCTGTCTGCAGTAACCATAGAATTTGAGGAAAGCACAGATATATACTTTGCCCGGCAGTTGGTTAGCCAAAGAGTGCAAAGTATAGCTGGCGAATTACCCGAGGGCGTTTCGTCACCACAGCTTGGACCAATTTCGACTGCTTTAGGAGAGATTGTTCAATATGTGGTTAGAGGACAAAATCATACCCTTACTGAGCTTAGAACCATCCAGGATTGGTTGATTGCACCTCAACTCAAAACTGTGCAGGGAGTTACCGAGATCAACTCATTTGGCGGTTTTGTAAAACAATTTGAGGTACAGGTAGACCCAAACAGGCTCCGAAACTTTGGTATTGGCCTCAAAGACCTCATAGAGGCAATTCAAAATAATAATAGTGTTTCCGGCGGCAATTACCTGGAGCATAATCGTGAGCAATACATCATTCGTGGTTTTGGACAAATCAGTACCGCAAAAAATATTGAAGACATTATTGTTAAGGAGCTTGATAACCGGCCTATTTATGTGAAAGACATTGCAGAGGTAACTCTTGGCCGGCAGCTTCGACAGGGTGCGGTTACTCAGGATGGAAATGGCGAAATAGTGACCGGTATAGTCATGATGCTTCGTGGCGGCAACGGACGGGAAGTGATCGAAGATATTGATGTCAAGATCGATGAGGTGAATAAGAGCTTACCAGAAGGTGTCACCATTGAGAAATTTTATGATCAATCAGATCTGGTGGATCGCACAACAGATACTATTATCACAAATCTTGTAGAGGGTGGCTTCTTTGTGATCGCTGTACTGTTACTGCTTTTGGGTGAGATAACCGGTGCCATTATTGTGGCCTCTGTGATCCCTCTTTCCATGCTTTTTGCCTTTATTGGGATGGGTCAGCTCGGACTTGCCGCTAACCTTATGAGCCTCGGTGCTATTGACTTTGGAATGGTGGTGGATGGCTCCGTGGTGATGGTAGAAAACGTTGTTCACCGCCTCAACCATGATAAATCTGAGAAATCGAAACTTGTGATAATCCGTGAAGCTGCACACGAAGTGGCACGCCCTATATTTTTTGGTGTACTTATTATTCTGATGGTATATGTCCCTGTCATGTCTTTTTCAGGTATGGAGGGAATCTTATTCAGGCCCATGGCTATTACTGTGGCTACAGCTGTATTCGGTTCTCTGATACTGGCACTGGTTTATATTCCTGCCATGGCCGCTATTGTCTTTAAGAATGGGGTAAAGCTTCGAAAAAACTATGTGATCAATTGGCTGCGTCCCCGATACAAAAAATTCCTTGAACTCAGCCTAAATAAAAAAGCCATTACCATTGGTTCAGCTGTTGTGATCTTCCTCTCTTCCTTAACTCTTCTTCCATTTTTAGGAACTGAATTCTTACCTGAACTCGATGAGGGATCCATTCTAGTGGAACAAGTTCGCATGCCGTCTGTGACCCTTAAAGAATCAGTCGAAAATGCCAACTGGTTTGCAGGAAAACTCACTCAGAATATACCCGAAATTAAATCGGTGGTTCCAAAAACTGGTCGCTCTGATCTCGCCAATGATTGGATGGGCGTACACCAAACAGATGTGTGGGTGATCCTTAAACCCCGCGAAGAATGGCGTGATGGGCTTTCTAAAGAAGATATTGCAGACCTGATCAGGCCTTATCTTGAAACGGAACCAGGCCTTTCATACAACTTCACTCAGCCCATTGCTATGCGTGTTGATGAGCTCACAAGTGGTGTTAAGTCCGATATCGCCGTAAAGATATTTGGGGAAGAACTTGAGGTATTGGATCGGGTTGGGCGCGAAATTTCATCTATCCTGAATGCTCTTGAAGGAACCGATAATCATTATCTTGAACAGAGTAGTGGTCAGCCCTATTTCAATATTGAAATTGACCGTGAAGCAGTAGCTTCATTTGGCCTTAATGTAAATGATGTTCAGCGTGTGGTCGAAACCGGAATTGGTGGAAGTATAGCCGGAGAGATCTTTGAAGGACAACGGCGGTTTGATATTGTAGTACGGTTACCGGAACACCTGCGTAATTCATTTCAGGATATTATGGATGTACCACTTCAGCTGCCGAATGGCGGTTACATTCCATTAAAACAGGTTGCTCATATATATGCTGAGGAAGGCCCGCGTGAGATAGCCCGTGAAAATGGATGGAGACGAGCGATACTTGGCATCAACATTCGGGATATTGATACCGGTACCTACGTAGCAAATCTTCAGGAAGCCATTGAAAGTCAGATCGATATTCCTGCCGGTTACTTCCTTCAATACGGTGGAGCCTTTGAAGATCAGCAACGCGCTATGAATCACTTATATATTGTAGTTCCGATCTCTCTTCTTATCATAATTGGGTTGCTGTATATGATGTTCGGAAAATTCCGTTTCACCATGCTGATCTTTCTAAATCTCCCAATTGCACTATCAGGTGGTATCTTTATTCTCTGGATGCGAGGATTATATCTGTCCGTTTCCGCAAGTATTGGATTTGTGGCCCTTTTTGGTGTAGCAGTACTTAACGGTATTGTTCTTATTTCACACCTCAATGACCTGCGAATGGAGGGTAAAAATTTGAAAGAAGCTGTGATCCAAGGTTCAGCCGATCGTTTACGACCCGTATTGATGACCGCCCTGGTTGCTAGTCTCGGGTTCTTGCCAATGGCATTTAATGTAGGACCGGGTTCAGAAGTACAACGCCCTCTTGCCTCTGTCGTTATTGGCGGACTAGTTACTTCAACTTTACTCACACTATTAGTACTGCCTACCATCTACCACTGGATGGAAAAAGGAAAAAAATTAGTGGAAAAAAATCAGGAATTCTAATCAATTGGAGAATACTATGAATCCGGCACATTTACATCTTATCGTCAACCACATCCCCATCTTTACAACCATTATCGGGATCTTAATATTGATTTGGGGCATGTATAAAAGTAATTCGTCAATTCGAAATATCTCTTTTGTCCTGTTTATTTTCGGTGCCATTGGAAGCTATGTTGCTATCGAAACCGGAGAGTCAGCTGAAGATATCGTTGAAGAGGTCTCCACTGTTTCTCACGATGCTATCCACGACCACGAAGAGGCCGCAGAGCTATCACTTTGGTTCGCCATTGTAATGGGTTTCCTTAGCATTGGGGCTTTAGCTGCCAAAAAACTAAACCTTAGATTTGAAACCGGATTGCACATTGTAATTCTCATAACTGCTCTCATCACAGCTGGTATTCTCATGTATGTTGCTTATGAAGGTGGTGAGATCATGCATACTGAGGCCTACACTGAGCAGGCACAGTCAGACAGCTAAGTTAAAGGATGAGTTTTTCATCCACCAGTTCCATGCTCTCAAAAGACAGATGACCGTCTTTCCATCATTGATCTCTCCGTTGTGAACCATTGTGATAGCTTCTTTAAAAGGAATTCTATGGCGGGTTACAAACTCGTCATCATCTACTTGTTGCGATACAGATTCCAGATTCCAAGCGGTATAAATATGGATGACTTCATCCGAATAACCGATGCCCGGGTAAAAGTGACCTACATACGATAAGTTCGCAGCCGCTACACCGGCTTCTTCTTTTAGCTCACGTAATGCCGTTTGATCTTGAGACTCACCTTTATCAATTTTACCGGCGGGTACTTCCCAGAATATCTGGCTCATTGGATACCTGAATTGCCTAAGCATCATAATGTCCCCATTTCCATAAACCGGCACTACCGCACAGGCGCCGGGATGTTTTATCCATTCGCGGGATGATATTTCCCCATCCGGAAGTTCAACTTTATCATAAAAAACATGAAGCAGCTTACCTTTAAAAACCTCTTTTGATGATTGCTTTTTTTCGACCAGTAATTTATGCCCGTTCATATTGGTTTTAGAGACTTAATGACTGTAAATTTGGAGCGTTAATATCGCATTTAAAACTAAGTTTGGCTACAACAACTCAAAATATAGATGGGAAAAAGGTTCAGGTAACCGGCCGGGTTTTTACTTGGTCTAATACCATTTCTTTTTCTAGGATTCTCGTAGCCTTTCCTGTAGTGTATTTACACTACTTGAATAACTTCCAATTCAATAACACCATTTTAATGTTGATCTTTTACGGAGGGGTCTCAGATTATCTGGATGGCTACATTGCCCGAAAGACCAATACCATTTCCGAGCTCGGTAAAATGATCGACCCTATTGCCGATAAACTTTGCGCTCTTGTTTTGTTTATTTACACTGTTTGGATTGGCTGGATACCGCTTTGGTTTCTGGTTTTTGCAATGTCGCGCGATATTTCCATTATGATCGGATCGTATTACATCAAACGAAAGTATAATAAAGTGGCAATGGCTATTATGTCGGGCAAGATCTCGGTTAATGTGTTGGCACTTTACTGGATCGCTGTTTTCTTTTTCCCGGAGGCTCAAAATGCGCATATGTTTTTGATGTCGAGCTCGGTAACTTTAATGGTGATATCTTGGATTGATTATTTTAATCGCTACCGTCTTATCATGAACGGAGCAGAATTTAATTAGAGTGTTTTTTATATGGGATTTCTTGAAAAATTAGGACTAAAAAAGAAAGAGAAACTCGATAAAGGTGTTGAAAAAAGCCGTGATGGTTTACTCAATAAAATTGGCAAAGCCTTTGTTGGTAAAGATACAGTTGACGATGCCATCCTCGACGATCTCGAAGAAATCCTGATTACTTCCGATGTTGGTGTAAACACTACCATCGAGATCATTAAAAAAATTGAAGCAAGGGTAGCCCGTGATAAATATGTTACCCAGGATGAACTCCAACAATTGCTTCGCCAGGAAATCGTAAATCTTCTTGAAGATAATGCCCCCGACAAACCTGCTGAATTTGAAGCTCAATTTCCGGTAAAGCCACATGTTATATTAGTGGTTGGTGTAAATGGCGTTGGCAAAACCACAACCATTGGCAAGTTGGCTCATCTTTACAAAAAAGCAGGTAAAAAGGTGATCCTTGGAGCCGCTGATACTTTCCGGGCTGCCGCTGTCGACCAACTTAAAATATGGAGCGAACGTGCTGATGTTCCCATCATTCAACAAGGCCAAAATGCAGATCCTGCTTCAGTAGCTTATGATACCGTGGCCGCAGCCAAGGCTCGTGGTGTTGATGTGGCACTTATTGATACCGCCGGACGTCTTCACAATAAAAAAGCACTGATGGAAGAGCTTTCAAAAATTAAACGAGTGATGGGTAAAGTAGTTGAAGACGCCCCGCATGAAGTTATCTTAGTACTGGATGCTTCAACAGGACAAAACGCGATGCAACAAGCAAAAGCATTTACTGAAACTGTGGACATTACAGGTTTAGCACTAACTAAACTGGATGGAACTGCAAAAGGAGGTATTGTAATTGGCGTTTCTCACGAGTTAAACGTACCCGTGAAATATATTGGTCTTGGAGAGCAAATTGAAGACCTTCAGGTATTTGACCGGGTTGATTTTGTGAACGCTTTATTTGGGGAATGATAAACGCTCAATCTTAACGAGTATTCGTTCCTTCTCTTATAATTCATTTCTTGATATAAACTTTATTGAGGCAAGAGTCCGCTATCTTTCAGGAACAGTAGATGATCAGGGGCTGTTTTTAGTAGGAATTTACCCTCAAGATATGATCTCATCTAAAGAGGGAGTAGATCAACTTACAGGAACCGCTTTTATATATTGAACACCAATAAAAGAAAAGCTTTTATCCACCACTTCCTACTTTGCCTCCATCATCATCATCACCGCTACCAGTGTTTTCTTCTTCGTCAGGAGATTTATATGTAATATTATACTTCAACGTATCCTTCATCAGGCGTTTACTTTATTAATGGTTTAGAGGAAAAAACAATATATTGTAGTTAAATGCAATAGGTTGAAATATGTTATTAAAGGAATACCATGAGGTTGCTTTCAACTAAAATTATTATTGTACTTTGGGTCATTTTTTTGCCAATGAATGCCATGGCTCAAGACGCGGGTTCTCTATTTTCTATCGGCCAGTCTCTATATGAGAACGCACAATACGAACAAGCTGCAAATAATTTTAAAGAATCCGGGCAACTATATTTACAACAGAAGGATTCTATAAAATGGGTACGGTCGAGTTATAGGTATGGCGATGCAATGATGAGTGCTGGAAACATACAAGAAGGCTTGAATGCCCTGCTTTCCATTGATGAGCACAAACCCAAGCAAACTCCACTTGATCTAAAAGCGCTCATCAAAAATTATATTGGCTGGGCTTATCGACAGCTTGAACAATACGATAATTCAAAAGAATACTACCTTCACGCTATTGAGCTTGCTGATATATCAGGAGATTCGGTGCTTATCGGTCGGCTAAATAACAACATCTCATACCCCTATTTATATTCTGGGGATTATGAAAGAGCGTTCTCCTATCAGAAAAAAGCCAAAGAAATCTATGAATCTGCCGGCGAGGATTACCGCTTATCTTTTGTGTTAAATGGAATGTTCTCAACTCTTTATCAATTAGGTCTGCATTCTCAGGGTGATAAATATATACGGCAAAGTGCCGCCATAAGAGAAGATATTGGAAATCCCAACCTGCTTGACGTGGCCTACCATAACATGGCTGCCAATTTCAATGCCCTGGGGAAACGTGATAGTGCTATTATATACTATCAAAAGTCGTTAGAGCTATCGCAGATGCTGCAGAATCCTTTTGATATAACTCAAACCCTCATGAATATCGGGGACCTATACAAACACTCCGGTGATCACGAAAATGCCCTTTTGTATTATGATGAAGCCCTGGTTTATAACCGAGAAACAAATCGACCTGAATCTATAGCTAGAAATATTTCAAAAATCGCCGATATTGCCTCCCTTGAAGGGGATTACCAAACTGCGGAAGCTTTCATAAACGATGCTTTTTCTGCGTTAGAAAGTGCACCCAATTCTACCCTTGAACCAGAACTCCATTTAGAACTTGCAGAATTACATCTCATTCAAAGCAATTATTCTGAAGCTGAACAAAATATCCAACAAGGGTTGCAAGCTGTTGATGGAAAAAATATTCCTTCCGTCAAAATAGAAGGGCAGCGCTTACTTGGAAAATTACACCGCCAAAAAGGTAATTTTGAAGAGAGCCTTAACTATTACAACAATGCACATAAAATATCTTCCAGGCAATTTGTTCAAGAAAATATTGCTTCAACCATAGATCTTGCCAAAGCGTATCGAAAAGTAAACCCTGATAGTGCTTTTATTCTTGCGGATCGAGCCTTTGAATTAATCGATTCTGTGCGCACTAATGTTGTTGATTTGAATTTCAAAGCTGGTTTTTTCAGCGATCATGCTATTTTTTATAATGAAGTGGCCGAATGGTACCTGGCCGTTAGAAATAACCCTGAAAAAGCATTAGAACTGGTAGGGTATGCAAAATCCAGAGTACTTATGGACGAACTGGCGGAAGCTGAAAATAAGATCTTCGACACTCTCGACGAAACTGCCCTGATTAAAAAGCAGCAGTTGTTAAAGGGAATAGATCGTCTGCATCAGCAAATAAATAGTGCCCAAGACCCTGCTGAACAACAGCTGTTACGTACAGAGCTGCGGGATCTTGAATTCCGTTATCAAACCTACCTTAATGAACTGCGGCAACAGGTTCCGAAATGGAAAAACTTTGACTATCCCGAGCCTCTTACCCCCAAGCAGGTAATGGCTATGTTAGATAAGGAAACAGCTCTTGTCGAATATGCTTTTTCTGACGAAAATCTGATCCGCTTTTTTGTAACCCATGATGATATTTCAGCCTCTGTTTATAATGGAATTGAAGACACAACAGCCGCTGAGCTTTTAACAGGGCAGGTTCGGCTTTTCAGGGATCATGTAACTGCCGGCGGTTCTTTAGCGGATCTTTCAGAAGTTTCTGATCCTCTTTTCAACACCCTTTTTCCTCATCAACAAGCACAAGCCAATCCTCGCATCTCTCAACTTGTAATAATACCAGATGCCAGCTTGTCCTTCTTGCCCTTCGAAGCTCTTTATGACGGCTCCCAATATCTTATTGAGAAATATAATATCA
>Ga0136557_1002519_pt1 | contig 10563 bp, 7 predicted proteins | sample AntRauTorckE6832_FD_104796 | JGI IMG/M metagenome (GOLD analysis project Ga0136557, IMG submission 104796) | Saline lake microbial communities from Rauer Islands, Antarctica - Metagenome Torckler E6 #832 | ecosystem: Environmental > Aquatic > Non-marine Saline and Alkaline > Saline | place...
CGTCGGGTAACTGGGGACCCCCTCGAACATCAGGGTGGTGGCGCCATTGGCCAGCGGCCCATAGACGATATAGCTGTGACCGGTGACCCAGCCCACGTCGGCGGTACACCAGTAGACTTCGCCATCCTGATAGTCGAATACGTACTGGTGGGTCAGGGCGGCATGCAGCAGATAGCCGCCGGTGGTGTGCTTGAGCCCCTTTGGCGCGCCGGTGGAGCCGGAGGTATAGAGGATGAACAGCGGGTCCTCGGCATTCATTTCCTCGGCCGGGCAGTCGCTGGACTGCTTATCGACCAGGTCGTGATACCAGACGTCGCGCCCTTCCTTCCATTCCACCTCGCCACCTGTGCGCTTGACCACCAGCACATTCTTGGCGACGTCGGTGCCGGGACGGGTCAAGGCCGCATCGACGTTATCCTTCAGCGGTACCTGCTTGCCGCCACGTACGGATTCGTCGGCGGTGATCACCAGCTTCGAGTCGGCGCCGATAACGCGCTGCGCCACGGCATCCGGTGAAAAACCCCCGAATACCACCGAGTGGATCGCGCCGATGCGCGCACAGGCCAGCATGGCCACCGCCGCCTCGGGAATCATCGGCATGTACAGGGTGACGACATCGCCCTTGCCGATGCCCAGCTCCTTGAGCGCATTGGCGAGCTTGCCGGTCTGGGCATGCAGTTCGCGATAGGAGATGTGCTTGGCGTCACCGGGATCATCGCCTTCCCAGATGATCGCGGTCTGGTCGCCGCGTGTCTCGAGGTGACGATCGAGGCAGTTGACGCTGGCATTCAGACTGCCGTCCTCAAACCAGCGGATGTCCACATTGTGCGAATCGAAGCTCGTGTGCTTGATCTTCGTCGGCGCCTTGAACCAATCAAGCCGCTTCGCCTGTTCGGCCCAGAAGCCTTGCGGGTCGTCCATCGACCGCTGATACATGGCCTGATAGGTGGCCTTGTCGGCATGGGCATGGGCGGCGAAATCATCGCGTACCGGATGGACTTTCTGCTGTTCGGTCATGAATCGGCCTCTTCCGGGAAATGCATACTTGATTGATGTTACCGACCCCACTGTTGCAGACAAGCCGGCACTGTCCTTCTGGTCTCAGCATATACGTCAGATGCAGGGATTCCCTTTAGACATTGGTAGAAATATTTTTCCTTTTTATAACAATATCTTATGCGATATTCTCGACAGCATTCGTACTCAGATATACCAATGCCTGAGCACAATGACGACAGCGATAGGCACGCCCCCGGTGAGCCAGGGCGTGTCGACGGGGGCTGAAGGCGTGCTCCCGGCAGCCACAGCCGTAGCGATACGGCGCGGGGCTTGCGCGACCCACATCGAAACGGTGCGTGGTGCGCGGCTCGAGGCCGAAGAGACGCCGCATGACCGTCTGCCACTCGCGACCATGGGGACGGGCTCGATGCCCCTCCTCGAGGTGGTAGACCAGCCAGTGCGCCATCTCGTGCGGTATCACCTCGACCATGAAGGCCAGGCGATTCTCCTCGAGCAGCACCGGGTTGAAGCGCAGTCCCCCTCGGCCCAGATGCGCCTGTCCGGCCGACTTCCCGCGCAGGTCCAGCCAGACGCGCGGTCGCGGCAGGCCGGGATGGAACTCGCGACAAAGCCGCCAGGCAGCCTCCACCCGTTCGTGAAGCGAGGCATGCAGGGCCTGGGTATCGAGACCGTCGAGGCGATCGGTATCCGGAGAGGGGAGCACGGGAATGGTCATGGAGTGGTAGAATGCCGCCTCAGTGAAGACGCGTAAAGATTTCCGACAACGTCCTAGACGATGTCAAGCCAACGTTACCCTGCGAGAGCCGCCATGTCCGATGCCGAGACGCTCCCTCCCCATCCGCTGCTCAACGACGACGATCTCGACCGCCTCGACGATTTTCTCGATTCCGAGCGGGTCGACCCGGACGCGCTGGATCTGATCGGCGCGCATGGATTCCTGGTCGCGCTCGCCGTGGCGCCGCGGGATGTCGAGGCCACCACCTGGATAGCCGAGCTGTTTCACGGCGAGCCGACCTTCGCCGATACCGCTGAGCGCAACGCCATCCTGGGCCTCCTGGAGCAGCTCAAGCACAACGCCATCGCCACGCTCGAACAGGGCCTGCTTCCGGAATTGCCGTTCGAGCTCGCGCTTGAGGGCCTGCCGCCGGAAGAGACGCCCATCGGCGATTGGTGTGCCGGCTTCATGGAAGGCATGTTTCTCGATGAGGCGGCCTGGTTCGAGGCCGATGAAGAAGCCGTTGCCACGCTCCTGCTGCCCTTCATGGCGCTGTCGGGTCTCTTCGAGGAGGAGCCGGACATGGCCGACTTCACCGCCGAACCGGGGCGCCTGGAGAGCCTCGCCGGGCAGCTGCCCGACCTGGTGCTCGACCTCTACCTGCACTATCGCGCCCCCCCCGAAACCCCCAAGCCCAAGCCGCGACGCAAGCCGCCCGCGGGGCGCGGCAACCGCCGCTAGCGAAGCCGGGTCAGCAGGCCATCCAGGGAGCCGAAGAGCCACTCGCGCAGGCGTTGCAGTCGCGAGCGACGCGACCAGGCGCGACAGTGGATCTCGTGACTGGCTGCGAAATTACGCTCGAAGAGTTCCGACACCTCACCCGTGAAGCGACCGTCCTCGACTTCCTGATTGGCTTCGAGATTCCAGTGCAGGCTCCAGTGGTCGAAGTTGCATGAGCCGACGCTGGCCCAGTTATCGGCCAGCGTGCACTTGGCATGGATGAAGGTCGGCTGGAATTCGAAGATGCGCACGCCGGCACGCAACAGACGCCCATAGAAACGCTGTCCCGCGTAGCGCACACTCGGGTGGTCATGATGCTCTCCGGGCAGCAACAGCCGCACATCCACCCCGCGTCGGGCGGCCCTTGCCAGACGCCGGCGCAGATTCAGGGTCGGCACGAAATAGGGCGTGCAGATCCAGATGCGTTTTTCCGCCGAGGAAACGCGGTTTTGCAATGAATAGCGAATCGCCTGATAGCGATAGCCCTGCCCCCAGACGACCCGGCCCCGCATGCCGCGATAATCCTCCAGTGGCGCCACCGCCAGTCGCAGGTCATGCACCAGCGCCGGGTCGCCATTGCCCCGCGTCAAGGATGAGTCCCACAGGCGACTGAACAGGCGTACCCAGTCCGCCACCACGGGACCCTCGAGTCGCACCGCCACCTCATACCAGGCATCCAGGAATTCATCCACGGCGCCAAAGCCACCGGTGAAGGCGATACGGCCGTCCACCACCAGCAACTTGCGGTGGTCACGACTCAGATTGCGGGCCAGCGAATGAAACCCCAGCGGATTGAAGAACCGCAGTGCCACGCCGCCGGCCTCCAGACGCTGGCGATCCGCCTCTTCAAGCCCCATGGCGCCGTAGCCGTCGAGCATCAGCATGACTGAAACGCCGCGATCGACTGCCTTGCATAACACCTCGATCATCGCCGAGGCCAGCCGTCCCGATTCCATCAGGTACAGCTCGATCAGCACCGACTCCTGCGCCTCGCCAACCGCCTCGAACATGGCCGGCAGGAAGCGAGCCGCTTCCGGCAACAACTGGAAATGATTGCCGTCTTTCCAAACCCCGTGCATAACCGCCTTCTCCCGCAGAACCCAACCGCATTGACGCACGATTGCCGGAGCAGGAAAAGCCATACGGCCTGACCGCGCCACGCCGGCGTGGCTATACTGACCCTCCTGTTCAACGGCAAGGACGACCGGATGGCTTTTTCCCTTGCGCGCCTGACGCCCCGGCGAGCGCTTCTCGCTCCCTTCCATGCGCTGCTGGGCCGCCTGATCGCGACCTGGGGAGACGTGCGCCTGGTCGAACCCGATCCCGCATCGCTGGGCCTCGACGCCACGCTACCGGTGTTGTATGTCCTGCCACGCCCGGCGCTATCCGATTCCCTGCTGCTGGCATCGCTGGCCCGCCAGCATGGCCTGCCCCCGGCAAGCGGCTACCGCCAGGTGGGATCGCTGCGCCTCCCCGCCTGCCTGGCCCTGCCTGCCTCGCGGCGCCGGCTCTGGCGTCGGCTGACACCCCCCGAGGCGCCATTCCTCGACCTCCTGGTGCAACGCCGCGCTCACCCGGAGCACGAGGTGCAGTTAGTGCCCGTGAGCGTTTTCTGGGGACGTGCCCCGGGCAAGCGTTTCGGCTTCTGGAAGATGCTCGCCGCCGACAGCTGGCAACTCACCGGACGATTGCGCCGGGCCCTTTCGGTAATGGTCAACGCCAGGAACGTGGAAGTGCACTTCGGTGCGCCGTTCAGGCTCGGCGAGATACTCGACGATCGCGCCCCGGCCATCACTAATCGCAAAACCGCCAGGCTGTTGCGAGTGCATTTCCGCCGTCTACGCACCCGCGTGCTGGGTCCGGATCTGTCCCATCGCCGTACCCTGATCGAGGGCGTGGCCGCGAGCCCCGACGTGCGCCGGGTCATCGACGAACTCGCCGCCGGCGAGCGAGCCTCCCCGCCTCGCCTGCAGCGCCGCGCACGGCGCTACGGACGCGAGATCGCCTCGAACATGGCCTATCCGGTGCTGCGTTTCATGGACGGGCTGCTGCGACGGCTCTGGAATCGTCTTTATGACGGGGTAGACGTACGCGGCTTGGACGCCCTCAAGCCACTGGCGGGTGACCATACGCTGGTCTATGTGCCGTGCCACCGCAGCCATATCGATTACCTGCTGCTCTCCTACGTGCTCTACCATGAAGGCCTGATGCCACCCCACATCGCCGCCGGCCGCAATCTCGACATGCCACTGATCGGCCCACTGTTGCGGCGCTGCGGCGCCTTCTTCATGCGGCGCAGCTTCCGCGACAACCCCCTTTACGCCGCAGTCTTCAATGAATACCTGCATCGCCTGCTCTCCCGCGGCCACCCCCTGGAGTACTTCATGGAGGGCGGACGCTCGCGAAGCGGCCGTCTGCTGCCGGCGCGCCCGGGCATGCTCACCATGACCCTGCGCTCGTATCTGCGCAGCGCCAAGGGTGGCGGCCCACAACGCCTGGCCTTCGTACCGGTCTATATCGGCTACGAACGGATCATCGAGAACGCCAGCTATCAGCGCGAGCTGCGCGGCGGGCGTAAACGCAAGGAAACGCCGCTGTCCCTGCTGCGTGTGGCCGGCCAGCTCCGCCAGCCCTTCGGTCGTGTGGCGGTGAACATCGGCGAGCCCCTCATCCTGTCCGATTATCTCGACCGGACCGTGAACGACTGGCGAAGCGGGATCGACGACACACGCCCGGCGTGGCTCACCGCCCTGGTACCGCGGCTGGGAGAGGAGCTCTCGCGACGCATCAATGCCGCCGCCGCGCTCAACCCCGTCAACCTGGTGGCGCTGGTGCTGCTGGCCACACCGCATCATGCCCTGGAAGCCAGCCTGCTCGAACGCCAGCTGGCCCTGCTCGCCACGCTCCAGCGCCGTTGCCCCGGCGGCGATCACGCGAGCCTGCCGGAAGGCGAACCTGTCGAGTGGATCGAGGAAGTCGTGGCTTTGGGCATGATCGAGCGACGCCTCCATCCCCTGGGCGATATGCTGCTCGCCGGCCCCGACCGGGTTGGCCTGCTGGCCTGGTATCGCAACAATGTACTGCATCTTTTTGCCCTGGCCGGGCTGATCGCCTTCGCCTTCCGGCATCGCCCGCGTCACACCCTCTCGAAGCTGGAGGCGCTGCTCGCCTCGAGTTGGCCGATACTTGCCCGCGAGCTCGTGATCGCCCCGCCGGCCTCGCTGCGAGCGGCACTGGCCGAGATGCTCGACCTGCTGGTCGAGCAGGGTTTGTTGCGACGTGACGGTGACACCTGGTGGCGCCCCGACACGCCAGTGGAAGCCGGGGAGCACTTGCGCCTGCTCGGCCAGCTGATGCAGCCGGCCCTGGAACGCGGCTACCTGCTTCTCACCCTGCTGCTTGAAGCGGGTTCCGGCCGGCTGGCGCGCGAGGAGCTGGCGAACCTCAGCCATCAGCTGGCCGAACGGCTCGCGGTACTCTCGGGTCTGGATGCCCCCGAGTTCTTCGATACTCGCGTGTTCGTGAGCCTGGTGGAGAGCCTGGAGGCACAGGGCTGGCTATGGCAGGAGGACGCCAAGCTGGTCTTCGATGACCGGCTGCCGGCGGCGGCCAGGCTATCCGCCGAGCTCTTCGATCCAGCGCTGCGCCATCGCCTGCAGCTGATTACCCGACGTCGCGACGGCGGATCAGTCGGGCTCTAGGAGCCTGTCGGACTTAACGCTAATCTACTGCGAATCCCCCGGGCTTTCGGCCAACTTCATTCGATCTATTTCGTTAAATAGCGCGCTATTCGCCTCAATAGATCGATAAATTTGACTCGAAATCCGTCATTCTCGTGACGATCGGTCAAGCCCGACAGGCTCCTAGCGAGCGATGGACGTACAGATCGTAGCGGCTGGTCTTGCCTTCGATGACGTGTCGTGGCGCGGGGCCCTCGATGGGGGGCGCCTTGCGCGGCCGCTTGACCACCACGCGATGCGTCGCCACATCCAGGGCGGCTTCCAGGAGTCGCGGGGCGTCAGCGTCGTCACCGGCCAGGGCACGGAACAGGCGCATTTCCTTCTTGACCAGCGCCGACTTCTCGCGATGGGGAAACATCGGGTCCAGGTGGACCACCTGCGGTGCCACCTCGGCGCCTGCCACCAGTTCAGCCAGCCGACGGGCACCGTCGCCGTGAACCAGCGACATCCGCGCGGCGATCTGGTGGGTATCCGGATCGGACAGCGCCCGCGCCAGTCCATCCTCGAGCAGGGCGAAGATCGCCGCGACGCGTTCGACCATCAGCACCTCGGCGCCCAGGCTCGCCAGCACGAAGGCGTCTCGCCCCAGCCCCGCCGTGGCGTCCACCACCGAGGGCGTGACGCCCTTGCCCAGGCCGCAGGCACGGGCGATCAACTGGCCTCGGCCCCCGCCGAAGCGCCGCCGATGGGCCGAGCGGCCCGAGACGAAGTCCACCACCAGGGGATGGCCGTAACGTGCGGGGTCGCCGACCAGGCTGAGACGCCCCTCACGATAGGCCAGCGTGAGTTCGGCCGCTGCCTCGTCGCCCTCCGACAGACCGACGCCTGCCGTCATCGCGACGTCTTCCAGGCGACCTGGTCGCGCAGGTAGATCGGCTGCACCTCGTGGGCCGGGCGACCCTCGCCGGCCTCGAAGGCCCGGACCGCCAGCAACGCCATATCGCTGGCATCGGCTTCCCACTCGGGCAGGTGCTGGCCGATGCCCACTTGCACCTCGGCCGGCATGGCCTCCCAAAGCGCCCAGCCGGAACCGATCCCTACCCAATCATGGTCCTCATGCTCACGCGGCAAGCGCAATCGTCCCGGGGGCATCACGGCCTCGGGGGTAAGCGCCTCGGGCACACCATCACGGCACTGCCAGGTCGCCACGTAGATTTCCCCCATGCGGGCATCCAGGGCCGTGATCAGATAGCGATAGTGGTAGCGGCGGTGCCCGCCGAGCGCGAGGGCGGCCAGGGTCGAGACACCGAGCAACGGACGGTCCAGGCCAAAGGCAAGCCCCTGGGCCACCCCGGCGGCAATGCGCAACCCGGTGAAGGAGCCAGGCCCACGACCGAATGCCACCGCATCGAGGGCGGAAGTCGCGAGGCCAGCCTCCGCCAGCACCTCATCGACCATGGGTAACAGTCGGCGGTTATGCTCGCGGGGCGTGAGGGCGAAGCGGGAAACAAGCTGGTCGTCGGCGCCTTCGCGTCGCAGCAACAAGGCGGCGGAGCAGGCACTTGAGGAAGCGTCCAAGGCGAGCAGGATCGGCATGAGCAACACATATCGAAGGGAAATATTGGGCCATTATACGACAACGGCCCGCAGGATGCGGGCCGTCGGGTTCGCCTGACGAGACAGTCTCAGCCCTCCAGGGCCTTGATGACCTGGGCGGTGATGTCATCGATGCTGCCGATACCCTCGACCCGATGGTAGCTCGGCGCGGCCTCCGGATCACGCTTGGCCCACTGCTGATAATAATCGACCAGCGGAGCGGTCTGTTCATGATAGACCGACAGGCGATTGCGCACCGTCGACTCGCGATCGTCATCGCGCTGGATCAGCGCCTCGCCGGTGACATCGTCCTTGCCATCCTCCTTCGACGGCTGATGCTGGAGATGATAGACCCGACCGGACCCCGGATGGACACGGCGACCCGCCAGGCGATCGACGATTTCCTCGTCGGCAACGGCGATTTCCAGCACATGATCGATCTTCACCTCCGCGTCCTTCATTGCTTCCGCCTGGGGAATGGTGCGGGGGAAGCCGTCGAAGAGGAAGCCGTTCTCACAGTCCGGCAGGCGGATGCGCTCCTTGACCAGGGCAATGATGACATCGTCCGACACCAGGCCGCCGCTGTTCATGATTTCCTTGACCTTGAGCCCCAGTTCACTGCCGTCCTTCACAGCCGTGCGCAGCATGTCACCGGTCGAGATCTGTGGAATCTTGAAACGCTCACAGATGAACTGGGCCTGTGTACCCTTGCCGGCGCCCGGGGCGCCCAACAGGATCAAACGCATTAGCGGCTCCTCATTTTTGGTAATTGTCTGGAATTGTCAAAATCTTGTAATGGTTGAAATGAATGAGGTGAACCATACCCGCGGCCCCGATCGCAGACAAGCAAGTGTGGCGCCTTACAGCATGCCCTGAAACAAAAAAATCCTCGTGATCAAGGATTTAACAAGGAAATAACACTTTGGTCTGCCTTGCCTGCCGGATAGGCAAGCGACGGCGCCTGAGGCGCCGTCGCTTGAATCAGAGCAGCAGGCGACGGATGTCGGTCAACGCCTGTGCCAGAAAGGCAGTGAAGCGCGCTGCATCGGCACCGTTGACCGCACGGTGGTCATAGGAAAGACACAACGGCATCATCAGGCGTGGCACGAAATTACCACCGTCCCACACCGGCTTCATCTGCGCCTTGGAGATGCCGAGGATGGCCACCTCCGGGGCGTTGACGATCGGTGTGAAGGCGGTCCCGCCGATGGAGCCCAGGCTGGAGATGGTGAAGCAGCCACCGGTCATCTCATCGCGCTTGAGCTTCTTCGACTGGGCCTTCTTGGCCAGCTCCACGGATTCCTTGGCCAGCTCGATCAGCGACTTCTGGTCGGCATCGCGGATCACCGGCACCATCAGGCCGTCCGGGGTGTCCACGGCGAGGCCGATGTGCACGTACTTCTTGTGCACCAAGGTCTCGCCGTCGCTCTTCAGGCTGACGTTGAACTGCGGGTACTGGCGCAGGGCGAAGGCACAGGCCTTGATCAAGAACGGCAACGGGGTGAGCTTGGCACCCTGGGCCTCGGCCTCGGCCTTCATCGACTTGCGGAAGGCTTCCAGTTCGGTGATGTCGGCCTCGTCGAACTGGGTGACGTGGGGCAGATTGACCCAGCTGCGATGCAGGTTGGTGGCCCCCATCTTCATCAGCCGGCCCATCGGCTTCTCTTCCACTTCACCGAACTGGCTGAAGTCCTGATCGGGAATCGACGGAATGCCGCCTCCTGCCGCCGCCGGGGCCTGAGCGGAAGGCGCCTGGGCCTTGCCCGCCATCACCTGCTTGACATAGGCGTGGACGTCTTCCTTGAGCACCCGATCCTTGGGACCGCTCGGCTTGACCAGGCCCAGATCGACGCCCAGCTCACGCGCCAGCATGCGCACGGCGGGGCCGGCGTGAACCAGCTTGCCGTCCCGCGGCTTGTGGGCCGCCATCTGGGCCTCAGGACTCGGCGTCCCGGTTGGCGTCGCGGCCGGCTTGTCGGACTTGGCCGCCTGGGACTTCTGCCCTGCCGATTCGGCAGCTGGCTTGGGCTTGGTGCTGCCCGCCACCTCTATGTAACCGATAAGGTCACCCTCGGAGACGGTATCGCCCTCCTTGACGGTCAGCTCGAGCAGCTTGCCCTTGTAGGGGCTTGGCACGTCCATGGAGGCCTTGTCGGATTCCAGGGTGATCAGCGGATCCTCTTCCTGGAGTTCATCGCCCACCGAGACGCCGATCTCGATGATCGGCACGTCCGAGGAGCCCGACAGATCGGGCACCCGGATCTCCTTGCGCTCGGGCTCCCCCGCGCCGGCGCTGTCGCCCTCGGCGGGTGCCGATCCGGTCGATTCAGCATCGGACTGGGCGTCAACAGAGGGAGGTTCTGGCTCCGCGGGCGCATCGTCGCCGCCTTCACCGGCGATTTCCATGGTACCGATGACATCGCCCTCGGAGACGGTATCGCCCTCCTTCACCGCAAGGCTGACCACCTTGCCGGCATGGGGGCTCGGCACATCCATGGAGGCCTTGTCGGATTCCAGAGTGATAAGCGGATCTTCCTCGCTGACTTCATCACCTTCGGAAACCGCCATCTCGATGATCGGCACATCGCTTGAGCCCGACAGGTCGGGCACCTTGATCTCTACGGTGCGCTTGCCGCCCGAGGACTTTGCAGCGGGCTTTTCCTGTGTCTTTTCCGCAGACTGAGAAGACGACTCGGTAGCTTTGCTGGCCTCCTCGCCACCCTCCTCGCCACCCTCCTCGCCACCCTCCTCGCCACCCTTCTCGTCAGCCCC
>Ga0136557_1002520_pt1 | contig 10562 bp, 9 predicted proteins | sample AntRauTorckE6832_FD_104796 | JGI IMG/M metagenome (GOLD analysis project Ga0136557, IMG submission 104796) | Saline lake microbial communities from Rauer Islands, Antarctica - Metagenome Torckler E6 #832 | ecosystem: Environmental > Aquatic > Non-marine Saline and Alkaline > Saline | place...
ATCACTGGCGCCATACAGCATCATCAACTCGCCCATGGTATCGCCCACATAAACCTGGGCCGCCTCCGGTTCCTGCCCGGTGGAACGACGAACAACCGCAAAACCCTGGTTTTCAGCCATCTGCGCCACTGACTCAAACCGGTCCGGATGGCGCGGCACAAGAATCAACAACGCCTCAGAATATTGTTCCAGAATCTCACGATGGGCGGCCAGAACCTGTTCGTCTTCGCCACCGTGGGTACTGCCAGCAATCCAGACCGGTCGCGGCCCGAACTTTGCCCGCAAGCCCATCGATGCTTCCCGCACATCATCGGGAATGTCGACATCGAATTTCACACTGCCTGTGACTTCAACCTGAGAAGCCTCGACACCGATGCGCCGGAACCTTTCGGTATCCGGCTGCGCCTGAGCTGCCACCCAGGTGATGCTTTGCATCACCGGTGCTGAGAGGCTTTTCACCCGCTCATAACCATGGGCGGAGCGTTCAGACAAGCGGGCGTTAATCAAAAATACCGGCACATCACGACGGCGACACTGACGGATCATGTTGGGCCAGATTTCGGTTTCCAGAATCACCAGAATGCGAGGATCCACTCGCTTCAGAAAGCGATGGATCGAGCCCGGCGTATCAAGAGGAACGTAGGCGTAGTCGACTGAACTTCCGAACATTTTCCGGGCCTGGGCCAGGCCGGTGTCGGTCATCGCGGTTATCAGTATTCTGGCCTCGAGCCCGCGGGACAACAACCGTCGGACCAGCGGGCCTGCCGCGATCACTTCGCCGACAGACGCGGTATGAACCCAGATCACCGGCCCCGACATCCCCGGCACCAGCCCCACGCGATGGCCCAGATTCTTGCGCAACTCCGGAGCATGCCGGCCCTGCCACCAGAAGCGAAGGAGCACAAACGGCACCAATAGCCGCATCAACTGTGAATAAAGAAAGTGCAACACACACGACTCCAAGCGAAACAGTGCGTTATCATAGAGGGAATAATATCCGGGCGCATCTCGCCCAAACCTAAAGTTTTGCCGATTCAGGACCAGGAATTTTGAAGAAGAAGTACCGCCAAACGTCCCGGAATACCGACTACTCAGCCTACCTCCATCCACGCTGGTGGCCAACCTGGGCCGGCATTGCAGTTATGTGGCTAATTGCACAATTGCCCATCCGCGTTCAGTGGTGGTTGGGGAAAATGGCAGGGCTTGCCACCTGGAAACTGGCCAAAAGCCGCCGGCATATTACCGAAACCAATATCCGCTTGTGCTTTCCCGAATACAACGACAAGCAACGGGCAGCCCTGGTACGCAATTCATTTATTGCCAACGGCATTGGCCTGATGGAAATCGGGATTGGCTGGTTCAGAAACACCGAGAAACTTAAAAAAATCACCGGCATTCATGGCCTTGAACACTTTGAGAAAGCCAAACAGGAAGGCCGGGGTATTTTGCTGATCGGCGGCCACTACAGCACTCTGGAAATGGGCGGTTCTCTGGCAACACTGTACATCGATTCCGATGTAATGCAGCGCGACCACGACAACCCTCTGATGAACGCTGTAATGACCCGTTCCCGCGCCAAACGCTACGGCAAAGTACTGGCAGCCAAAGATCTCCGGGGGCTTTTACGCAGCCTGAAAGACAACCATGCCGTATGGTACGCCACCGACCAGGATTACGGCCGCAAAGACATTGTCTTCGCTCCCTTTTTCGGCATACCGGCAGGCACCATTACCGCCACCTCCCGCATCGCCGAGCGCAGTAAATGCGTGGTGATGCCCTTCAGCCATTTCCGTCGCGAAGACAAACCGGGTTACGACATTTACTTTCATCCGCCACTGGAAGATTTCCCCAGCGGGGACGATCTGGACGATGCCACCCGAATAAATGCCGTTATCGAACAGGAAATCCGCAAGGCGCCCGACCAGTATTTGTGGATGCACCGGCGGTTTAAAACCCGGCCAGATCGGGACGACCCCGGGTTTTATGGGAACAAACGCAAGAAAAAAACCGGAGCAACAGGATGATACAACCCGTCATAATGGCCGGTGGAACCGGCTCGCGCCTGTGGCCGTTATCAAGGCAACTGAACCCGAAACAGTTTCTGAAACTGACGGACGACCGTTTGTCCATGCTGCAACTGACGGTCGCACGACTGAGCGGTATGAAATCAGCCGACCCCTTATTGATCTGCAATGAAGAGCACCGTTTCCTGGCTGCCGAGCAAATGCGCCAGTCAGGCTATACCGATGCCCGCATTATTCTGGAGCCCTGCGGCCGCAACACGGCACCGGCCATTGCCCTGGCGGCACTGCAGTTGACAAAAGAAGCTGACAAAGAAGAAGATCCATTGATGCTGGTTCTCGCCGCTGACCACCTGATTCAGGACGTTGAGGCGTTCCAGAACGGCATCACCAATGCTGTGCCTCTGGCCCGACAAGGCAAACTGGTTACTTTTGGCATTGTGCCCGGCCATGCGGAGACCGGTTACGGCTATATTCAGCAAGGCCCGGCACTGGCGGACAACTGTTTCAACGTGAACCGTTTTGTTGAAAAACCCGACCTGCAAACCGCCGAAAGTTATCTCGCCTCCGGAGACTACCTCTGGAACAGCGGCATGTTCATGTTTGGTGCCCAAACCTACCTCCAGGAACTGCAAAAACATCGCCCTGACATTCTGGCGATCTGCCAGGCAGCGCTCGACGATGCCGCCGAAGACATGCACTTCACGCGCATTAATGAAAATGTGTTCGCCGAATGCCCGGAAGACTCCATTGATTACGCCGTAATGGAGAAAACCGACAACGCTGCTGTGGTCTCGCTGGACGCTGGCTGGAGCGACATCGGTTCCTGGTCTGCACTGTGGGAAGTCTCTGAAAAAGACGAAAACGGCAACAGCTTTGGCGGTGACGTAATCGCTTACGACACCGAGACCACTCTCGTGCGCGCTGACAGCCGGTTAGTGGCAACAGTTGGCGTAGAAGACCTGATCATTATCGAAACCAAAGATGCCCTGCTGGTTGCCCACAAAGACAGAGTTCAGGACGTCAAAAAGGTCGTGGCGCAGATAAAGAGCGATGGCCGCCACGAACATATGAACCACCGTGAGGTCTATCGCCCCTGGGGTGTTTACGATTCCATTGATAACGGCAAGCGTTATCAGGTGAAGCGTATCACCGTGAAGCCCGGCGCCAAGCTATCCGTGCAGATGCATCACCACCGGGCGGAGCACTGGATTGTGGTAAGCGGCACAGCCAAAGTCACCAATGGCGAAAAAACCTACCTGGTGACTGAAAACCAATCCACCTATATTCCGATTGGTCAGGTTCACTCCCTGGAGAATCCCGGCGTGATTGACTTGGAATTAATTGAAGTCCAGTCAGGTTCCTACCTCGGTGAAGACGACATCGTGCGCTTTGAAGACAAATATGGAAGATCATGAGTAGACTGAAATACTACATGATTGCCGGGTTTCTGCGGATTGCCGGCTCTCTACCACTGAAAGCTGCCCAGGCAATCGGCAAATGGGGCGGTCTGCTGGCCTGGAAAATGCGCGGTCGCTCCCGGAAGGTAACCGATACGAATATCAAGCTGTGCCTGCCCGAGTTGTCCGAAGAACAGCAAAGAGAGCTGTCGAAAAACTCCATGATGCATACAGGCATGACGGCACTGGAAATTCCGCTGATGTGGGAATGGCCGGTTGAGAAGTGCCTGGGTCTCGTTAAAGAAACTCAGGGGCTGGAGCTGATCGATGAAGCATTAAAGTCCGGGAAAGGGCTGATCCTGCTTGCGCCACACCTTGGTAACTGGGAATTGGTGGGGTTGTATTTTTCCTCACGCTACAAAATGGCAGCGTTATACAGCCCCCCGCACATCAAAGAATTCGAAGAGTACATGATCCGGGTGCGAGGCCGCCTGGGCTCCGAGCTTGTGAGAGGAGACAGAAAAGGGCTCCTCCGGTTGATGAACCTTCTTAAAGAGGGCGGAATAGCGGGCATCCTGCCAGATCAATCTCCCGGAAAGAAAAAGGCCAATGTGTTTGCACCATTTTTCAACATCGAGGTTCGAACTATGACCTTGGTAAACAAGCTGATCCAGAAAACCGACGCTAAAGTTGTGACCACCTACGCTGAACGTCTACCCGATGGTAGAGGTTTTCGCATTGTCGTCACGGAAGCCATGCCTGAAAATGGAGACCCTGACCCTGTTATTGGCGCCACCGCCATGAATAAGTCTGTGGAAAAAGTGGTTCGCATGTCGCCAGAGCAGTATCAATGGGAGTACAAAAGGTTTAGACATAGAAGTGATGGGATGCCCAGCCCATATAAGTCTTAAAAGCCAAATTTGCCGAATTGCAACCAGTACTCTCCATAATTAAAGCAAAGGATAACTCAGCTCTAATTGGAGTTAGTCTACGAGAAAATTTGGTCGGGAAAGCAGGAGGAGCAAGACGCTCTTTTCCAAACATAAAATCAAGTCAAAACTCTCTTCAGAGCCTCGACATTTTTGTTATTCGAAAAGATCTGCTTCACTCTTTCCAGGCCAGCCGCCCCCATTCTCTCGCCTAGGTCTTTATCACTTAACAATCGTGACGTTTTTTCAGCAAAGTCCTCAGGATCGTCATACTTGGCAAGGAATCCGGTTTCACCATCTAGGACCATCTCAGGCATGCTGCTCACATCATAGGCAACGACAGGAAGCTGCATTGCCATTGCCTCGACAATGGCATTTGCCGAGCCTTCGTAGTGGGAAGGAAAGACAAAAACATCAATGCACGACAATAACTCTCTGGAATCCTCCAGGAATCCGAGTAAAGTAACGTCACTCTCCAATCCTTCCCCCGATATACGAGCCTCCATCTGCCCTTTAAGCGGGCCATCCCCGGCAATAAGCAATCTCACAGAATGCCCCTGGCGTTTGAGCCGAGAGATCACCTCCAGAAGCTGAAGCTGATTTTTCTGTTCAACCATTCGCCCCACCGTCCCGATGGTCAGCATACCGGCCTGCTTTTGGCAGGCGCCTGCGCCATTGAAGTTCACATAGTTCGAGGGATCCACCCCGTTGTAAATAAGATGCACCTTGTCGGGACTGACAAGAGCTTCATTATTTTTAGTCAGGGATCGACCAATTTCCTCTGAATTAACGATGACATCAGTCACAACATTCTGGAATAAATAACGATTCATCCAAGTATTCTTGATGGCTTTCGGCATGCCTCTTCGATAGACAATCTTCTTCACACCAGCAAGCCTTGCTGCCACGCCCGCAAGCTTAACATCGGAAGGCAGGTTAAGAATGACCGTGGGCTCATGCGCCGCCTTGAACAACCGGTAGAGCCGAAACAGCTTCAGGGGGTTGAGGAAGCTGAGATTGGAAATCCCAATGCTACAGACCTGCATTCCGACATTGGAAGCCCGTTGCACCAACGCACTGTCTGGAGCCCCAACAACCGAAACACGAAAGTCTTCTGACAAAGCACGGGCCGCGCTGAAGTGCCACTTTTCTCCGCCCCCCCAGCTTTTCGAGCTATTCACAAAAAAAAGATCTTTCATCGAGACTTCAGCCACAGGGCAGCGTATTTGTTAAAAACGTAATAACTCGAAACAACAGCCAGCAAAAAACCATGCCGGCCATCAAGAAAGCCTCGCTTCAGAATAAGCTTGCGCAAAAACGCCCCCAAACCATGCAGGCAGGCGCTGCCCAGAGAGGCGGTGTTTGCCGGCTCTGGATCGTTGCTCCGCCCAGTCATTGGCATATCGCAGCGACTTTGCCATGTAGTCAGCGAAATCCGTGGCGGTGTAATGAAGAAGATCTCCTTCAAGGGTTTCTATCCTCGCCCCCGAGCAACGCACTTTTTCGTGAACAAGCGCGTCATCATAGGAAAACTCGCCACGACGATAGAGCCGCACCACCTTATCCGGGTACCAGCCGGAATGGCGTATAAACCGCCCGAAAAACCACGACAACCGCTTTACCTGAAACACTGTGTTTTCCGGCCCTCGGACAGCCACGTCCTGAATGGAACGGGCAAGTTCATCGGTAACAACTTCGTCCGTGTCCACCCAGAACAACCACTCGCCCCGTGCACGCTCCTGGGCTCGCTGGCGCTGAGGACCAAACCCCGGCCAGCCCTCCGAAACAAACACCCTGGCGCCGGCCTTTTCGGCAATCGCGACCGTGTCATCCGTCGACCCGGAGTCCAGAACCACAATCTCGTCCGCAAACCCCAAACTGTCCAGGCATTGCTGAAAATAAGGGCCACCGTTCCTGGTGATCAATACTGCACTGATTTTTACAGGCACGCTTGTAGCACCTCATCCACGGAAATTTGAGTCAGGCATTTGTAGTGCCCAAACCGGCAGGTCCGATCAAAGCAGGGACTGCACTCAATGGGATAGCGCAGGATAGTCGCCTTGTCGGTCAATGGCGGCGTGAAATCCGGGCTGGAAGAGCCATAAATGGCAACCACCCGCGCCCCGGCTGCAGCAGCCACATGCATCAGCCCCGAATCATGACTGACCACCGAATGGCAACGACTGAACAGGTCAACCGTGTCTTCAAGCCGTGTTTTGCCACAGAGGTTAAACACGCCGGTTTGTCCACCCGCGATGGTCTCTCCAGCTTCGTCATCTTTCGGGCCGCCAATCACCCAGACCTGACAACCACGCTCGACAAGCTTTGCCGCCAGTTCACGATGATATTCCAGAGGCCACTGCTTTGCCGGCCCGTATTCAGCCCCGGGACAAATCGCGACAGCCGGCTTCCCGGGGTCAAGCCCGAGATCTGCCATAACGTTGTCGGCGTTCTTTTCATCCAGTGCCAGCGAAGGCGAGGGGACGTCAAATTCATAGCGGTCGTATTCCGCTCTGGAGACACCCAGCCCCAGATAACGCCAGACCGTTTTATCGGTAATCACGGCGCCTTCGCGGGTCGGGCGGCGTTTGCGAGCATCGGTCAGCAGCACAAAGCGCCCTTCACCACTGAAACCAACCCGCTCCGGAACCCGGGCGAGGAAAGGAATTAATGCCGATTTGAAAGACCGCGGAAGAATAATCGCTTTGTCATAGCCCTTCAGCGTGCGGGCCAGTTGCCACTGCTCCTTCAGAGCCAGCTTGCCACTCTTCCAGGGGGCGGCAATTCCACGACTGACTTCGGGCATACGGGCAATGATCGGCAATGACCAACCGGGAGCCAGCACATCGATTTCCGCGTCCGGATCGCGCTGAGCCAGCAACTTGAACAGGCTCTGGGCCATCACCATGTCTCCGACCCAGGATGGCCCCACAACCAGATATTTCATTGGTCCAGCCAGGCCAGATAGCGGGCGACACCACCAGCTACATCGGTAAATTCTTCGGTGTAACCCGCATCACGTAACTCGGTCATATCCGCCTGTGTAAAGCTCTGATAACGGCCCTTGAGTTCGTCCGGGAAGGGAATAAATTCCACGCTCCCCTTCTGGTGATAATCGATCACAGCGTTTGCCACTTCCAGAAACGACTGGGCACGCCCCGTACCCAGGTTAAAGATGCCGGACTTCTCCGGGTTGTCAAAGAACCAGAGATTTACGTTGCACACGTCATCCACATACACAAAGTCGCGCTGCTGGCCGCCATCGGCATAACCATCCCAGCCTTCGAACAGTTTCGGATTCTGGCCCACTTTGATCTGCTCATGCAGGTGATAGGCAACCGAAGCCATTTTCCCTTTGTGTTGCTCACGGGGACCGTACACATTGAAGTAACGGAAGCCGACAATCTGACTGTCAGCGGTCGGCAGAATCTTTCGAACGTACTGGTCAAACTGCCACTTTGAATAGCCGTAAACGTTGAGCGGTTTTTCGCAGCTCCGCTCTTCACGGAATTCATCGCTGGCACCGTAAACGGCCGCACTGGATGCATAAAGAAACGGTACCTTGCGGCTCATGCACCAGTGCAGAAGCTCTTTGGAGTAAGTGTAGTTATTCTCCATCATGAACCGGCCATCCCACTCCGTGGTATCGGAACAGGCACCTTCGTGAAAAACAGCGCGAACACCTCCCGGCACTTCGTCCCGCTTCACTTTCTCCAGAAACTCGTGTTTATCCATGTAGTCGGTGATATCGAGCTCGGCCAGGTTCCGAAACCTGGTGCCGTCGGTCAGGTCATCAACCACCAGAATGTCTGTTTCACCGCGCTGATTCAGCGCATGAACTATGTTGGCTCCGATGAAACCGGCACCGCCAGTAACGACTATCATGGTAACGCTCCTGAAGACTCTCTAGGGGAAGGCCTGCTTGTCGGCCTGCATCATGCCGTAATACTAACCGCTTTTGCAGGCGCCTAAAACATCCCCTTCCCGGGTCCGTGGAAAAGCATATGGGAGGAGTTTTTCGGCCATGGTACACTTTGCCTTTTGGATCAGTGTCGCGCGTAGGCCGCTGCCACTGTCGTCATTTCACTCGGAGGCTCAGATGTCCCAGCAAAGCAGCTACCTCGCCACCCTGGAACGCCATCGTAAAACGTTTTCCATGCTCGAGGAGCATCAGGAATCCGCCGGGCAGTTGCTTGAGCATGCCAGACAGTGTCTCAGGAACGGTGGCAAGATCATCTTTATGGGTAACGGCGGCAGTGCAGCGGATTCGCAGCACCTGGCGGCTGAATTCATGGTTCGCTACAAGCAGGAGCGCGGCCCCCTGGCTTCCATCGCTCTGACCACCGATACCTCTATTCTCACCGCACACCCGAACGATTACGAATTCGAAACCGTTTTCGAACGCCAGGTTCAGGGGCTGGGTAAATCCGAAGACCTGGTAATCGGCCTGACAACCTCCGGCCAGAGCGAGAACATCAACCTGGCACTGAAAGCGGCTAACAATATGGGCGCAACCACCGTTGCCCTCACCGGAAAAGACGGCGGCAAAGTGAAAGACATTGCCCGGCTTTCCATCATCATTGGCTCCGAGGAAACCGCCCGCATCCAGGAAGCCCATATGTTCATTGGCCACTGGCTGTGCGAAGCAATGGACGAAGTCGTACTGACCGGAGGCCTGGACTGATGTTTGACCCGGCCCGGCTGGACCAGCTGCAAAATGCTTCGGTACTGGTGGTAGGCGATGTCATGCTGGACCGCTATTTCATTGGCGATACCAACCGGATTTCTCCCGAGGCGCCAGTGCCGGTTGTTCGTATTGGTCACACCGAAGACCGGGCCGGGGGCGCCGCCAACGTCGCCAGAAACATTGCCCATCTCGATGGCAAAGCCACGTTACTGGGCATCATCGGCAAGGATTCCGACGGCCGTCTGCTCGAAGACCTTCTTGTTCAGGAGAAAGTCCACTCCGAGCTTTTGTCTCTCAACGATGCACGCACCATCTCCAAAACGCGCATTCTGTCCCGGCATCAACAAATGGTCCGCCTGGACATGGAAGACACCTTTACTGAAGACCAATCCTCGCAAGTAAGTCATCACTTTGCCGGGCTGGTTAACAAGTACGACACGGTGATCATCAGCGATTACGCGAAAGGCACTCTGGCGAGCGTGGGTGAGCTTATCAAAACAGCGCAGGCCGCAGGCAAACGCGTTCTGGTTGACCCTAAAACCAGGGATTTCTCCAGGTATCGTGGTGCCACCGTCATCACCCCCAACCTGACCGAATTCCGGGCCGCCGGTGGTGACGTCAGCTCAGAAGAGGCAATGCTCGCCTCTGCGCGAGCCATGCTCACCGAAGCCGGCATAGAAACCATGCTGCTCACCCGTAGCGAACAGGGCATGAGCCTGATCACCCAGACTGAGCATCACCATTTTCCGGCCGAAGTGCTGGAAGTCAGCGACGTAACCGGTGCCGGCGATACGGTGATTGCCACCCTGGGCACGCTGCTGAGCGCCGGCTTTGATCTGAACGATGCCGCCTGGCTGTCAAACCTGGCTGCCGGTATTGTTGTGGCCAAGCTCGGGGCGGCGACTGTGTCTCCCGAAGAGCTCGCCGCAAAGGCCAGCCATCAGCTTTCATCCAAAAACAGCGGTTACCATCCCGGCATCGAACAAAGCCTGCTGCACATTGATTACGCCCGCCAGCAGGGTGAGCGCATTGTATTCACCAACGGCTGTTTCGACATTCTGCATGCCGGCCATGTTCGCTACCTGGCTCAGGCACGGGCACTGGGTGACCGCCTGGTGGTAGGCCTGAATTCAGACGCATCGGTTCGTCGCCTGAAGGGCGAAGCACGGCCAGTTAACAGTCAGGAAGACCGCATGGAAGTACTTGCGGCCCTGGCCTGTGTAGACTGGGTGATTCCGTTTGGCGACAAGCCGGAGGAAAACGACACTCCGGAACTGCTGATCCAGCGCGTTCGCCCCCAAGTCCTGGCCAAAGGCGGTGATTACACTGTGGATACCATTGTTGGTGCCGACTTTGTTCAGGAGAATGGCGGCGAAGTGGCCGTCCTCCCCACTCTGGACGGTCGCTCAACCACCGGGCTGATTAAAAAAGTTCGAGGCTGATTTGTCTGCTCCCCGTTCAATCTGCCTGCTGCGTCTGTCTGCCATTGGCGACACCTGCAACGCCGCTGCCGTGGTACAGGCCA
>Ga0136557_1002525_pt1 | contig 10552 bp, 5 predicted proteins | sample AntRauTorckE6832_FD_104796 | JGI IMG/M metagenome (GOLD analysis project Ga0136557, IMG submission 104796) | Saline lake microbial communities from Rauer Islands, Antarctica - Metagenome Torckler E6 #832 | ecosystem: Environmental > Aquatic > Non-marine Saline and Alkaline > Saline | place...
ATCTTCTGTCATTTCACTCCATTCAGGAGGATAATCATAAGCTCTTATAAGGTAGCATTCTCTTTTGGGAACTCCGGGAGGAGGAGTTTCCTGGGTATTAATTCTGTAATCATAAACCTCCCTGAAATTTTTTCCCCTCATAAAATCATCCAGAAGATTTAAACCTTTTTTTGTAAATATACCTGACAAAAGAGGCATATCATTAAACTCTTTAAACCTTCCGCCGAGCCCCCTGAGAAAAAGACCGACTCCTGAACCGTCGTGTCCTTCCCGCATAACATCGAGGGATTTTAACGCTTCAAAAGGAGATATCGGCTCAGAACTGGTAAGCGAAAATAATCTGCACATGAAATTTCTCCCGAAAAATGCCTGCAAAGGCTGTATTTTTCTGATATAATATAAAAATTAAATTAATCGGTTTAAATTTAGCTTATAGTCTGATTATAATCATTAATTTACACAAATCAGAATATTTGTATACTAAATCGACCGAATAAAACCTCAGACCTTAAAACAGATACATTGCAATTTGCGTGCCTGATAAGTTTTGGTACTTAATACAGCAAAAACAGACATAAAAAATACATTTTTGAAACAAATATTCAACAAATTACATTATTGTAATTTAACAAATTCGAATAAAAGAATAATATCCAGGGAGATGAAATGAAAACAGAAATTACAAAAATGCTTGGAATAGAACACCCTGTTATTCAGGGCGGTATGCAGTGGGTCGGGACACCTGAACTTGCTGCAGCAGTATCAAATGCAGGAGGGCTTGGAATTGTAACAGCTCTTATAAGCCCGACTCCGGAAGAAGCCCTAAAAGAGATAAACAGAACAAAAGATCTTACAGACAAGCCCTTTGGTGTAAATCTTACAATACTTCCGACTCTCAAACCCGTACCCTATGTTGAATATGCAGAAGCTATTGCACAGTCAGGAGTTAAAATTGTTGAAACTGCAGGTAAAAATCCAAAGGAAGTAATTCCTGTATTTGAAAAGGCCGGGATCAAGGTAATACATAAATGTACTTCAGTACATCATGCCGAAAAAGCTCAAGAACTCGGCTGTGCAGCTGTAAGCATAGACGGCTTTGAATGTGCAGGACATCCGGGTGAAGACGACATACCCGGGCTCATACTTTTGCCTGTTGCAAAAGAAAAAATAAAGATTCCAATAATTGCATCAGGAGGTTTTGGAAACGGGCAGGGTCTTGCAGCCGCGCTCTCTCTCGGTGCAGACGCAATAAACATGGGAACCAGATTTCTTGCAACAAAAGAAGCTCCTGTTCATGAAAATGTAAAAAAATGCCTTGTTGATGCTGACGAGAAACAGACAAAATTAATTTTCAGGTCACTTAGAAACACTGCCAGAATATATAAAAACAAAGTTGCTGAAGAAGTTGTTGAAATGGAAAACAGGAACGCTTCAATTGATGAGCTGGCACCTCTTGTAAGCGGACAAAGAGGAAAAAAAGTCTTTGAAACAGGAGACCTTGATTACGGAGTATGGACAGCAGGAATGGTAGCCGGACTTATACATGACATTCCAAGTGTTAAAGAACTTATTGAAAGGATAGTTGCTGATGCTGAGGATATAATAAAAAACAGGCTTAATAAAATTATAAACAACTGATTATATACCGGCTAAAATTTTTATATTTTTTAAAATCAAGCTTTTAAGACTTAAAATATTTATGCTCCCGGAAAAAATAAAATCCGGGAGCATAATATCTGAACAATTATCCTTTGATTATTGCTCTTGCAATTTCATCGCCGGCATCACCCACAAAAGGAATCTTTGTTTCACGCTCTGTTTCTCTGTTACCTGAAACAATATCATCCCTTGAAATTTCGTTTAGATTAAATTTTCTGGCACCTGCAAGAAGCTGCTGCATACCTGCTGCAAGCTTATCTCCAAGAGTCCAGATACCCATTGCACCGTATGGAATATTCTTCATTTCATCAGCACCAACTTTTTCCTGAATATCATAATACCCTGCAAAAATCTCCTCTGCTCTGCTTCCGATATCAGAAACAGACTTTGGAAGCTTATCCCAGTTGCCGTTTACAGCTTCTCTTCTTTCAGGAACAAGAGCACCTTCAACATTGGAGCCCAAAAACCCAGGAATCATGAGAGATCTTCCCATACAGATCATTTTTGTATAAGGAGCTCCAAGAGCAAGACCTTTAAATATACTGTCTTCAAGAGCAAAACCGCCTGCAAATGAAAGATCAGGAACATATTCACCTGCAGCAGCAAGCATTTCTGCATATTCATGTGCTTTTGCATGAAGAACTGCAGAAGGAACACCCCAGCTCTGCATCATGTTCCATGGGCTCATACCTGTTCCGCCGCCTGCGCCGTCGATTGTAAGAAGATCAAGCTTGGCTTCGGAAGCAAATTTAATAGACATTGCAAGAGCTTCCATTCCGTAAGCACCTGTTTTAAGAGAAATTCTCTTAAAACCAAGACTTCTTAGATACTCGACACTTTTCATAAAATCTTCTCTTACCTGATCTACATTACCAAGGTTTGTAGCACCCAGCCTGCTGTGACGTGCAAAAGATTTAATTGAACCGTTTTTAAAAGACTCTTTAACAGACTCTTTTTCAGGATCAGGGTCCACAACATATCCTCTGGCTTTTAAAAACTGAGCATATTCAAGACTTTTAACCTGGATTTCACCGCCAATATCTTTGGCACCCTGTCCCCACTTAAGCTCGATTATAACTTTATTACCATACTTTTCTGCAATATATTCCGCAACTCCGTTTCTTGTATCTTCAACATTGAGCTGAACAATAATTGCTCCGTATCCGTCAAAATATCTAAGATAGGTATCTACCCTTCTGTCAAGCTCGGGAGCCTTTGTGATTCTTCCGCCTTTAAGAACAGATTCCTTGTCAACACCTACTACGTTTTCACCCACAACAATTGGAGCGCCTACAAGAGCACATCCTATAGCAAAAGAATCCCAATACTTTGCAGCAATAAATGTAGACCCGAGAGCACCTGTCATTACAGGTATTCTTGCCTTGGTTTTTATTTCATTTCCAAATTCAGTCTCAAGAGAAACATTTGGGAAAATACAATCATCGGGATCATTAGAAAGACCGGGAGCAAGACCTTTTGAACCGTATGCATATCCCTGGATTCTCAAGGCATTATAGGAAATACCCTGATGAGTTATATTGTTTCCACCTGCTGTAACAACACCGAAATCTCTTGGATATAAAAGCTTTCTTCCAACCATGGAAGACATCCATGTTTCACATTTTCCTGCACAGTCAGCACGGCAAAGAGTACAAAGACTCGACTCACACGGATTACCACGATTGACTGTACCAAGAACATCATTGCTTTTTGTAAAACGAAGCATACTCATAATCAAACTCCTTCATTATAGTTAATTTATAATTTTGTACTGTAAAAACCGAAAAGCTTCCCATACTGGCTCATGTTTTCCAGGACAATAAAAGTCAGCATAAGTTCAAAAAAATACCGATTTTCGGTTGCTTACTATTAAATTTTATGGATTTTAATCAAACTGGAGTCTGCTGATCAAGTATTTTTTATGACTAAATTGTTATATTAAAATGAAGTAAATTACAAAAATGTTATTTTATAAAAAACCGATACGATTTATCAATTCATTCACAGCCTGTAAGTTTAAAACTCAGTACTGATAAAAAAGAATAATACAAATAACATATTGTTTTAAAACGATATTCTGCCGATTTAAAAATAATTTAAGCTTTTTTTTAACCATTTTTTTTACAAATTTGTAAAAAATACCGCATTTGCATATATTAATATATACTTAAGGGTTTATTTATTTTAAAATTGATCAAAATTTTTAAGGATTGGTAAAAAAAATAAAAAATGCAAAACACCCTCTTCCTAAAAATCAGAAGCTTAGGCGTCATTTTCTTAAATAGTATTCGGCCGAAACTGGAATTTTCTGTTCAGTTACAAAAAAGGAGTTTAAATTCAGCAACTATTTAGCTAAATCATAGAATAATCATTCCCTGCTTACTGTATATTCAGCAAGCAGGGAACAAACAGGCGTTTAATAGTGCCTGAAAAAATACATTCATGCGGCAGCGAACGCGGGCTATACATTAAAACGAAAATGAATAATATCTCCGTCTTTTACTATATACTCCTTGCCTTCAATTCTCATTTTACCAAGCTCTTTAATTTTTGCTTCTGATCCTGATTCAAAAAGCTCATCACATGTATAAACCTCTGCTTTAATAAACCCTCTTTCAAAATCGCTGTGAATAATACCCGCAGCACCGGGCGCTTTAATACCGGTTCTGAAAGTCCAGGCCTTAACCTCTTTTTCTCCGGCAGTAAAATAAGTTGAAAGGCCTAAAAGTTTAAAAACCTCTCTTATCATTTTTGAAAGCCCCGATTCTTTAAGGCCCATATCATTCAAGAATTCTTTTTTTTCTTCCTGTGTTTCAAGCCCTGCAATCTCAGCTTCAATCTTACCGCTTATAACCACAACACCGGAATTTTCATTTTCAGCAAAGGCTTTTACTTTTTGGGCAGATTCCGGGGGATCATGAATATCTCCTTCATCAACATTGCAGCAGTAAAGAACAGGTTTCATTGTTATCAAATGAAGATCGTATACAGCAGCCTTTTCTTTTTCACTCAAATCAAGGGATCTTGCAGGCTTTCCTTCGCCCAGTGCCTGAGTAAGCTTTTCAAGAACAGGTTCTGCAAACTTTGCATTATCAGAAATTTTTTTATCCTGGTTTCTTTTCATTTTAGAAAGATTTGAAATTCTTTTTTCAACAGTTTCAAGGTCAGCAAGCGCAAGTTCAGTATTAATAACTTCTATATCATCAACAGGATCTATTCTGCCGTGAACATGTGAAACATCATCATCCTCAAAACATCTTACCACATGTAAAATAGCTCCGACCTGGCGTATATTGCCTAGAAACTGATTACCAAGACCTTCACCTTGGGAAGCGCCCTTTACAAGACCTGCAATATCAACAAATTCAACAGAAGCCGGAATAAGCGACTTCGGATTAAATATCCCGGCTATTTTATCAAGCCTTGAATCAGGCAGGTTTACTATACCGATATTTGGTTCTATAGTGCAGAAAGGATAATTGGCCGCTTCAGCCGGAGCTGAAGAAAGTGCTGAAAAAATAGTCGACTTGCCCACATTGGGAAGCCCTACAATACCACAATTTAACATTATTATTAATCTCTCCTGATATAAATGTTCAAAATATTCATAAATGATTTGAGCGTTTAATATTTTTTTAATTAGTATTTGACCAAAAACCATAATTTTTATTCAGCAACTTATTAAAACAAACACTCAGTTCAGATAAAATTTACAATATGCTCCTTTAATAAAATCCTGGGTATAAAAAAACAAAAAAATAAAAAAATGTATAAATAATTTGCAAACATACAATTAATACCATATAAAATAACAAATTTGTAATTATTCTCCGGAGAAAATATGCCAGTAACTGACGAGCTTAAAATATTATACGACATTTCACAGACCTTAAGCAGATATACTGATTTAAAAAGATGCCTTTACGAAGTAATGAATGTACTGGCTGAAAAAAAGGGCATGGTAAGGGGTACAGTAACCCTTTTAAACAGTACAAAAAAAGAGATCGAAATAGAAGTAGCACACGGACTTTCAAAAAAAGCTATGAAAAAAGGGAAGTATTCTCTTGGAGAAGGTATTACCGGATCTGTTATTGAATCCGGAGAACCTATAGCTATTCCAAAAATAAGCCAGGAGCAAAGATTTTTAAACAGAACACAGGCAAGGCAAAACGAAGTTGAATCGTCTTTTTTCTGTGTTCCTATAAAAAATCAGGACAATATTATCGGAGCACTGAGCATAGACAAACCTTATTCACCAGAATATAATCTTGACGAAGGGATCTTTTTCCTTTCCGTGGTTGCGGCAATGATTGCAAGACAAGCCATAAACCTTGAAAGGATAAGATCGGAAAAAGAAAAGTTAAAGCTTGAAAATATGAGACTCCAGGGAGAACTTGAAGATAAATACAGTTTTTCCCAGATTATTGGTAATTCCAACAAAATGCGTGAGGTCTATAAAATGATTTCACAGGTTTCAGGAAGTAATGCCACTGTTCTGATAAGAGGAGAAAGCGGAACAGGAAAAGAACTTGTGGCAAACTCAATCCACTATAACAGCCCCAGAAGCGATAAACCCTTTATAAAAATAAACTGCTCAGCTCTCCCGGGAAACCTTATTGAAAGTGAGCTTTTCGGTCATGAAAAAGGTTCTTTTACAGGTGCTGTAAACCAGAAAAAAGGCAAGTTTGAACTTGCTGACAAAGGGACAATTTTTCTTGATGAAATGGGCTCGGTTGATCCTTCTCTTCAGGTAAGACTTTTAAGAGTTCTTCAGGAAAAAAGCTTTGAAAGAGTAGGCGGTACAAAAACAATAGAAGTAGACGTAAGAATAATTGCCGCAACCAACAGAAATCTTGAAGAAGCTGTTGAAAACGGTGATTTCAGGGGAGACCTTTATTATAGACTGAATGTATTCCCGATTTTTCTTCCTCATTTAAGAGACAGAAAAACAGATATTCTTCTTCTTGCAGATCATTTCCTTGCAAAATACACAAAAGAAAACAACAAAGATATTAAAAGATTTTCAACTCCTGCCATAGATATGCTTATGGCATACCACTGGCCGGGCAATGTAAGAGAACTTGAAAACTGCATAGAAAGAGCTGTTCTGTTATGTGAAGAAGGTGTTATCCACACCTACCATCTCCCCCCCACCATCCAGATGGGCCAGGAAACAGACACCCTGCCGGGTTCTTCACTTGAAGAAGCTGTTGAAACACTTGAAAAAGAGATGATAATAGATTCCCTGAAAAACACAAAAGGCAATATTACAAGATCTGCAGAACTCCTTAAAACCACAGTAAGAAAATTTTCCTACAAAGCAAAGATTTACGAAGTAGACTACAGGGATTACAGGTAAAATCTATCCGCTCCCGTCTTTAGTATTTGGCCGAAAACTAGACTTTTTTGTTCAGTAACTATTTAGAAAGATCATTGTTCTCACCAAACACAGACTTAAATCGAATACTGCAAAAAAACTCTTCCCCGGCTGTTTATATAATCAGATCAAAAAATAACCCTTAAAACTCAAAGAAGGTTATGTCTTAAAATTTTACATTCTGAACAAACAACCTTTAAAACCACCCCCTAAACAACGATCACCCCGGGAAACAACACGAGCCCTAGCTTAATGAGCAATAAAAATCTTTACAAAAAAATTGTCCACAGTTAAAAACTTTATTTACAAATTTGCTTGCATGCAAAGCAAATTTATAAAGGCCTACATAGTAATTGGCCGAAAACTAGATTTTTTTGTTCAGTTCAAGGCAGATTAAAAATTTAAACGCAGGTATACCCGAGTATTTTGAGGATTAAATTTTACATCTAACGCAGAAGTGGTCAAAAAAGGCAGTTTTCGTTCAACTACTAAATAATATAAAGATTTGGATAAAAGTTAAAGGAGAATCATGGATAAAAATCTTTTCCAAAAGTACAAAAGCCAGGCTGAAAAAGAACTTGCCAAAAGATCTGTTGCATCTGCGGCAACATATATTTTTGGTTTTTTAATGCTTGTTATATTAACACCGGTATACACTGAATTTAAACTTCCTGTTCTTATAACAGGGATTATAATTCTTGTTCAGACACCTGTAAGAATTTACATAGGCAAAACCGCTGATAAAAATTATGATAAACACCCTGTTCTCTGGTACAGATTGTTTCTTCTTAATAACTATCTTATAGCAGGACTTTGGGCATATTTTGTTCTTTTAAGTCTTCAGGGTTTCGGGCTTAACCAGCATTCGCTGCTTTTTGTAACCTCTCTTTGCGGACTCGGAGCCGGCGCAACAACATCGATGTCTCCAAGATTTAAAACAGCAGCAGTATTTAATGCGATACTTATTCTGCCCACAGCTGTATGGGGCTTTTATTCACCTGCCCCCGGAAGTACAGGTTTTGGAATATTTATGACATTTTATTTCCTAATGCTCAATCTTGTTACCAAAAACAACTGGCAATGGTACTGGATGGGAGTTGAAAATCAGGACAAGATTGAAAACCAGTCAAAAAGCCTTGAAGCTCTTTTTTCAAGCATGAGCGAAAAATCGAAAGTACTTGAAAAGGAATCCTCAAGTATTTCTGAAATATCACATGAAATAGCAGATGCAGCAGAGCAGCTTACACAAAGTTCTGAAGAGATAAGCAAAGAATCTTCTGAAATGAATGAAAACATATCCTTTATATCAAAAACTATGGATGACACTACAAATAATATGTCGAATACTGCAGCATCCCTTGAAGAGATGACTGCAACAGTTGAAGAGATCTCTAAAACAGCAGTAAAAGCAAGCGAAACCACAAAAGATGCGGCTGAAAAAGCAAAAGAAGCTTCAGAAAAAATAACAATCTTAAAAGCAGGAGCAGATTCAATAGGAGAAATAACTGAGCTTATAACAGCAGTGTCAGATCAGACCAACCTCCTTGCATTAAATGCAACCATAGAAGCAGCCCGTGCAGGTGAAGCAGGCAAAGGATTTGCCGTTGTTGCCAATGAAATCAAGGAACTGGCTGTTAAAACACAGGAATCTGCTGCTGAAATTTATACAAAAATCAGAGAAATGCAGTCATCAACAGCAGAAACAACAGAAAGTGTGGAAAATATTTATAATATTGTTTCACAATCGAATGAAATGGTTTCTTCCATAGCGGCTGCAGTTGAAGAACAGACAGTAACAGCAAAAGAGATTTCTGAAAACACTTCAACGGTTTCAAAAGGTGCACAAGAAGTAAATGAAAAAGTAAAAAACAATGCAGATAGAATTAATTCTATAAATGAAAAGCTGAACCAGACAACAGAAAAACTATCATTTGTTTTCAAACAAAGCCAGCAGCTTGACAAAAGCGCAACAGAGCTGCAAAATCAGGCTGGAGAATTACAGAAACAACAATCTGCTTAAAAAGCTAAAAAGACCGGTATGACCTTGCAGATACCGGTCTTTAGTCAACTTCCAGGCAATATCTTCTTGATATATAAAACCTTATAACCCTCCACTAAAGATAAGCCAGTTTTTTACTGATTTACAAAAAAATGCTCTATTCTAATAAGATGCTGAACCGACTTTTATTTCTTCTACTCCTGTTACTTATAATTAAAATACGAAGTATTCATTTTTAGCCAAATAATAAAGAGCAAAATTTTGTTGCATTTTACAACAGGAACAGTTATCTCATATGTAATCAACCAATAACAAACTAAACAAAAAATTACACAAATACTTGATACGCATAAGAAATTCTGACACTATCTATTACAGGCTTAATTAAAAACGGGGGAAATAAATGGAATCAAAGACAGATGATAAAAAAGATGTAATTAATAAGGCCCTGAAAGAAAAATATGCTAAAAAAACAACTCTGGAACTTTCTGAAAGATCAAGAGGCACAACACCAGCATATCTTATAGATTATTTAATTCTTATTTTTTTAACTCCGATTTATCAGTATTTCCCCAGACTGACTGCAGGCCTTGGTTTAGGTTTTTTTCTTCTCACTGTAATCAAGATCATTGCTGCCAAAAAAACTCCCCTTAACTATGATAAAAAACCTAAATTTTACACAAAACTTCTCGATTTTCATATATATGCAGGAGGTATACTCCTTTCCACATTTATTCTATCGGCACTTTTCGCTTTTAAAGTAGATGAGCACTCTCTTTTATTTTTTATTCTTCTTGCAGGAATGGCCGCAGGATCTACATCATCACTTGCCCCTAAGTTTTCATCTGCACTTGCTTTTCTTGGGATAATACTTCTCCCTACGATAACCTGGTGCTTTATTGAGGGATCAAAAATAAGTTACTCAGCCGGAGGTCTTTTTGCCTTTTTCTTAATAATGCTGGTTGTAGTTACAAAAAAGAATACCAGATGGTACTGGATGAGTATTGCCCAGCAGGAAGAAATCAAACAGCAAAGTGAAAAAATGGAGAAAATATTCAAAGAGATTACAAGGCGTGCCGAATATTTTGAAAATTCATCAGCAGATCTTGCCGGTTTTTCACATGAATTGAACGAATCTGTAAATTTCCTTTCAAAAAGAGCTCAACAGATAAATACAGAATCAGAAACTATGAGCAAAAATATCAAGGTTGTTTCTCAGACTATGGATGATACCACCTCCAATATTAATGCTATAGCATCTGCAATGGAACAGATGACAGCAACGGTTGGAGAAATATCAAGAAACACTCAGTCAGCAAATGAATCAACATCAAATGCAACTGAAAAAGTTCAGGAAGCAACAAAAAACGTCGAAACACTCCAGAAAGGTGCTGATGCAATAGGAGAAATCACTGAAATGATTTCATCCATTGCAGATCAGACAAACCTTCTGGCTCTCAATGCAACAATAGAAGCAGCCCGTGCAGGTGAGGCAGGAAAAGGATTTGCAGTTGTTG
>Ga0136557_1002531_pt1 | contig 10531 bp, 10 predicted proteins | sample AntRauTorckE6832_FD_104796 | JGI IMG/M metagenome (GOLD analysis project Ga0136557, IMG submission 104796) | Saline lake microbial communities from Rauer Islands, Antarctica - Metagenome Torckler E6 #832 | ecosystem: Environmental > Aquatic > Non-marine Saline and Alkaline > Saline | place...
ATGGTAGCAAGTGCATCGGCACTATCCGTTATTTTACAACAGGGCATTGGAGATACCATTCGTGTTTCACTTACCCCCGAGCCGGGTGCTGATCGTGCTTTAGAAGTACAGGTGGCTCAACAAATACTACAGTCGCTAAAAATCAGAAGCTTTATTCCACAGGTTACGGCTTGCCCGGGTTGTGGAAGAACAAAGAGCACATACTTCCAGGAATTGGCTCGCGAGATCCAGGATTACATTGTTGAATCGATGCCAATCTGGAGAAAAGCATACCCCGGTGTCGAAGAGATGGATGTGGCTGTGATGGGCTGTGTGGTTAATGGTCCGGGAGAATCACGTGCTGCAAATATTGGTATTTCGTTACCAGGAACTTTTGAAGAACCCAAGGCCCCGGTTTACATTGATGGGGAACACTCGACTACGCTTCGGGGCGACCATATCGGCGAAGAATTCCGTGCTATTTTAGATAATTATATCAAAGAGAATTATGGCAAGAACGGAAGCAGAAGAAGCGATTAAATGTAATACCAATAGAGCTAATTAAAATATGCGTTTAGAACAAAAGCAGTTTGTTCCTTTTATGATTGCGGTTGGGTTTTTGACTATAATCATTATTATATGGTCGTCTTTCAATTTCACCAATAAACAACACCGGCAATTTCAGAAAAATTTGATAGAATCAGATTCGCTCACTACCATGAAAATGCGGATAGTTGGTACTGGAGATTCGGTCAGTGTTTCTAGCCTGGAAGGAAATAAATCGCTGGTTGTATTTTGGGCAAGTTGGTCAGATAAATCAAAAACTATGCTGGATGAAATTCAGCTCCTGCAAAATGAGTTTGATTCGCTTAAAGTAGTCGCAGCTTTAGTTAAAGATGCTGAAGAATCTCTGGCTCAAAATAAAGAGTACCCAAATTTTATTTATACCGATGGCATTAAATATTTCAACCATCTTAAAGTGCCAGGATTTCCCAGTTACATACTTTTTGATGAAAGTTCAAATGTGCTCAAATCAAGTATTGGTTATGAAAAAGGGGCCGGCTACGATTCTCTTAAAGTGTTTATGCAATGAGTGAAACCCCGTTCATCATATTAAACGGGAAGATAATTGCCGAGCAGGAAGCTTGGGTTTCTCCTCTTAACCGAGGGATGATGTATGGAGATGGGTGTTTTGAGACGTTAAAATGGTATTCTGGTTCATTTCTGAAATGGGACCTCCATGTTCAAAGAGTGGAAGCCGGATTGGAATATCTTGAGATCAGCCCTGCATTTACACCCGCTGAATTAAGGCGGCAGCTCATTACTTTGATCGAACGCAATCAGCTTTTAGAAAAAGAAGGTATGATTCGCATACAATGCTGGCGTAAAGGGGAGAGGGGTTATAAAACAGATTCCTCCAATATGGGATGGTTGATACAAGCTTCGGAAATTACGCCTCACCATTCGCCTTTAAAACTGACAGAAGCTGAAACTCGCTGTATTCCTTCTGCAGCACTCGATCGTAATTATAAGCTCAGTAATGGGCTTAACTATATTAAAGCTGCTCAGGAGGCAAGGAACGTGCAGTGTGATGATGCCTTAATGCTTACGGTTGGTGGTAAGATAAGCGAAACAACTTCAGCTAATATCTTTTGGGTGAAAGATGATCAGGTATTTACCCCATCTAAAAAGTGTGATCTATTGCCCGGAATTACACGTGAGTTAGTGATTGAAGTGATCAAATCTGTAGGGATTGAATTAGCGGAAGGGATATTTACCCCTGAAGATATCCAAAGTGCTGAGGCCGTATTTTGCACAAACTCACTCATTGAATTGCGGAGTGTTGCCTCTCTGGATAAGATAAATTTTGAAGTTGACCACCCGTTATTCCTGAAAATTAAAGACAATTTTGATCAATTTAAGCAAAAGGAATTGAGCTAATGAGCCGGTTTAACACCATTGCTGATGTATGGGCATTTCTTGATGCTATCCCCATGTTTCAAAAAAGTGGTTCGGCAGCTGCAAATTTCTCATTAGACAATATTCGAGCTTTTTGTGAAAAAATTGGTTACCCCCAGCAAAAATTCCCCTCTGTACATGTAGCCGGAACCAATGGAAAAGGCACAACGTGTTACCTTCTGGAAAAGATATATACCGAATCAGGATACAAAACAGGGTTATTCACCTCTCCCCATTTACTACGATATAACGAGCGGGTGAGGGTAAATAGCGAGGAAATTTCGGACCAAGCCATTCTTAGATTTTTTCAATCGGCTGAAGGATTATTGGCAGACATTCCGCTCACTTATTTCGAGATCAGTACGGCTTTGGCATTTTGGTATTTTGCAGATCAAGAGGTTGATCTTGCGATTATTGAAACAGGGTTGGGAGGACGGCTGGATTCCACTAACATCATCAAACCTGAGATTTCTATCATTACAAGCATTGGATTTGACCACCAAGATGTGTTGGGAGAAACAATTGCTGAGATTGCAGCAGAAAAAGCAGGAATTATAAAGCAAAATATACCCGTTTTAATCGGTGATATAGAGGGTGAGGCTTTGGCTGCAATCACCAAACATGCAAAGCAGAAAAATAGTAACCTTGTTCAGGCTAAAGCTCTTAACCCGGCATGGAAAAATAAGACGGTATCATTGAGGGGACTGAAGACTCCTATTAGCACTCACTTTTATGAGCGAGTGAATATGTGGAATGTAGCCATGTGCTGGCAAGCCACTACATTACTTTCAGAGAAATTTCCCCTTAATGAGAAGGATGTAATTTCTGCTATATTTGAATTCCAGGGAGCCCCGGCACGATTTGAAAAACTTCATCCCCGGCTTAATTGGTATTTTAGTGGCTCTCATAATGCACAGGCTTTGGTGTCTTCACTTGAGGCTATATCTGAAATTCAGCCAAAAGAAAACTGGGTATTGGTCTTTTCTGCTTTAAAAGATAAATGGAAGTCGGAAATGAGTTTATGCTATTCTGGTTTCAAAAAGGCCTATTTCATTGAACAGGAAGGGAATCGGGCCGCAAGCTACGAGGATATCTCTGCTTTTGTAGAATGCAAAAAAATGGATGACATGAATCAGCAAATTATTTTAAAGGAATTACAGACAGAGTTAGTAATTTTTGTGGGAAGTTTTTACTTTTATCCTATCGTTAAGCGATGGACGTCAAAAATTCAACACTAAGCATCGCTGAATTATCCTTACCTGATTGAATGTCCTAATTCGTTGCTAATATTTTAAAAGCAATTCGATATTCACCCCAAAATTCAGTAAGAATCATTTATTCATAACAGCCACATTTTATGTCAGATAATGAAACCGCCGGAATTTCGGCCGGGGAGTTGGAATCCTTAGAGGGGAAAAAGCTTCACGAATTACAAAAAATTGCGAAATCAGTAGGTATTAAAAGAGTTACTGGAGTTCGTAAAGCTCAGCTCGTCGAAGAAATTCGGAATAAAGCGACTAATCAAGGTGATCCGGATGAAAGCCGGAAACAAAAAGAAGAACAAGGCCGCCAGAAAAACGATTCTACCCAAAAGGATTCTGAGCTGAAGAGCTATGGGAGCCAATCTCATATTGTTTCTTACAGTAAAAAGGAAGAGAAGAAAGACGACTCAAACAAAAGAAATAACAAAAAGCGTCCTCATAGTAACAAGCGGAAGGGGCACGAACATAACAAATTACCCGAGTCAGATGCCGCAACTTTAGAAGAACGTATCACAGAGCTTGAGCCTGATCTGGGGCCTTATTTATTCAACGAAGGTACGCTGGAAATTCTACCCGATGGCTACGGATTTCTTCGGTCTGTGAATTACAATTATAAAGCCAGTCCGGATGACATTTATGTGTCTCCATCACAAATAAAACGCTTTCGCTTAAAACAAGGAGATATAGTTATTGGGGTGATTCGTCCGCCCAAAGTAGGTGAGCGTTATTTTGCACTACTACGAATTGAGGGCGTAAATGGACGTATTCCTCACGATATGGATAACCGGCAGGATTTCGAAGAACTACTTCCTATACACCCAGACCAACGTTACCGGCTTGAGTATGAATCAAAAGAACATACCACCCGCCTAATTGATATGTTTGCCCCGGTTGGTAAAGGTCAGCGGGGATTGATCGTTGCTCAGCCTAAAACGGGTAAAACAACCATCCTTAGAAATATTGCGAACGCCGTTTCTGCCAATCACCCTGATACCAAAATTTTGATTGTTTTGATTGATGAACGACCCGAAGAAGTTACCGAGATGGAACGCACTGTTTTAGGGGCTGAAGTAGTGGCATCCACTTTCGATGAAAAACCAGAGAATCATATTGGCTTGGCTGAAATCGTATTTGAAAAAGCTAAGCGATTAGTGGAAAGTGGGCACGATGTACTTATGCTGATGGACTCCATCACCCGCCTTGCACGGGCTTATAACGTAGTTGCTTCAAATAAAGGCCGAACGATGACTGGCGGGGTTGACTCTGAAGCTCTTAAAGCTCCAAGACAGCTATTTAGCTCGGCTCGGAATATTGAAAACGGTGGCTCTTTGACTATTCTTGCTACGGCATTAATTGACACCGGCTCCCGTATGGATGATGTCATCTTTGAGGAATTCAAAGGAACCGGTAATTTGGAGATCTATCTAGATCGCCGTATTTCGGAAAGAAGGGTATATCCTGCTATCGATATTTTCAGAAGTGGAACACGTCGGGAAGAATTATTGGTATCTGATGCTGAAAGGGAAAAAGTTGTACTGCTTCGCCGCTATCTAACTAACATGAGTCCTTATGAAGCGATGGATTTCCTACTCGATAAAATCAAAGGCACTAAGAATAACGAAGAATTCCTTATTTCCATGAATAAGTAATTTAAGTAGGCATTGATCTGTGATTCATTAACAGTTAGATGCTTTTGCTTACCTTTTTGAATATTTTCTACCTTGAAAGCCCTCTTACTAATCAGAGCCCGAGTAACGGAAGGTGTTTTACTTTGTGATATTCCAACGCTTTGGATAGACAGGTTTTTAATTCAGTTTCAGGCACATCTTCATCCAAATTAAAAATGATAGCCCGATTACTCTCGAAGGTGAACTGCTGCCGAAATACTTTTCTAAAACTTCGTATCAATTCAGTCTGACAATGAAAATAGAGGCCATATTTGTCAGGTTTTGAGGCCTTCCAGGCAATTCTAATCGTACTGCCACTTTTTGTGAGATAGGAGGGCTCGCTCCACTTAACATCTTCTGTAAGCAGGTCTACATAATCTGACTCTTCAGCTGCTTCTATGATCAGTGATCTGATGGCCAATATTTTATCTCTGGCTTGATCCGGATATTCATTAATAATTGCCAGTACCTTTTCATTACTCTTTATTTTTGGCATCATACCTCATCTATTGAAACATTTTAGACAGAAAGTAAGATAGCAGAGCATGAAATTCATTTAATCGACAAACTTTTTAACTGGGAAGGCCAATCTGCTCCGTATACTGTTTTCTGCCTTTACCACACACACTTTATTCACTTATACTTCCCATTTCCTAGGTATATATCCCCAGATTTTAAACCCCCATTGTATCCCAAATCTTCCATAAGTACATTCTTTCGGGTGATTAATAAATTATTGGGGATTACATTTTGGGAAAAAATATGTTTAAAAATACCGAAGCACGGCAAAGGCAAGAGAAATGGTACAACCGGTTTCTTGAACGAACTAATTGTGAAGTTACTTCTAAAACGGTTCAAACATCATTTGGGAGCTCTCACATTTTATTAGCCGGTGATAGCTCCAAACCGCCTTTAGTATGTCTTCACGCCATGCTAACCGGTTCGGCCCATTTACTTTCAGAGATTGAAGACCTGACTCAATCCTATTACCTGATCTTACCAGATATACCCGGACATTCCGTTCGGGGAATCCCAAAACAACTGTCCTATAAAGATGATTCTTATTCCAAATGGTTTTTGGAGGTCATTAATGCAGTTGGCTTAAAAGAGTTTAATCTATTCGGGATAAGTTTAGGAGGGTTCGTCGCTCATCGGTTTACGGCTATTCATTCTGAAATGGTTGATAAACTGGCATTAGTAGTACCCGCAGGAATTGTTCAGGCCTCTGTGTTGAAGGGGCTGATGAGCATGGCTATCCCAATGATGAAATATCGGTTCAATCCATCTGAAGAAAATCTAAAAAATTTGACTGAGTTTTTACTAAACAACTGGGATGAAGACTGGGGGCCTTACCTGGGTGATTCTATGCAAGATTTTAAAACACCCAAAAGCATTCCGTCTTTATCATCTGATGAGACGCTTCAAAAAATAAACATGCCTTGCCTGGTAATAGGTGCCGATCAGGATATATCATTCCCAGGGGAGCCAATGATAAAACGGGTAAAATCACAGATTCCTAACGTAGAAACAGAACTTTTAAAAGACACCCGCCACAGTCCGCCAACAACCGATGAGTTCAGAAGATGGATGGTAAATCGTTTGGAAAGGTTTTATGGATGAAGAATCATTTTTATCCGTTTTTCAAATGAAAGATGCTTGCCCTCGTTACGGTGCTCTGCTCCGTGATGCCCTATTGAGGCTCCACCTCAAACTAAATACGTAAAAGCATAGTTAAGTTTTTTTGACTATTGATTTGTTAAATATGGCTTCTATATTTGATCGGGACAATTACTATAAGATAACTTATAGCAGATTTTCTGAATTACAAATCCCTAAGTACAAACTTTTTGTCTTTGTTGCGATCGAGGGTTCCGGATCTGGCGTGGATGGAGTGATAGAAGAGCATCAGGGATTTTTGTTCAAGGGCTTGCCGTAAAATCAGGGTTTTAGCTTTTTTGGATTGTATGGGGTCTACATCCATCTGTTTCATGGCATAGTGATTGAGGTGATGCTCTGATGGGATCAAGTCTCCCAAATAATAAGCTGATTCCCCGGAATCCTGGATCTTTACAATTTGATGTCCGGGGGTGTGTCCACCGGTTCGAATAAGTTCAATGCCTGGTAATAATTCAAAATATGTATCTGTAACCATCACAAGTTTGTCGTCAGCCGCTAATTTGTAGAATTCATCCAGATCATAGCCGGCTCCAGGAACTTGATTTTTCTTACCTACTAGTTGAAGCGCATAATACCACTCTTTCTTTTGTATGAAATAATTGGCGTACGGCATGGTAGGCTGAGTTGAAGTATTATGGTCTACATAAGTAGCTCCGGCGGCGTGATCAAAATGAAGGTGACTTAAAACAACATGGGTTATATCGTAGGGTGTAAGCCCGAAAATATCCAAATTAGTAAGTAAGTTTGAAGTGTTTGAATACCTGCTTTTGTGATCAAGTCCCCAGCCCAAGCCGGTATCAATAAGTATGTTATGTTTTCCATCCCTGATAAGAATGGGATTTATGCCAATAGTAGCAGATTGTTTTGGAACACTAGCATTTATTTGTTGGCCGGTAATTTTAGAAGAGTCTGTTTTCTGGATAATTCCATCGTCATACACTTCAAAAATGCCTTCACTAAGTAGTTCAATTTCAAAACGTCCTACATTCATAAAAATCGAATTAATGGGATAAATATCAGGTTTGGTTAACTTAATAAATATTAGCTTTCAGTCAATTCCTTTTATCTTTGTTATCTATGAAAAAATACGACGCTATTATTATTGGTTCTGGACATAACGGGTTGGTTACCGCCTGTTATCTCGCCAAAAATGGTTACCAGGTGTTAGTACTTGAGCGTGATTCTACCATTGGGGGAGCCGTGAGGACTGAAACGATGTTTCAATCCAATGAAAACCCCCATGGTTTTAAAATGGATGTGGGATCTTCAGTACATATCATGATTCATCAAACGGGGATTCTAGAAGATTTGGAGCTTAGTAAATACGGGCTGGAATATATTGATATGGACCCGATCATGTCGTACCCGGTTCCCACAGGCAAAGGGGTGATTCACTTCTGGAAAGATGTGGAGCGCACGCTTGAGTCCATTTCAAAAGTAGCCCCCGAGGATGTAGAGAACTACAAAGAGTTCATTGATTTCTGGGGAAGGATCAACAAAGGAGTACTAAAGGCTTTTATGTCGAAGCCATCAGCAGGTAGTTTGTTTGCTGAAATGACCAAAGCTCAGATCAGGGAAGGATCCATGTTTAAGAAAGGGGAACAGCAAGCAGGGCTTCAAAAAATATTATCCAGCTATGGCAAAGTTGTAGATGATGCGTTTGAATCTCCTTACATGAAAGCAGCTATTTTATGGTTTGCAGCTCAATCCGGACCGCTGCCAGATCATTCGGCTACGGGTGATTTTGCCGGATGGCAGTCGATGCTGCACCAAAGCGGGGCAAAACATCCAAAAGGTGGAAGCGGGATGTTAACCCAGGCTATGAAAAAAATGATAGAAGCGCATGGGGGAGAAGTCAGGGCCGATCATCCTATTGAAAAAATTCTGATTGAAAATGGGAAGGCAATTGGGGTGGAAACAGAAAATGGAGAAGAGTTTAGGGCAAATATCATTGTCTCAAATGCTCATGTTCAAACCACAATGATGAAAATGGTAGGCCGGCAACATTTGGGCGATTCCATGTTTACAAAGGTTGAAAACATAAACGTTGGCAACGGATTTGGTATGGTGATTCGCTGTGCGGTAGAAGAGCTTCCCGAATACACAGCAGCACCTGGCGATCCGGATATACATAATGGAATTCAGTTGTTGGCTCCTTCGGTGCAGTACATGAATAATGCTATAGGCGATTACACCAAAAAACTTCCACCTGAGAAACCGGCAGTGCTTTGTATGACCTTTTCAAAAATAGATCCTGAAGTGGCCAAAGATGGCAAACATACCCTTTTTGCATGGGCACAATGGCATCCATATGAATTGGCAAATGGGTTGCAATGGGATGACATCCGGGAGCGAGAAGCTCAAAAAATTTACGATGTGCTAACAGATTACGCTCCTAATATGAAAGGCAAGCTAATAGACTGGTACATACAGTCTCCGCTTGATATTGAACGCAAACACGGGCTTCTTCGGGGTAATGTGATGCATGTTGAAATGAGTTTTGATCAGATGTTTATGTTTCGCCCTATTCCGGAAATGAGTCAGTATGAAACTCCCATCAAACATTTATATTTAGCCAGCGCTTCATGTCACCCGGGCGGAGGTGTTTTTGGTGCTGCCGGATATAATGCAGCACAGGTAATTCTAAAAGCCAACAGAAAGAAATTCTTTTCATTTAGCTAAGGAAATTCATTGAATTCAACATTGTACATACATTTAAAGAAGCTGGGGCATAACCTTGAGGTTATACATTCTATAATTGGTTATGGAGTACAATGTATGGCTGTTATAAAAGATGAAGCCTATGGGCACGGATTGATTCCCATAGCAAATTATCTGCAGGATAAAGTAGATTGGTTTTGTGTGGCAGATGTTGAGGAAGGAGTTAGGTTACGACAAGAGGGAATTGAAACTCCAGTATTAGTATTTGAGATTCCTCGTATTGGAAAAGAAAAGTTATATACGGAGCATCATCTTACAGCAAGTATATCTGATTTGTCTGTATTCGGCCGTCTTGAGGATAATACGGAATGCCATCTACATTTTGATACGGGCATGATGCGCTTAGGGATGCTTCCTTCCGAAGCTTCTAAGGCAGTCGAGTTAATGAATCACCATAACCGGTTAAATTACACGGGCATTTATACACATTTTGCCAATGCAGATGGACCTTCTTTTCCATTAGTAGAAGATCAGATTTCTGTCTTTTCTGAGATCCGGTCTCAATTTCCTCCTCATTTGATGACTCATACTTCTAATAGTGCCGGGACTTTATTTCATCAGGGTAAAGCTCTTTTTGATGCTGTAAGGACTGGTATTGCACTTTATGGATATTCTCCCGGTTTACATGAAGTAAATGGTCTGAAGCCTGTTTTAGAGTGGCGATCTGAACTTGTTCAGGTTAAAGCTATTAAAAAAGGAGAAGCTGTAGGCTATGGAAGTCGTTGGAAGTCGCCTAAGAATGGCTGGCTTGGTGTTATTCCTGTTGGATATGCCGAGGGTATTTCCAGAACTCTAAGTGGTAAGTTTGAGGTAGAGATTGAAGACCGCTTTTATCCCCAGGTAGGAACTATTAGCATGGATTATATTACGGTGTTTCTTGGGAATGATAAGCTGGAAGCCGGGATGGAGGTCAAAATTATTGGAGAGGGTAAATTTTCAGCGAAGGAATGGGCCGAAAAATCAGGAACCATTCCTTATGAGGTTACAACAAGGTTGTCTCAAAAAATTGACCGGAAATACCTGCTATAGAATAATTTTGTCTAATTCTACGTCGAAGCGTAGGGTATCATCACTTAGGCGACTACTCGGGGTATTACCGTAACCAAGTTCAGGGGAAATAATGAGGACACGCTTTTCACCCTCTTTCATTCCCAAAATACCTTGTTTGAACCCTTCAATGAGACGACCAAGATCGGCAAAACGGGTAGGGGTAGGGTTGCCATTTCCGTAAGAACTGTCAAAGATTTCGCCTGTAGATTGAAGTCG
>Ga0136557_1002536_pt1 | contig 10515 bp, 9 predicted proteins | sample AntRauTorckE6832_FD_104796 | JGI IMG/M metagenome (GOLD analysis project Ga0136557, IMG submission 104796) | Saline lake microbial communities from Rauer Islands, Antarctica - Metagenome Torckler E6 #832 | ecosystem: Environmental > Aquatic > Non-marine Saline and Alkaline > Saline | place...
CAAAACAGCGCTCTTTTTGGTGAATTAGTTGAGGGTGATGCCGATAATCCGGCGATTATCAAACAGAGTATTCATCATCTATATAAAATTGTTTCCGGTGCGCCACTGCGCAGGCCGGAGTGGTATTTTGATGTTGAACAGCAAGGAGAGGGCATTGTAGATGTAACCACACATCTGGTAGATTTATCGCTTTGGGGCACCTTCCCCGGTCAAGCCATCTCTCATGAAGAGGATATCGAGATGCTGGATGCCCGCCGATGGCCGACCCTGTTAACGGCCCAACAGTTTGAAAATATCACCGGCGCATCTGAATTTCCTGAGTATCTGCAAGGTCAGCTTGAAGATGGAGTACTGCCCTACTACAGCAATGGTGAGATCGATTTCAAGATTCGGGGACATCACGTTAACGTTTCCGTAGAATGGGCGTATCAAGCACCACCGGGTGGCAACGATTCACACTTTTCAGTGATGAGAGGGACTCTGGCTGATTTGGTCATACGGCAAGGCGCCGATCAGAATTTTAAAAGTACTCTCTATATAGAACCCACGGGTATGGGTGACAGAGATGAACTAGAAAATGAGTTGAGAAATGCTGTTGAACAGCTGCAAGAAGAGTTTCCGGGTACCACCTATCTACCCACCGATAACGGCTGGCAACTGGAGATCCCAGACGAGCTCTACCTGGGTCATGAAGCCCACTTCGGAAAAGTAGCTGAGGCCTATTTTGGATATCTGGTGGATGGGAATCTGCCCGACTGGGAAATCCCCAACATGATCACCAAATACTATATCACCACACAGGCCAAAGAGATGGCGATGGATAATGAGTAAAACGGATAGCGTATATGAATCTTGAACAGACATGGCGTTGGTACGGGCCGGATGACCCAATATCCCTGCGTGAAATCAAACAGACAGGAGCAACCGGAATCGTTACGGCTTTACATCACATTCCCAATGGCGACATTTGGCCTCAACAGGAGATACAGGAGAGGAAAGATGAGATTGAAACGGCCGGATTGCGATGGTCGGTCGTGGAGAGTATCCCGGTTCATGAAGATATCAAACGGGCTTCGGGAGACTACAAAGAGTACATACGAAACTACAAACAGTCGATACGAAACCTTGCAAATTGTGGTGTCACGGTCGTTTGTTATAACTTTATGCCGGTTTTAGACTGGACACGCACCGACCTCAAGTACCCTTTCGGAGACGGTTCAACAGCTTTACGATTTGATGAAGTTGCATTTTGTGCGTTTGATCTCTTCATTTTGAAGCGAAAAAAAGCGACCGGTGATTATAGTGCGTCATTAAAAAAGAGAGCGGAGTTCTATTTCAATAAAATGTCAGCAGCTGAGATTGAAAAATTGACCGATACTATTATCGCCGGTCTGCCCGGTTCGGAAGAGGGTTACACCCTGCAGCAGTTTCGGGATCATCTGGCTACGTATGAGAAGATCGACGATCTGACACTTCGCAAAAATCTCTATCATTTTTTGGAGGAGATCATTCCGGTAGCAGAAAAATCAGGAGTGAAAATGGCTATACATCCGGATGACCCACCTTTTTCGCTATTTGGATTGCCCCGGGTGGTGAGTACGGAGGCGGATGCCAAACAGTTGGTTGAAGCGGTATCATCACCCTCAAACGGACTCACATTTTGCACCGGATCGTACGGCGTTCGCGCGGAAAATGATCTACCCGGTATGATTGATCGTTTGGGCAGTCACATCCATTTCATACACCTGAGAAATGTGCAACGAGAGGAGTTTCGCACGTTTCATGAGGCCAATCATCTGGAGGGTAGTGTGGATATGAAAGCGGTGATGGTTGCATTGATTCGGGAGCAGCTCAGGCGAAAAGAGTCCGGCCGCCGAGATATCAACATCCCGATGCGCCCCGATCACGGCCACTGCATGCTCAGCGATTTTGACCGCAAATCCAATCCCGGATATTCCCTGATCGGACGAATGCGAGGTTTGGCAGAATTGAGAGGGTTGGAGTTGGGGGTTAGAGGGTAAAATCCACAAAATCCCCCCCTAATAAAGCATTTCAGTACGCTCTCTTGAGGTGACTTTACCCTTCATGGAAACCAAACACTTTACACGCCGATCAACACCTCTCCCGGCTAAAGCCGGACTCCCCTTGTTAGGGGAGAGTACCACAGCCAAATTCCTCCCTAACATGGGGAGGGAATTTTAAATCTTATATTTCTCAGGCAAGGTCACTTCTCGGCCGGTTTTTGTCGCTTCTTCCGCCAGAAGTGTCCAGGTAGAAGCCTGATACCCCTCTTTGGTTAATTTTTCAGGGGCCTCACCATTCCTGACAAAGTTGATAAATCCTTCCAAATAGAGGAGTGTGTCATTGAGCTCATAATCGGGTGAGATATAAGATCCTCCCAGCCTCATCGGAGCATTCGGTATCCACGTTGCCCCTCCAATCGGTATCGTAGCATTTTCATTCTGCTCGATGTTATCGATCAATCCCTGAATGGATGGGGGGTCAGCGGGAAACTCTTCAAATTGCATGTTCGATTCCAGTTCGATAGTTCCATCATTCCCCAAAACCTGTACCTGCACTCCATTATGTTTATTACTGGTGATACAATCGTAACTGAAATGAATTTTCTCCGGATATTTGAATACCAGAGAGAAGTTATCCCACACTTCACGCCCATCATCAAAATGGTTGATACTTCCGCTTCCCATTACCGATAACGGCTGATTTCCCAACACCCAATTCGCTACCTGAAAGTGATGAGACCCTAATTCTGAAATCATGCCGGCCGAGTACTCATCATAAAAACGCCAATTTCGTTGCCGATCGAGGGCGGTACCGCGTCCACCCGTATCCGTATAAAACACCCAATCGGTATTGCGGTGCCACCAACCTCTCAGCATGGTAATCGGCCCGATATCCCCTCTTTGAATACGATCCATCGCCTCGAGGTAAACAGGATTGAATAGTCTTTGATGACCAATCAGCAGAATATTTCCGGTCTCCTGATAGGTATCGTACATCGCTTTCACATCATCCAAGTTGCGAGCCATTGCCTTTTCACAGTACACATGAATGCCCGCACGTAAACAATCCATGGTCTGTTGGGCATGCTCGTGAAGAGGTGTAGCTATGACCACCGCATCCAGATCCACCTTATCAATCATCTCCCTGTAATCCAGAAAAGCTTCTGCTTCTCCATTTGTAAGTTCAATCGCTCTGTCATAATGGGGCACATAATTATCACAAACCGCCACTATTTCAATATTCATCTCATCCTTCAACTCAACCAGATTCAAGTAGAGCGCTCTCCCCCTGGATCCAACCCCGATCATTCCTATCCTCACCCGATCGGATGCCCCCGATCCATGAGGAGCCGGATTGTTAAATATATTAAACCACGGCATGGTTGTGGTCATGATAGATGTCCCGGCCAATGCTGCCGTCATTTCAAGAAATTTCCTGCGATCGATACGATTCATTTTTTTAAAATTGAGTTATTTTTGCACGTCCGGATTCATAATTTACCCGTATGACTTCCATGTTGTCGTAGTGATTCATCACCTCTTTTATTTTATCATCGCTGCTTACTAAAAACGCCGTTGACATCATCTCAGCCAATACAGGCGATTCCACAGATACACTGACCGATGTAAACGGCTCATGTGGTTTTCCTGTTTTTGGGTCGATCACATGACGATGGTTCTGAAGTTTACCGGCATCATCCAGATAAAAGTTACTTGATGTGGAGACAGACCCATTATTCACCCGAAATTCATGTACACTGTTACCGGGTTCAGCATAATTATTCATACCGATCCTCCACTTATCACCGGCAGGATGATTCCCAACAGCCAGGATAGAACTCTCTCCAAAGCTGATAAATGCCTGTTCAACGGATGCATCGGATAACAAATCCTTCACTTTCTCCAGCGCATAGCCTTTGCCAAATCCCCCCAGATCGAGTTCAATTTGATCGTTGTCAAATGTGATGGTTCGGTTTGATTCGTTAAACTCCAGATGATCAAAACCCACATTCTCCATGAGTTTCTTACTATCAAATACTTCTGCTTTGTTCTTTTGATCCTCTTTCCAATACTCCATCAACGGGCGTAATGTCGTGTCGAATGCTCCATCCGTCAGATTCCAGCAGGTTTGGCAGGCGCTCAGGATATCTGTCATCTCACCATCCAATCCCACGGCTTCCCTGGCGGCCATCCGGTTGATTTTGGACAGATCACTGTCCGGCAAAAAACGACTTAGTTTACCCTCAATTCGTTCCACTTCCATTTTGATCCGGTAAAAAATCTGCTCTGCCCGAATCTCTTCCAACCCCGGCAAAAGAGCATGGAAACGTGTTCCCATTGCGTAGAAACGATTGTGATAGAGTTTACTACTCATCTCTGAGTATAGAGTTGATACATCCTTTCAATCTCATCAACCGTTGGCGTTTCACCGGCTACAACCCAGAATCTGTATCGGATTTCCAATGGAGCTCCCTCGGAGTGGTAGTGTGGGAAAAATTCTCCAAACCGCCCATAAAGCCGCTCCGACATCTCGGAAGTGCCGGGATTTGCCGGGTTGGTCATATAAACAACGGTATAATTGTTGCCATCGATGTTGAAATTCATTGCATTCCACGGTACATCCATCCGATCAAACTCACCTAGCTCTTCATCCGGTGCCACATGGGAGAGCATCTCAGGACGGATAAAACGGGTCTCTTCTTCATTATCCGCTACATATTGTGCCGCCCGAAATTGAACGCCGGCATGTTGCAGGTCACCATCCAGCCGAACCGGTCCGGCAATAGCAAACATTCGGGTATGGAAGTCTATAAAAAAGCTGTTTTCAGTCTGTTGAAATACACGGATGTCTCGTTCTTCTTCCAGGATAATTCTGTCATCAGGATCTTTCCACTGTATCAGGGCAACATGTCCACCAAATACCGGCCCTTCCATCTCTGATACAAAACTTTCATGCTCCGTTCTCTCACCATTTTCTGCATGCCACATATCGTACTCATCCTCATAGATGATCACCCGATTGTACCCGTAGAATATACCCCTGTGATGCGAGTAGAGTCCGCCCGGACCTTTGGTGATCAACTCACCGGAAACCGGATCAAAGACGTGATGATATGGTTTTTTAGTCCCTTCAATATCATTTACATCATATACAGGATGTTCATACTGTATCAGTGGACTCCCATCGTTCTGAAGTTGAATAGATTCATCACCTGTCCTGACCCAACTGTATTCTGAGTCATAACAATCGGCATCCATTCGAACAGTATACTCTACCGTTTCGCCGGCTTGTTGACTGGATAACCACCATACTTTAACCCGACTGGGTGTCATCCGTTCAGCTTGTGCAGGGATCAATTCACCACCCGCCTCCAGGCAGAGTCCGCCCGTAAAATCACTGATCTCAAGATTTGTGGATACAGGGGTTTGATCCAGGTCTACAGATCCGGCTGTAAATTCAAACGTCATGGGTTCCGAACCGGAGCAACTGGAAATAAAGATGAATAAAAATAGAATGATTGAAAGAGATCTCATGGCATTATTGTGTTTTAATGTTCAGTTATGGATTGATTTCTAAAACGGTGACACCGGCCGGGTATGCATAGTCACTCCAAAGCTGATCCAGCAGGACCGGGTCTGGAGCTCCATCATAAACAATATAACGGTAGCGGGCAATATAGGGTGATCCGGATTCAATCTTCATTTCACCCATTTGCTGAGGTGCAAAATTAAAAAAGGGTTCTTCGGGATGAATGCGAACCGGTTGAGGGTGCCTGTAATTTGAGGGGTGACTCATAATCGTGATCCCCGCCAAATTCCCTTCGACTTCACCTCCAATATGAGTCCAATTCACACGTGATGCATGCCCATCCCTACCCAATCCATCCGATGTCAAAAAAATAACTTTTTCGGGATCATCCCACTCTCCATGACCCCTGAATCCAACACCCCCATAGTGATATTCAGGCAGAATGAGAGGATCCAAACCATTCACGGTTTGAGTTGATACCAAATCAAAGATATGTACATTTTCTGCTGTCTGATAGGCTCTTACTTCCCACTCCTCAAGCAGCGCTATTATGGGTTCGTTTGAAGTAAGATCGATAAAATGGTGTTTTGCTCTAAAACCTGAAAAGACCGGTCCTGTCCATGTCTCCTGCAGCCCTCCTGCCTGGTCCACCCTACCTCTGTCATTGTGAATATTCCAAAAATCCGGATTGCGATCCTGGAATATGGTATTTGTCCAAGCTGACCATATTCCGGAGTGATGGGGATGCAAATTTTCATTCAGATGATTTGTAACCATTACTCCATTTGGAGTATTAACCGGATGAATGTATCCCCCTCTTTTATATCTTTCATCCAGCGAATCAGGTAGGGTATTTGTTCCGTGATAATAGCTTAAAACATCGGTTTGATTTGATTGTAACGTGATTCTATTTTCATCGATTTCATAAAACTCCCTGTCTGTTTCTGTTCTCCACTCCGGATCAAATTTATACGTTCTGTGATCACCTGAACTCAGATCTGAAATCGCAAACCAACCCCGATTATTCCCATCAACCTGAAGCAGCGTTTCATTCCCCTCCTCATCTCGTATCTGATAAATACCCGCTTCAATATCGGCCGGCAGATAAAAGGATACAATGGAGTAATTGCGGTCGATGGCACCGGCATCCACCCCTATTTCAATCGTTTGAGCGATGCTTTGAGGGAGGCAGATACAGAAAATCAAAAGCATCAACCCGTAAGATTTACCGGCTTGAGAAGAAAACAGTGATCTAATTGGATTCATAATTTCAGGTTTTCAATAGTTTAGTGTCGCGAATGCAAGGGAGTATTAGAAAGTACCCCCTAATAATACCTGTCCCCCCTAACAAGGGGGCAGGGGGGTGTCAGTGTTCATAGAAGCAAAGTTCAGCATTTTTACATATTCAATGTTTCACGGTATTCACAGTTTATCACAGAAGTACACCACTACTTCGAATATGCAAAATAGCTTTTCACATTTTTAAAGCAAATTTTTTCGATCAAGTCGGATACCATGTCAAAATCATCCGGGATGATGCCACTCTCCATATCGAACCCAATTAGATTGCAGAGGATGCGGCGGAAATAGTCGTGTCGGGAGAAAGAGAGAAAACTTCGGGAGTCTGTGGTCATGCCGATAAACTGACTCAAAATTCCCATATTGGATAGTGATTCGATCTGTTTTTCAATGCCATCTTTTTGATCCAGAAACCACCATGGTGGACCATGTTGCAGTTTTCCGGGGGTAATCCCATCCTGGAAATTGCCGATCATGGCTCCGATCAGTTCATTGTCCCTGGGATTCAGGTTGTATATGATGGTTTTGGGGAGTTCTCCGGTTGAATCGAGTCGGTCCAGTAATGAAGAAAGGGGGGCAGCCATTTCAATATCATCCATTGAGTCGTAGCCGCTATCTGGACCCAGTTTTTTAAACATCCGGCTGTTGTTATTTCGTAGTGCGCCGATATGAAGCTGATAAACCCACCCCTTCTTTTGATCTAAAATCGCACATTCATATAGAAAAGCTGATTTAAATTGTTCGATTTCATCTGAGGTTAACGGCTCACCATTCACTCCTTTTTTGAGAATTTTATCAATCTCTTGCTCAGTGTATTTGGCTGAAAATGGTTTACTGATGCCATGGTCTGATGCCATGCAACCCAGTGCATGAAAATAGTCGTGGCGATTTTTTAATGCCTTTCGCAGATCATCGAACTTGTGAATTGGCAGCCCTGTAATCTTCTCTAAATCACTCACCCACTCCAGAAAAGAGTCCCTTTGATCAATATTCATCCCTTTATCCGGACGAAATGTAGGCACCATCAGAAAGGGAGTCTCCTTCTCTTTCCAAAACTGTTGATGATATGTTAAGTCTGATGTTGGGTCGTCCGTTGTCGCCACCACTTCAACTCTCCTTGCAGAGAGCAAAGATCTCGCTGAATATTCCGGTGATTGAAGTTTTTCGTTACACTCATCCCAAATCCGATCTGCATTTTCTCCATCAAGAAGTTGGTCTGTGATGCCGAAAGGATTGGCGAGTTCCATGTGGGTCCAGTGGTAGAGTGGATTTTTTAAGGTTTTCGGAACAGTCTCCGCCCATGCCAAAAATTTCTCTCTGTCTGATGCATCGCCTGTGATCAACCTCTCATCTACACCACAGGTTCGCATCGCTCTCCACTTGTAGTGGTCACCGGCAAGCCAGATTTCGGTCAGATTTGAAAACTGTTTGTCTTCGGCGATGGCATCCGGGGGGAGGTGATTGTGGTAGTCAATGATCGGGAGTTCAGCTGCCACTTCATGATACAGTTTTTGTGCCGTCTTATTTCCCAGAAGAAAATCGTTATGGATAAATGTTTTCATCTCTCCACCCGTCCGGAACCGCCGCTCTTTACTAATTTTTCCACCTCTTCGACCGATACCAGATTAAAATCACCGGGAATCGTATGCTTCAGGCATGATGCAGCCACTGCAAATTCGAGTGCATCGAAACTATTTTCTTTCATCAAGAGACCATAGATCAAGCCCGATGCAAACGAATCCCCTCCACCCACTCGATCCACAATATCGATCTCATAACGGGTAGATCGTTTCGGTTCCAGGCAATCTTTATCGTCATGAAGCAGTGCGCTCCACCCGTTTCTGCTAGCTGAAAAACTCTCCCTCAGCGTGATGGCAACCGTTTGAAAGTCGTATTTTTTCTTCAGTGATTTTGCCATTGTTGAGTAACCTTTTTCATCCAGATGGGCACCCTTCACATCCGTTGCACCGGCACTGAATCCAAGGCTTTTTTGTGCATCCTCTTCATTGGCTATACAGACATCTACATACTCCATCAGTGGATTCATCACCGATTGAGCCTCTTTTTCACTCCATAGTTTTGAACGAAAATTGAGATCACAACTGATGGTGACACCTGCCTTCTTTGCAGCAACACATGCATCTTTCAATGCAACGGTAGCTTTTTTCCCGAGTGCGGGTGTGATACCGGTCCAGTGGAACCAATCTTTTCCTTTAAAAATCTTCGCCCAATCCATTTTGGCTGAATCAATCTCTGAAATGGCTGAACCCACCCGATCGTAGATCACTTTCGAAGGTCTTTGACTCGCACCGGTCTCCAAAAAATATATCCCTAACCGATCCCCGCCCCGTTCGATAAAATCCGTTCTGACACCATATCTCCTCACCGCCTGCAGCGCAGCCTCACCCATTTCATGTTTCGGCAGGCGTGATACAAAATAACTCTCCAATCCATATCCGGCCAGTGAAACCGCTACATTGGCCTCCCCTCCACCATAAGACACATCAAACCGATCCGATTGCACAAACCGCTGATATCCCGGCGTCGACAACCGCAACATAATCTCCCCAAACGTCACAATTTTTTTCATAATCAACAACTTCCCTTTTTACTTTTTACTTCTGCCTGCACTACATGGGATAAAAGAGGAACACCCGGAATTCAGTCCAAACGGGGACTTCTGCGTTCTGCACGCTCACTCCCTCAATCCTTCCACCAAAATCCTCGCCTTCTCCTCAATCGCTTTAAAATCCTTATTCCTCAGATCATCACCCGAAACCAGTGCACTTCCAACTCCCACTGCACAAGCACCTGCTTTCAGCCAATCCTTGCCATTGGTTAGAGTCACCCCTCCGGTCGGCATTAACTTGAGATGTGGCATCGGAGCTTTCACAGCTTTAAAAAAATCAATTCCGGTGATATTCGCCGGAAAAACTTTCACAATATCCGATCCCCACTCCCACGCTTGCTGAATTTCTGTTGGAGTAAACGCGCCGGCCATCACTACCCGATCCAGTTTTTTGGCTTCATCAATTACCTCTTTTTTGGTAACCGGACTCACCACAAAAAGTGCCCCTGCATCTACTGAAGATCGAACCGTTTCAGCATTTAAAACAGATCCCACGCCAATTAACATATCTTTTGGGAGATTCTCCACAGCTCTTTTTATCAATTGAAGTGCGTTCGGAACGGTCATTGTGATCTCCAAAGTCCGAACTCCCCCTTCATACAATGCCTCCGCAACCGGATCAAACAGGCTTTCATCAGGAATTCGAAGCACCGCAACGGCTTTGTGCCTCTCGATATGTTGTAGAATCTCTGATCTGTTCATTTTTCTAAATCGTCATCGATGTAAAGCCACCATCCACCGGAATCACAGCGCCGGTTACAAACGATGATGCACGGTTTGAAGCTAGCCATAGCAGAGCCCCTTCCAGCTCTCTGGTCTCCCCAAAACGATTCATCGGTGTGTGGTTAAATATTGCTTCGGTCCGCTCCTTTGTTAAAATTTTTCGGTTCTGTTCGGCGGGGAAAAAGCCCGGCAGAATTGCATTCACTCGGATCTCATGAGGCGCCCACTCTCTGGCCATAAAACGTGTCATGTTATTTAAACCCGCTTTTGAAATGCTATAGGTAAACACTTTTGATAGGGGTATTTCGGAG
>Ga0136557_1002538_pt1 | contig 10512 bp, 9 predicted proteins | sample AntRauTorckE6832_FD_104796 | JGI IMG/M metagenome (GOLD analysis project Ga0136557, IMG submission 104796) | Saline lake microbial communities from Rauer Islands, Antarctica - Metagenome Torckler E6 #832 | ecosystem: Environmental > Aquatic > Non-marine Saline and Alkaline > Saline | place...
CGGTCTTAAATACATATCAGATTCTTGAATTCTGGTAAAACCATCAATTGAAGAACCATCAAACATAATTTTGTTATCCAGAGCTTCTTCCAATTGTTTAGCTTTGATTGCAACATTTTTTACTATTCCCAGAATATCAGTAAACTGCATTCTGATAAACTTAACATTCTTTTCCTCGGCCATTTTTAAAATATCTTCTTTACTATACTTTGACATCAAAATCACTCTCCTAATAATTTTTCGTTTTTAAATTTTCTAATCTCAGTATAGATCCTTTTTTAACTTTCGTCAATAGAGCTATAAAAGACATGATTTTCTTTGAGAAAGCTGTTATATCAATGTTTAACAGCAAAAAAAGCTTTAAAACTCAAATTTTAAATACCTGGATACAGATATAATAATAACTGCATCTGATTCTTGACAATTTTCAAATAATAATATATAATATAAAAAATGAATAAAATATTTAAAAGTTATGAGAGGGAGGAAAATAATTTTTGTGATTACAGAGAATCGGAGCAGCTGAGAACCGAAATCGAAAAAATTATTTTTGTAGCCTTTGAACTGCAGTATTGAACAAAGTAGGTACTGCCGGCATCCTAAATGGAGATGCATCCGTTATCAAATGCAGAAATATTGATATTCTTATTGTTTTAAAAATTGTTATCAGTATTTTAAGAGGCTGTTTAGACAGCAAGTTGGGTGGTACCGCGTGAGAGAACTCTCGTCCCGATTAATAGTTTAGCTATTAGTTGAGATGAGAGTTTTTTTATTATTTAGAGTTCAGAAAATTATAGCTAATGGTTTGTTGTGGATGACGCACTCGATGTGCTAATACTGAGCCAACCATGCGCAATAAAAAGAAGGCTCAGTGAGACGCACTCGATGTGCTAATGCTGAGCCAACCATGCGCAACAAAAAGAAGGCTCAGTGAGACGTACTCGATGTGCTAATACTGAGCCGACCATGCGTAATAAAAAGAAGGCTCAGTGAAATTTAATTTCATTTAAATAAGGAGTGAGCAGAATGACTAATAAGCAGGATAATAAAATTACAGGTGCTGAAATATTTGTTAAATCACTGGAAGCAGAGGGAGTAGATACAGTTTTTGGTTATATTGGGGCCAAGGTTATTGATATCTATGATAAACTTTATGATTCAAAAATAAGACATATTATGCCTCATCACGAGCAGGGAGGGGTTCATGCAGCTGATGGTTATGCTCGCTCAAGTGGTAAAACTGGTGTCTGTATCGCAACATCTGGGCCGGGAGCAGCAAATATGGTTACTGCCCTGGCAACAGCAAATATGGATTCAGTGCCTCTGGTAGCCTTTACAGGTCAGGTTCCAAATACAATGATTGGAACCGATGGTTTTCAGGAAGCTGATATCAAAGGAATTACGATGCCGATTACTAAAAATAATTATATTGTCAATGATGTAGCTGATTTATCTCGTATAATTAAGGAAGCATTTCATATTGCTTCTACCGGGAGACCGGGGCCAGTACTGGTTGATATTCCATCAAATATTCTAAAAGATATGGCTGAGTTTAATTATCCAGACCAGGTGAATCTTCCCGGTTACAGTCCTACCTATCAGGCCAATAAGCTGCAGCTTAAAAGAGCGGCTGAATTGATCAATCAGGCAAAAAAACCTGTAATCTATGCCGGAGGAGGAACAATAATTTCTGGTGCTGATCAAGAAATATCGGAGCTGGCTCAGAGAGCAGAAATTCCAGTAACAACTACTTTAAATGGAATTGGTATTTTTGATGAAAATAATTATCTTTCTCTGGGGATGCTGGGGATGCATGGCACAACAGAAGCCAATCTGGCTATTACAAATACTGATCTGATCATTGCTTTAGGGGCCCGTTTTGATGATCGAGTAACCGGAAAATTAGAAGATTTTGCAGTCAATGCTGATGTAATTCATATTGATATTGATCCGGCAGAAATTTCAAAAATTGTTAAGACAAAGGTGCCAATTACTGCTGATATTAAAATGGCTTTAAAAGAACTGCTGCCAAAAATTAAAGAAGTCAAGCGCCCCGCCTGGATTAAGGAAATAGAAGAGTGGAAAAAAATTGATCAGCCAGCTGATCCAGAAAAATCGAATAAATTACTGCCTTCTGAAATCATTGGAACTCTTTATCAGCTGACAGCAGGAAATGCAATTATTACAGCCGGTGTAGGACAGCATCAGATGTGGGCTGCTCAGTATTATAAGTACTCAAAACCGAGAACATTTATCAGTTCCGGTGGACTGGGAACGATGGGTTATGGATTCCCAGCAGCAATTGGTGCTAAACTGGCCAATCCAGAGCGTGATGTTTTTGCACTGGTTGGTGATGGCAGTTTTCAGATGAATATTCAGGAACTGGCCACCGCTGCCAAAAACCATGTAGCTGTTAAAATAATACTCTTTAATAACCAGTATCTGGGGATGGTGCGCCAGTGGCAGGAATTATTTTATGATAAAAGATATTCTGCAACCTGTCTCCGCCGCCAAAGTGATTGTCCACCTCACTGTTCAGCTCCCAATGCAGATTGTCCGGAGATGATTCCAGATTTTATTCAGGTAGCAAAAGGTTATGGTATTCAAGGGGAGACAGTAACAGAGCGTAAGGATATTAAAGCTGCTCTTGAAAAAGCAATTAAGGCTGAAGGAAGCTATATTCTCAATTTTATAATTGAAGAAGAAGAAAATGTCTTTCCTATGGTTTCTGCAGGAGGCAGTTTAAAAGATATGATTTTAAGAAAAGATAATCAAAAATAAAGGATTAATTTACTCAAAAATAAACTCAATTATTTTGGGAGGAATTATAAATGCCAGATATGTTAGTTAAATTATATGACCTGGAGGTTTTAAAGCAACCTCTGGCGGCTTTAAAAGATAAAGAAGTTGAGATTAGACGGGCTATTCCACCTGAGAAAAACTATATTTTAAAGTGGATCAGGGAAAATTTTTCTGAAGTTTGGGTTTCAGAAGCAGATATTGCAATGTCTGCCTGTCCTGCTAAGCTGTTTATTGCAGTAAAAGAGGAAGAACTGCTTGGTTTTGCCTGTTATGATACAACAGCTAAGGGCTTTTTTGGGCCAACAGGAGTGGGAGAAAATGCTCGTAAAAAAGGTATTGGAACTGCACTTTTATTAAAATCTTTAAAAGCTTTAAGAGAGAGTGGTTATGCCTATGCTGTAATCGGGGGAGCAGGTCCGGTAAAATATTATAAAAAAACCTGTGAGGCTCAGGTTATTAAAGATAGTAAAGAAAGTATTTATCGAGGGATGTTAAAATAAAATCTGCTATTTTCTCTTCATAGAACTATCAAAACTTTTGTATTGATAAATAAGCATAAATGCTTTACTATATAATTAGATAGGGTTGATAAAGGACTTTCTCTGTTTGAAAAAATAAATAATAGGGAAAGTTTTTTATTGAAGGGGGATAGTCATGTTTAGCAGCCTGAAATTAAGAAAAAGGGATAAATTATTTTTTGGATTTTTATTACAGGAAAAAGAAAGAGTAGTAAATACAATTAATTATATGCAGGAAGTAATGAATAATATTTTAAGTGAATAACTTATCTTCTCCTCAGTTTCATTTTTCTGGCTGAGGAGATTTTTATTTACTTAGCTTTATGATATACTATTAATAGAATTTTCATTAAAATTAAAGAAGGGGGCAAAACATGAAAAAATTTCTTAAAAAAGCCTCGATATATTTATCATTGCTTCTGCTGATTGCAGCAGCAGTATTTGGATTAAACTATTTTTTAGGACAGAGGCTGGCCCGGGATTTAGAAGCAGACATAGAAGAAATTGCGGCAGAAAATAATTATCAGCTTAGATATTTGAGCATAAATACCAACCCTTTATTAAGAAGAGTTGAAATTAATGGTCTAAGTCTTTTAAAAAGTTCAGAACAGAGTCTGGAAATTAACGGAGCTGAAGTTGAATTCAGCTGGCAGCAAATTTTTAATTATATTAAAGAAAGAAAATTTTTGGACAAAAAGGATTTTCAAGCAGAGATAGATAAATTTACTTTTTATGATCTGAAGCAAAATAATAATTTTAATTTTTATAATACCAATTTAAGTTATCAGGGGATAATTAATTCTGAAAGTTTAAAGGATCCTCTGCAGTTAATGAAAAACAATCATAATCTAAGTATTTTAAGTGAAGAATTTGATTATGATTACCCTTATTACAGGAGTTATGGAATTAGCAAAGATAATTGGAAGAGGATTTCTTCTTTTAAAGCTTTTGCATTTAAGGGCAGCTATCAGAGTCAGGATAACGAATTATCTGTAAATGATTTTGTGTTAAAGAATGAATTTATTGATTATGAATTAGATTTTGCCAGTATAATAGAAGCAGTTGCTCGGGACAAAAATGATTCTCAGGTGGAAACAGATACAGAAACTAGAGAAGTAGAACTGGAAAAGCTTGAAAACAACTTGACTAAGCTTGTGCTTTACAAAAGTGAAGAGACAGAGTTAGTTTTAAAAGAACTTAAAAGTAATTATGATTTAGAAATCAAAGGTGAACTGGCAAATATGTCTGAAAATGAGTTTTTTAAAGAGTTTTCCTTTTCTAATTTTAAATTACTGTCTGACTTAGAAATTTATTTAGACTCCACAAATACTTATTATCAATTTCAAAAATTTGACCTTGATTTGGATTTAAAAGAATTTAATCTTAAGCTTGCAGAAAGTTTAAGTAAGGAAGTTAATCAAAGTACCTTTGGTATCCTGGCTCAGGAAGATGAATTTTCTGTGAAAATAGATTCTTTAAAATATCAGCAGCAGTACAGCAATCCCCAGGGAAAAATTGATTTTGAATTAATCTCTAATATGATTGAGGCTGAACTAAAGGCTGAGTTTAATTATAGTGAAGAAATACCCTACCTTAGTAATTCACTGCTTAAATTTAAGGCTAAAAATTCATCAGTTGAACAATTATTAATGTTTGCACAGCTTTTATATGGAGAACAATTTAATCAGGATGAAGAGGGTTATTATTATCTTGAAAGCTGGGGAAATATAGATGATTTAAACTTTGAGTAATATTTAACTTTACATTTTAATTTTAAAATGCTAAAATATTATTAGAAAATTAAATAAAACTAACGAGGATGGGTGAAAATCCCTACCGGTGGTAAAGTCCACAAGTCCAATTTGGATTGATCTGATGAAATGCAGAACCGACAGTAAAGTCTGGAAGGGAGTTAGCATGGTTAATTAATGTTTTATATAATAGCAGTATTTAATTATATAAAACCCAATTATGAAATTAATTATCTTGATTATAGAAGTCCTTCCATTCTTTGGAGGGGCTTTTTCTAGTTTATAGATTAATTTTTTAAGACAAAATAATCTGGAGGTATATTATGCAGGATTTTTCAATTAATGATCAAAAATATATGGCAAGAGCTATCAATATGGCAAAGCTGGGTGAAGGATCTGCTTCTCCCAATCCAATGGTTGGGGCAGTTGTAGTCAATGCAGGAGAAATTGTTGGAGAAGGTTATCACAGGCAGTATGGTGGTCCACATGCGGAGGTCTTTGCCCTGGATCAAGCAGGAGAAAAGGCTAAAGGGGCGGTTCTCTTTGTTACTTTAGAGCCCTGCAGCCATTATGGTAAAACTCCTCCCTGTGCGGAAAAAATTATTAAATCTGGAATAAAAAGAGTTGTTGTAGCAATGGTTGATCCCAATCCCAAAGTAGCAGGCAGGGGGATTGAGATGCTGAGAGAGGCTGGAGTAAAAGTTAAATTAGGTCTTTTTGAAGAAGAGGCTAAAAAAATTAATGAAGTCTTTATAAAATATATTCAGAGTGATTATCCTTTTATTTTTTTAAAAAAGGCTCAAACTCTTGATGGCTATATAGCAACTAAAAGTGGTGATTCAAAATGGATTACAAATGCTAAGGCTAGAATTGAAGGCCATAAATTACGACATAAAGTAGATGCACTCATGGTAGGTATTGGGACAGTTTTGGCTGATAATCCTTCCTTAACTGCAAGATTAGAAAAAAAGGAAGGAATTGATCCTTTAAGAATTATCCTTGATCCAGAGCTGGAAATACCGCTGACTGCGAAAATAATCAATCAAAATTCTAAGGCTGATACATTAATTATTACTTCAAATAATTTTTCACCCGCCAGGGCTGCAGCAGCTCAGAAGAAAAAAGAAAAGTTGCTAAAAAAAGAAAAAGTCCAGATTATGAGTTTTGAAACTAATGCTGAAAAATATTTTTACTTAAGAGAGCTTCTAAAAAGCCTGCATAATCAGGGAATAAGCAGTATTTTAGTTGAAGGTGGGGCTAAATTAAGTCATACTTTTTTAAATCAGAATCTGGTTGATAAGTTTTATTATTTTATTGCACCTAAAATTTATGGAGGTAGTGATGGAATTGCTTCTTTCTGCGGTAGGGGGCCAGAGTTGATGTCAGACTCAATTGATCTCAAAATAATTGAGCAGAAAAATCTGGGTGATAATCTATTATTAATTGCAGAAAGAAAAAACTAGCTTTAAATTTTTCTAATAAATTTAAACTTGCAATTTATATTTCAAGTTTTTAAAAATTTTAAAGCTTCAATTGGAGGTGAATTAATTGTTTACCGGTATTATTCAAGAAAAAGGGAATTTTATGCGTAAGTTTAAAGGCAGCAGTAAATACCAGCTGGAGATTAAAGCAGAAAAAGTTTTAAATAATATAAAAAAAGGAGACAGTATCGCAGTTAATGGTGTCTGTCTGACGGTAGTTGCTTTTGGAAGTGATTATTTTAGAGCCGATGTGATGCCCGAAACACTTAAAGCAACTAATTTAGGTGAGCTGGAGAAGGGTTCAATTGTTAATTTAGAGCAGTCTTTAAAACCTGATGATTTTATAGGGGGCCATTTTGTGACAGGTCATGTTGACAGTACTGCAGCAGTTAAATCAATTAAAGAAGAAGCAAATGCCAGAATTATTGAAATGGAAGTTGATCAGGAAACAGAAGAATTTATAGTTCACAAAGGCTCAGTCGCCTTAAATGGTGTTAGCCTAACAGTGATGGGGATTGATAAAGGGGTTCTAAAGATCTCATTGATTCCAGAAAGCTGGTCAGAAACAAATCTTTCTCTACTGGCTGCAGGTGATCTGGTTAATATAGAAACTGATATGCTTGGTAAATATGTTTATAAGATGCTCGGTAATTTAAGTAGTGATCAGCAAGCAGAGAGTAAAATATCAAAGAATTTTTTAGCTGAAAATGGATTTATTTAAAATTTAATTCAGTTTTCAATATTTTAAATATCTTAGAAATACAATTATTTATCCGAAAGGAGAATTTAAATGGATACAATAGAAGCTGCAATAGAAGATATTAAAAAAGGTAAAATGGTAGTAGTCGTTGATGATGAAGATCGAGAAAATGAAGGCGATTTATTAATGGCAGCCGAAAAAGTAAATAAAGAAGCCATTAATTTTATGATCAAGGAAGCAAGGGGTCTGGTCTGTACACCGCTGGAAGAAGAAGTAGTTAAAGACTTAGATTTACCAATGATGGTCGAAAAAAACACTGAAACTCACGGGACTGCCTTTACTGTTTCGGTTGATCATAAAGATGTTACAACTGGAATTTCAGCTCAGGAAAGAGCATATACAATTGAAAAATTAGTGGATTCAGATTCAAATGCGGGAGATTTTATGCGTCCGGGACATGTTTTTCCACTGATAGCAAAAAAAGGTGGCGTTTTAAGACGAGCCGGTCATACTGAAGCTGCAGTTGATTTAGCGAGACTGTCTGGATTGAAGCCTGCAGGAGTAATCTGTGAGATTATCAAAGAAGATGGAGAAATGGGAAGAATGCCTTTCCTGACAGAATTTGCTAAAAAACATGATTTAAAACTTATTTCGATTGAAGATTTAATCAAATACAGAAAAGAAAAAGATAAACTAATTGAACTGGCAGCTGAAGCAGATCTACCAACTGATTTTGGTGATTTCAAAATCAAAGTTTATACAACAAAGGTTGATGACAAAGAGCATATTGCTATCATTAAAGGTGATATTGAAAATCAGGAAGATGTTTTAGTTAGAGTTCATTCACAGTGTATTACTGGAGATATTTTTGGCTCTAAACGCTGTGACTGTGGTGAACAGCTGGCAGCAGCTCTACAGTTAATAGAAGAAGAAGGTAGAGGAGTTGTGCTCTACATGCGTCAGGAAGGCAGGGGAATTGGTTTGGCTAATAAGATAAAGGCCTATCAGCTGCAGGATCAGGGAATGGATACTGTAGAGGCTAATGTTGCTCTTGGTTTTGATCCTGATTTAAGAGATTATGGTATTGGAGCTCAAATACTTTCTGAGCTCGGACTTTCAACAATTCGACTCTTAACCAATAACCCGACTAAAATTGTTGGTCTTGAAGGTTATGGTCTGAAAGTAACCGAGCGAGTTCCGATTGAAATTGATCCTAATCAAGAAAATGAATTTTATCTCAAGGTTAAAAAAGATAAAATGGGACACCTGTTGGATTTATAGGTACCGATTTATAGGTACCAGGTACCAAAATCGTTTTAGTGTACCCGGTACAAAAGAAATATATCACAAATTATAAAAAGGAGAATGATAAAATATGAGAACTATTGAAGGTAAATTAAATGCTCAGGGAATGAGAACTGCAATTGTAGTGGGGCGCTTTAATGAATTTATTTCGGGCAAATTACTTGAAGGGGCGGTTGACTCTCTCAAAAGACATGGAATGGATGAAGCTGATATCGATGTAGTTTGGGTACCGGGATCATTCGAAATACCGCTGACTGCAAAAAAATTAGCAGATAAAGAAGAATATGATGGTGTAATAGCTCTGGGAGCAGTTATTAGAGGTGAAACTCCACATTTTGATTATGTCTCAGCAGAAGTTTCCAAAGGTGTTGCCTCAGCTGGGCTGGATACTGGTAAACCTGTAATTTTTGGAGTGCTAACAACTGATACAATTGAACAGGCAATTTCCCGTGCTGGAACAAAATCCGGAAACAAGGGTTATGATGCAGCAGTTTCCTTGATTGAAATGGTAAACTTATTTAGAGAAATTTAAAAATAATAATTATTTTCTAACCCTCTTTAGAATAAGCCTTTTAAATAGGTGTTTTTCTAGGAGGGATTTTTATATTATAGTAAAATTTTCAATGTATTTTAATTGATTTAAAGTTCAGGATTAGATATACTGACATTTGAATGTCACTAATATTAAAAGTAGTTAAAAAATGAAAAGAACTTCTCTGAAATATTTTTTGAAAAATGAAATTAAAGATATTAAAATAACAGCTTATAGAGAAATGCAGATTGATAGACTGGATTATCTATCTTCAATGTCAGAATCAGAGTCAATTAACTATAAACTCATATTCATCGATTTTAAAAATTTCAAAAAAATTAACGTTGCCTGGGGGGATGAATTTACAGTAATTGTTCAGCGTGAATTAGTAGAAAAAGATTTAAAAAAGTATTGAAAATGAAAAAATGATGGTTCCACCAATAATTGAGATAGCAGATCAGTATCACAAGAGTTTTTTAACTCTAAAAATTTATATATTTTTGCAGGCTTTTTAATCTGCATATAGAATTATATAATATAGGTTTTGGTCTATTGCTCTCTTTGGCAGAAAAGAAGGGAGATTAAAATGAGGTACCTGCGAAAATATTATTTTGTTATATTTATTGGTTGTATAATTAATGTTGTGAAGAAAAAACTGTAAATCTAAAAATATCTAAATAAAAAAGGCATTTGCCTGGCTCCGTTGAATTAAATAGTTACACACCAAAAATTCAATAAAGGAGTCAAGCAAATGCATAATAATCTTATCACAGATTTAATGGATTTACCAGACCTGGTTGCAACAGATTTAATTAAAACAGATGAATATTTATTTTTTGTAGCTGATTATAAAATTGATCATGTTAAATGTCCTGTCTGCGGTAAAAAAGCAGATAAGGTTCATGATAGGCGTGTTCAGTTTATCCAAGATGTTCCTTATCATGATAAAAAAGTAGCGATTAGACTTGAAAAGAAACGCTATAGCTGCAGTCATTGTGGCAAAAGAGCAATACCAAAAAGAATACAGAGTATCACTAAATATTCAAGAAAAACTGAGCGTTTTAAATTCTATCTTTTAAAACAGACTGATAGCCGTGACTATTCAAGAGTAGCAAGAGAAAATGATCTAAGCTATACCAGCATTAAAAACTCAGTTAATGCTCAAATAGATACTATGATAGAAAAAGCTCAGCTGGAAACTCTAGATAAAGTTGAAGCTATCAGTATTGATGAATTTGCGATTAAGAAAAAACATAAATATGCTGTTGCTCTAACTGATCCAATTAACGGTAAGCTAATTGAAGTCCTTTCTTCTCGTAAAAAGAAGGATCTTATAGAGTATTTTAATAGCTGGCCTAAAGAGCTCAGAGAACAGATCAAATACTTCTCCATGGATATGTGGAGCCCATATAAAGCTGTAGCA
>Ga0136557_1002540_pt1 | contig 10510 bp, 5 predicted proteins | sample AntRauTorckE6832_FD_104796 | JGI IMG/M metagenome (GOLD analysis project Ga0136557, IMG submission 104796) | Saline lake microbial communities from Rauer Islands, Antarctica - Metagenome Torckler E6 #832 | ecosystem: Environmental > Aquatic > Non-marine Saline and Alkaline > Saline | place...
AATTGAGCCTGCTGTGCCAAAGGTCAATGAGCGTGTGAAGGCCGACACCCCGGAGAGCGATGAGGAATTTGCGCTCAAGCCGGTGGCACGCGGTGACTGGAAGATCCCCCCGATCTCTTTACTCCAGAAAAATACCCAAGAGGCCAAGGAGGTTGAAAAGGAAACCTATTATAAAATTTCCAAAAAGCTGGAACAAAAGCTCAAGAATTTTGGTGTGTCCGGGACGGTTGTCGGCATTTCACCGGGCCCGGTGGTAACAACCTATGAGTATTCTCCTGCACCGGGGATTAAAATTAATAAAATCGCAGGACTGGCCGATGATCTCGCTCTGGGGCTCAAGGCCCAATCGGTCAGGGTCGTCGGGTCAATTCCCGGCAAGGCTGCTCTGGGAATAGAAATTCCCAACGATGACAGGCAGATTGTCTACATACGTGATATGCTGTCCTCGGAGGTCTATCGGCAGAGTACCGGTAAGCTCACCATTGCCCTGGGCCTTGATGTTGTCGGCAATACCGCATTGGCCGATCTCTCCAAAATGCCTCATCTGTTGATAGCAGGAGCTACGGGCGCAGGGAAAAGTGTTGCCATCAATACTATAATTGCTTCCATCCTCTTTAATGCCACTCCCGAGGAAGTGCGCATCTTGATGATTGATCCCAAGCGTATCGAGCTTTCAGGGTATGAAGGGATTCCACATCTGCTTCACCCTGTTGTTGTCGAGCCGAAACAGGCGTCCAAGGCCTTACTCTGGGCGGTACGTGAAATGGAGAGGCGCTATCGAATGCTTGAAGAGGCGAAGGTCAAAAGCTTTGACAGTTATAATGAGACTGCTGATGAGAAAATGCCCTATATCGTTATCATTGTCGATGAGCTTGCCGACTTGATGATGGTGGCCTCCAAGGATGTCGAAAGTGCCATTGCCCGGCTGGCTCAGATGGCTCGTGCCGCCGGCATCCACCTGATACTGGCGACGCAGCGGCCCTCTGTCGATGTGCTGACCGGCCTCATTAAGGCGAATTTTCCCACACGGCTCTCCTTTAAGGTTTCTTCAAAGGTTGATTCCAGAACGATTCTCGATACATCCGGGGCTGAGCATCTCCTTGGAGCCGGGGATATGCTCTATTTGCCACCGGGCAGCAGCTCGCTCAAGAGGATCCACGGAGCCTATATCTCCGAGGCGGAAACTGCCGGGCTTATCGAGTTCTGGAAAAAGCAGGGGGCAGCCCTGTATGATGAGGGGGTTATTGAAGAGGTCGAAGGAGCTGCTGATTCAGGATCGGAAGAAGATGCGGGAGATTACGATGAGAGGTATGACGAGGCCGTGGCCGCTGTATGTGATGCCGGCGGTGCTTCTATTTCCATGGTGCAACGTCGCCTGCGCATTGGGTATAACAGAGCGGCCAGGATGATTGAAAAAATGGAGCAGGAAGGCATTGTCGGCCCGGCCGATGGATCCAAACCACGTGAAGTACTGGTGCGCAGTGACTATGACTAATGCTTGGTGACTAATGCTTAGGTCTCACCAGTGCTGAATTTTCTTGACAATTATAAAGCAACAAATTATAAGAAGAGCGTAAAAATGAGTCACCGTTCATTTTTTAGAAAACTGCGACAAAGTTTATTTTTGATATGTAAAACAGATTGTTGGACGGTTCGACAATAAACTGTGTCTGAAGTTTTAAAGTTGTTAAAATACATTTGTTTAGGTTAATTGGGTCCTGCATGAGCAGGATCGCAACAGTTAAAACAAACTGAGGAGGTAGTTGAATGCCAAGTTATGTAGATCCTTCCAAATGCGACGGTTGCAAAGGCGGAGATAAAACCGCATGCATGTACATCTGTCCCAACGATTTGATGGTTCTAAACGTTGAGGAGATGCAGGCGTATAATCAAGAGCCGGATGCTTGCTGGGAATGCTATTCCTGTGTAAAGATTTGTCCACAGGGTGCAGTTTTTGTACGTGGCTACGATGATTTCGTGCCCATGGGCGGTCAGGTTCATCCAATGAGATCATCTGATTCCATCATGTGGACTGTCAAGTTCCGCAATGGTGCAATGAAGCGTTTCAAGTTCCCCATTCGTACAACTGCTGAGGGCGCTGCCAACGGTTATGTCGGTGAGAAAGGCGGAAATCTGGACGACGAATGTTTGCTTCTTGAAGCAGATCTTCCAACTCCCAAGTAAGACGTGGTAACATCGTCTAATCGAAATTCAAATCTTTATGGTATAAGGAGATTTTAATATGGCATTACCAAATAAACCGAAAGGTGAATTGAAAGCCGTAGCGAATCCGGAAGTAGTTGAGCAGGACGTGGACGTCCTGATCATTGGTGGTGGTATGGCAGCGTGCGGGACTGCTTTTGAGATCAAGAAGTGGGCTCCGGAAGATCTGAAAATCACTCTGGTCGACAAGGCATCCCTGGAGCGTTCAGGTGCCGTAGCACAGGGTCTTTCAGCTATTAATACGTACATTGGCGAAAACCCCATTGAGAACTATGTGAAAATGGTTCGCAACGACCTAATGGGCGTTGTACGCGAGGACCTCATTTATGACTGTGGTCGTCACGTTGATGAGTCCGTTAAACTCTTTGAGGAATGGGGACTGCCCGTCTGGAAAAAAGACGATCAGGGTGAGAACCTCGACGGCGCCAAGCCTGCTCCGACCCTGCGTGAAGGCGGAACACCCGTCCGTACAGGGAAATGGCAGATCATGATCAATGGTGAATCCTACAAGTGCATTGTGGCAGAGCCTGCCGCTACTGCCCTTGGTGCGGACAACATCATTGAGCGTGTATTTATCGTTAAGCTGCTGCTCGACAAAAACAAGCCCAATCAGATCGCCGGTGCTGCAGGATTCTCTACCCGTGAGAACAAAGTATATGTTTTCCGCTGCAAGACAGCTCTTGTTGCCTGCGGTGGTGCTGTTAACATCTTCCGTCCACGCTCCACCGGCGAAGGTAAAGGCCGTGCCTGGTATCCCGTATGGAATGCCGGATCCACATATACCCTGGCCGCTCAGGTTGGTGCTACACTGACCATGATGGAGAACCGTTTCACGCCGGCCCGTTTTAAAGATGGATACGGTCCTGTCGGCGCCTGGTTCCTGCTCTTCAAAGCCAAAGTGTCCAATGGTCTTGGTGAGTTCTATGCCAACGCCGATTCCGCCAAGGAAGAGCTCAACAACTATATGCCCTACGGCGGATCCGCGGTTACACCGACCTGTCTGCGAAACCACCTCATGATCAAAGAGCTCAGAGCCGGTCGCGGCCCGATTTACATGGCCACCGACGTCGCCCTGAACGCTTTCCTCGATGAGCGTAAAGAAGCCGGTATGGATGACAAGTCGCTGAAGAAGTTCTGGAAGCATCTTGAATCCGAGGCATGGGAAGACTTCCTCGATATGTCCGTTGGCCAGGCTGGACTGTGGGCTGGTATGGACATCGAGCCCGAGAAGGTTGGTTCCGAGATTATGCCGACCGAGCCCTACATGCTGGGCTCTCACTCAGGCTGCTGCGGAATCTGGACCTCAGGTCCGGATGAGGACTGGGTACCCGATGTACAGAACGACTCCCGTGCCCATAAATACAAATGGGGCTACAACCGTATGACCACCGTCGATGGTCTGTTCACTGCTGGAGATGGTGTTGGTGCTTCAGGCCATAAGTTCTCCTCCGGATCCCATGCCGAGGGCCGTATCTGTGCCAAGCAGATGGTAAAATATTGTCGTGATAACGACTTCACTCCTGAGCTCAAGGTTTCCGCCCAGGAAATTGCCGATGAGATTTATGCTCCCGTCAGGCGGTATCAGGAATTTGTCGGTGCTTCTAACGCTGAAGATGTCAATCCCAACTACTGCAAGCCTTCCGGCTTGATGATGCGTCTGATGAAAGCTACCGATGAGTACGGTGGTGGTGTTGCAACCTACTACATGACTTCCGGTAAGCTTCTTAACATCTGCCTTGACCTTCTCAGGCTGCTCCGCGAGGATGCAGACAAGATGGCCGCGGGCGATCTTCATGAGCTGCTCCGTTGCTGGGAGAATTACCACCGTATCTGGTGTGTTGAGTCTCACATCCGTCATATCGAATTCCGTAAGGAATCCCGCTACCCAGGTTTCTACTACAGGTCTGATTATCCCTCCATTGACGATGACAACTGGAGGTGTTTCGTTAACTCTACCTTCAATCCTGAATCCAAGGAGTGGAATGTCGAGAAGGTCGAAGTTCAAAGCATCATTGAGACCGAGCCCTGGCTGTAATGAGCAGGTTTTAAGTCACTAATCTGATGTACAAAATCTCCAGGGGCCATTGGCTCCTGGAGATTTTTTCTATGCGGCCGTGTTGGTTGATGAGATGCCAAGATACCAATTCATCTTAGTATTTTGTGAGTCAATAGGGTGAAACTCAGAGGAATAATTCTGAGCAGCAGTTCCATGTTTGATATTGCCGGTGATGACCTCAGGGGAACCGGTGCCTGAATATCAATAGAACATATTTTAAGAGTAACAATGGAGGAAAGTATGACTGACGAGCAAGGCACCTCGGGTGCAATTTTGGTCGTAGGCGGTGGTATCAGTGGGCTGACGGCAGCTCTTGAAGCCGCGGAAGTCGGAAGTGATGTTTTTCTGATTGACAAGAACGCATATTTTGGTGGTCGCGTTGCCCAGCTCAATCAGTATTTCCCTAAGCTTTGTCCACCGAGCTGCGGGCTTGAAATAAATTTCCGTCGAATTAAGGATAACCGCAAGATCAGGACTTACACCATGACAACGGTCAAGTCCGTTAGTGGCGGACCCGGAAACTACGAGGTTACCCTCGAGATAGCGCCCCGATACGTCAACAGCAACTGCACCGCCTGCGGCGATTGTGCTGCTGCATGCCCGGACATGATCGACAATGAATTCAATTTCGGCATGAACAAAACGACCGCCGCGTATCTGCCCCATGAAATGGCTTTTCCTCGGCGCTATGTCATTAAAAAAGCCGGCTTATCCGCAGAGGGTGCCGAAGCCGTCAAGGCTTCCTGCAAATATAACGCGGTGGATCTTGATATGGCGGTGCAGACGGTGACCGTCAATGTAGCCTCCATTGTCTGGGCGACTGGTTGGGTTCCCTATGATCCGACGAAAATGGACAATCTCAAATACAACCAATCCAACGCTATCGTTACCAACATGGAAATTGAGCGTATGGCTTCTCCCGGCGGACCAAACAATGGAGCAATTGTCCGTCCAGGGGATAACAAGGAGATTAAATCCATCGCCTTTGTCCAATGTGCCGGATCGCGTGATGAAAATCATCTCGAATATTGTTCCCATATATGCTGTATGGCCAGCTTGAAACAGATGACCTATGTCCGGGAAAGATATCCGGATGCCCAAATTTATGTTTTTTATATCGATCTACGCAGTCCTGGAAAGTATGAGAAGTTCCGTGACAAGATGAAAGATGATGAGAATGCAACGTTTATAAAAGGCAAAGTTGCGGAAATTGTACCGGAAGCCGATGGTGGGGTGACCGTTGTTGCCGAGAATGCCATTACCGGTGAAAAAGCCCATCAGAAAGTTGATATGGCGGTTCTGGCAACCGGTATGCGGCCTACGATGGCTGACGGTGCTCCTGTTGATCTGAATATGGATAGCAGCGGGTTTGTAATTTCTGATGTTGACAAAGGTATGATATCGGCAGGATGTGCCAAAAAAGCCGCTGATGTCGTCACCACTACCCAATCATCCACTGCAGCTGCCTTAAAGGCAATTCAGGTATCCAGGAGGTAAGAATAATGGATAAAAAATATTGCGCATATTTATGCTCAGGTTGTGGCATAGGTGAGGCCCTTGATATGGAGGCTCTTGCCGGAGTTGTTACCGGTGAGATGTCCATGGAGTGCAAGACAGCCGAATGCCTCTGTGGAGCTGAGGGGCGTGCCCTCATGGAAAAAGATATGAAGGAAAACGAGATCAACACCTTTGTTGTTGCCGCCTGTTCGCCTCGTGTCATGCAGAAGGAATTCTCTTTTGGCGAGGGAACCATCACCACACGCGCCAATCTCAGAGAGCAGGTTGTCTGGGCGGAAGGTACACCTGGTGAAGGTGAAGAGCCCCATGCCGAGGCAGAAGAACTGCTCAATGAAACCGCACAGGATTACGTGCGCATGGCATGCACGCGAGCCCAGAAAACCAAACTGCCCGAACCATTTGTCCTTGAAGAGGGAACGAACAAAAAAATACTGGTAATGGGTGGTGGTATTGCAGGTATGACTTCAGCGCTTGAAGCTGCCAAAAACGGCAATGAAGTAACCATCATAGAAAAAGAAGCGGTGCTTGGAGGAAGGGCGATAGGCTGGCGCCAGTCTTTTCCGAGTCAGGCCCCATGGACCGATCTGGAAGAAAATCCCGTCGAGAAGATGGTTGCAGAGGTCAATGGTAATGCTAAAATCACAATCAGGACGGAAACGGAAGTAGCTCGTATAGCCGGGGCCCCCGGTACGTTCCGTGTATCTTTCAAAAAGGCTGGTGAACGAAGTGAGTGGGATGCTCCTGCCAAGGTAACCGTGGAAGAGCAGGAAAAGATAGAAAAAGGTGAAATGGAAGATCCAAACGAGGGCTGGCATGAGTATGTCGCCGTCGATGAAAATGCTGAAGTTTTTGGATCAGTTGTTCTGGCTACCGGCTGGAAGCCCGCCGATGTATCTCAGTATGAGCACCTCGGCCATGGCACACTGAAAAACGTGGTTACCAACGCCGAATTTGAAAAACTGGCCAAGGAAGGCAAAGTGCCGGCCAATGTCGCTTTTATTCAAAGCCCGGGAGGAGCTGACAATGATAAGGACTTCCCGTATTGCAACTCCGTCACCTCCATGGTCGCGCTGAAGCAAGCGCAGTATGTATGCCAGGACAATGCCGACGGGCGTGCCTATATTCTCTATCAGCATATGCGCACACCAGGGCACATGGAACTTTTCTATAAGAATGCCCAGCTCAATGATGGTATTTTTATGACCAAGGGCAATGTTACTCAGGTGGAAGAAGTGGGTGGCAAGCTCAAGGTGGCGGTTAAAGAAACCCTGATAGGCGAAGACCTTGATATTGAAGTTGACATGGTCGTTCTGGCCGCAGGCATGGAACCGGCAACCAAGGATGCCCATTCAATCAACCTGGCCTACCGTCAGGGCCCCATGTTTCCCGATCTCTCACTCTTTGACGGATATGCCGATTCGCATTTCATCTGCTTTCCCTACGAAACCAGAAGAACCGGAGTCTATACCTGTGGTGGCGTGCGTAAAGCCGCAACCATGGATGAGACCGTTGACGACGCCACCGGGGCAGCATTGAAGGCCATCCAATGTATCGAATCCACCGACCGAGGTGTCTCTGTCCATCCTCGTTCCGGTGATGCAACCTATCCTGATTTCTTCATGCAGAGGTGTACCCAGTGTAAGCGTTGTACCGAGGAGTGTCCCTTCGGCGCTCTTGATGATGATGCCAAGGGAACGCCGCTGACGAACCCGACGCGCTGCCGTCGTTGTGGAACATGTATGGGGGCTTGTCCCGAGCGAATCATCAACTTTTCTGATTACTCGATTGACTTGATCGGTTCCATGATCAAGTCCATCGAGGTACCGGAAGACGATGACGATCGGTTGCGCATCCTTGTTCTTGTCTGTGAAAACGATGCGTATCCCGCACTGGATATGGCCGGTATGAAAAAGTATAAGCTCAACCACATGGTACGATTTATCCCTGTCCGGTGTCTAGGCTCCGTCAATATGGCCTGGATCCGTGATGCCATGTCCGCTGGTATGGATGGGGCTATGTTGCTAGGCTGCACCTATGGTGATGATTATCAGTGCCACTTTGTGAAAGGGTCTGAAATTGCCAATAAACGTATGGAAAATATAGGTGATACGTTGTCTACTCTCGGTCTTGAGTCCGAACGTGTTGTTTCCGAGCAGGTTGCCATCACCGATTATGACCGTATACCCAAATTACTAGATGATTTTGTAGAAGAGATTGTTGAAATGGGCCCCAACCCATTCAAAGGCTTCTAGAATCTGTTTCTTTATCATCCGCCTCGGGGATAGTTTTGCGCCCCGGGGCTCTGGACCAGAGATGGTCACTGTGAACGATGATTTATTCGTAACTGCTCACAGGGCACCAGATCTTTCCGCGATCAGCCTGGCTTACGTATGACCAATACGCTTCACCAGTCTGATCGCGAGAATCTCCGGCACCCTGCAAGCAGTTACAAATACCGGGGTTAGTTACATTACGTCGTTTCCCCCATAAGCAGTTACATTTATTCTTGATAATATAACAGAGAGGAAAAAATGAATGTCCAACCAGATGTAGAATTTATACAATACCTCAAGGGAGTTGGCGGAGATACGCTGAAGAAGTGTTATCAGTGCGCCACCTGTTCTGTGGTGTGTCCTCTTTCAGGTGACCAGAAACCTTTTCCGCGCAAAGAGATGATATGGTCCCAGTGGGGGATGAAAGAGAATTTGCTAGCCGACCCCGATGTTTTCCTGTGCCACCAGTGTGGAGATTGTACGGAAAATTGTCCTCGAGGCGCTAAACCTGCAGAGGTGCTGGGTGCCATTCGGGCCTATGCCTACAATTTTTACGCATGGCCTCGCGGGCTGGCAAAACTTGCCTCTGATGCAAAGGGGTTGCCTCTGCTGATTGGTATCCCGGCAGTCATTGTTCTAGTTATGTGGTTACTTTCCGGTGGGTTGATGAGCGACTGGAATGCAAACTTTGAAGCTGGATACGGCTATCAGCGAATGTTTGGCCACTGGGATTTCCACTGGTATGCCAAAAATATCTTCTTCATTGTTCTGATGACGGTGCCGGCGGCGGCAATAGCTGTTTTTTCAGCGTACAAGGGGATACGAAATCTATGGCAGGGAATGTCGGCAAAATATGAACTTAACAACGATTTCCGTCCTTCCGCAGTCCAGTTTGTGCAGCAGTTCCTCTGGCCGTCGGTTGTGGAAATTCTTACGCACAAGCGCTTCGAAGATTGCACGGTAAATACTGATAGAGCCAAGGGCCATAAGCCACTGGTATTTGCCTTTATCGGTCTCTTTATTGTTACCTGCTGGTCGCTCCTGGCCAATGATATCATTGGATTATGGTTCCCGCAGTTTCATGGTCCTATGGCTTTCTGGAGTCCTTTTAAGCTTTTGGCGAACGTATCGGCAATAGCGTTTCTCTATGGTGTATATGTCCTTTGGACGAGCCGATCACAAAAGGAAAGCGAGGCAGGCCTGGCAGGCAATTTTTATGACTGGTTCCTTATCTGGGAAATTACAGCGGTTGGTGTTACCGGGATTTTAGCAGAGATCTGCCGCTGGGCAGGGCTGGCAACAATAGGCCACATCGTCTATTATCTGCATCTTGTCAGTATTATAATGCTCTTTCTCTATATGCCGTATACTAAATTCGCTCATCTGGTGTTTAGAACATTTGCCATGGCGTTTGAGAAGTACAGGGAGAGCGCATTTGCTCAACCCGTGGTTAAGTAGTATGCAGTAGTAGACTATGCGATAAGGCATAGATAGAGCAGGGTTAAATACAGCAGGGTTAAATACGCCGGATGGTAGCTTCCATCCGGCGTATTTTGTTTTACAGACACAGAGGACCACGGAGAAGGATGGCAGTGTTGTGCGTGATGATGGGGTGCTGCTGAATAGTTACGAATTTTTATTCTTCACAAAAAAAGATATTGCTTTATATATAAAAACTAAGTATATTCTATAATTTTGTAAGCTGGCGTAGCTCAATTGGCAGAGCAGCTGATTTGTAATCAGCAGGTTGCGGGTTCAAGTCCCATCGCCAGCTCCAAAAAAAAAAGCTTTACAAAGTGTTTTTGAGAGAGTAAATAGCATCAGCGAAAATCATGATGTTCATCATTGGAGGGGTTCCCGAGCGGTCAAAGGGAACAGACTGTAAATCTGTCGGCCAAGCCTTCGGAGGTTCGAATCCTCCCCCCTCCACCATCTCTCTTCTTCACTTGAAAATATATATTGTGAGCGGGAATAGCTCAATTGGTAGAGCATCAGCCTTCCAAGCTGAGGGTTGCGGGTTCGAGTCTCGTTTCCCGCTCCATTTTTTTTGCATGTAATACGGCGCACACGTAGCTCAGTTGGTAGAGCGCATCCTTGGTAAGGATGAGGTCACCGGTTCAAATCCGGTCGTGGGCTCCACAGGCAAACAAACACAACTTGATAATTTTTTAAGGCCTGAGGAGACAAGAAAATGTCAAAGCAAAAATTTGAAAGGACGAAACCACATGTCAATGTAGGAACCGTCGGTCATATCGATCATGGCAAAACTACATTGACTGCAGCTATCACCAGGGTATTGTCTAGCAAGGGGCAGGCCGATTTTACGGACTTCAGCGCCATTGATAAGGCACCTGAAGAGAAAGAACGCGGCATTACAATCGCAACAGCGCACGTCGAGTATCAAACTGATGCAAGACATTATGCGCATGTGGACTGCCCC
>Ga0136557_1002542_pt1 | contig 10497 bp, 15 predicted proteins | sample AntRauTorckE6832_FD_104796 | JGI IMG/M metagenome (GOLD analysis project Ga0136557, IMG submission 104796) | Saline lake microbial communities from Rauer Islands, Antarctica - Metagenome Torckler E6 #832 | ecosystem: Environmental > Aquatic > Non-marine Saline and Alkaline > Saline | place...
AGGTGAGCGTATTAATTCAACACCTAAATTTAAACCTAATATTGAAACCTTACCTGAAGTAATGCCACTTAAGTCTCCCAATACCGCCATGATTACGACTTATTTTGGTGGTACTGAGCTGGCTTTTGAGTTACCTCTTGGTGAGGTATTCAAGTTAGCCGTGGAATGGACAACTAAGGGGTATAAAGTCGATGAATAAACCGCTTAATGATTTGGAATTATATGAGTTAATTATTGCAGCTTATCCTGATAAATTCACTGAAGATGCTGACGATGATAACTGGGAAGATGTTATGGACTTTGCTGATCAATTATCAGGTATTGATGAAATCAGTGACTTACTGGGACGTGTTACAATGTTAACACACCCCCATGCAATCACCTATAACTAAAACTTGGCACCATGTACTAGGTAAAGTTACTTTTACAGAAAACAGTATCAATATGACTGCCGCAGTAAAAAGGAAGATTATTAAATCATAAATAATAAACAGAAAATTGAATATGTGCCTATAACACCTGGAGGAACATCTTGTCATTGGCTTGCTGCTCCTACCCGCGAAAAAGCTATTGCTAACCTGTTAAAAGACGCAGCCCACATGCCTTATGGTACTTGGGAGAACTTCGAGAAACGTGGATATACTATTGAAGAGTGGGAGACTGAATAGTGCAAAACTTGACTGATGTTATTAAATCATTAGAGGAAACGAAAAAACGAGTGGAACATGGTGAGATTACAGTAGCAACCGGTAAATTAAGTGGTGCTATTTTTAATCTATCCTGTATTCGAGACAAACAAGAACAAGTTACTCATATTTCAAACCAATTTGAAAATGATCTCACTCTTAAGTGCTTGGAGCTTATCTTTAACGAACAACAAGCAGGTGACGGTATGACAATGATAACTATCGTAGAGACTGCTATACATTTAAAACAGCAAATGCTGGAACAACTTAAAGGTAAATAAGTGACTAAACTTCATGAGTTGGCTTCATGAGGAAGAAAACTAAGAATAGATAAGGAATGTTCAATGAAATCAGATGTAGTAGAAAAGTGTGAATGGACAGATGACGGTAGTACTGATTTATTTTCATCAGGGACTTTCATAACTGATTGTGGCCAATATTTTACAATAATTGAGGGCACACCTACAGAAAACGGTTTTAAGTATTGCTGTTACTGTGGTTCACCTATTGAAGAAGTACTAAACACAGGAGAAGACAATGAAATTGGACAGTGATCATTTTGGTAATCCCTTATCAGAATCGGGTAAATTAGAATTACTGGATAAAGAAGAAACCAAACCAGTAAAACAAACTAAACATTCACACTATTACAAGGATGTAACGCACTTAGCTGTTGTGGATGTGTATCGTTTATTGGATTTATTCGATACTGGATCAAGCTCGATAGATCACGCCATTAAGAAACTGTTGGTAGCAGGTGAACGGGGGACTAAAAACAGACGTAAGGACTTAAATGAAGCCATTGACTCTATTCAACGTGCTTTAGATATGATGGACGAAGACGGAATTCAATAAACAAGGAAGGACAGTAAGAAATGGATATTCTCTTTCTGGTAAGCATACTAACTAGTATTGGTTTAATTGTGCTTAGTTTGTGGTTAATGGAAAAAAACAAAGACCTAGAAGCCTGCATCTCAGTAGGTGCAGCTATTGGTGTATTTTTTACTTCAATGCTGTGGGTTATTTTGATTTTTATAGAAGGTAAATGGATTTAATTAATAATAGTAATAAAGAGGTGTAATTTTTAATGGAATCGAACAAAAGACAGGAAATAGCAAAAGAACATGGAATGCCTTTTAAGGAAACTATTAAGGGTTATGCAGATATGGGTTATTCCATGACAATGACCGCTAAGATCGTCGGTTTCAGTGTTTCTTCTTTTATCCGTTTATGTGATGCCAGGGATTGGCGTCATTGGTTTAAAACAGCACATGATTGTCTAGGTCATAAAGAAGGTTACGAATATCGTAAGGGCCAGTTTACAGAGGCCCAGCGTAAGTCACTGATTAAAGCCCGTAAAATTAATCCTCGCTATATCACCCTAGAATATAGAGGAATTACTGATACCTTTGCCGGTCATGCCAAGCGTTACAATATTAATCTCAAAACTGCCTATAACAGACGCTATAAGTGCAATAAAGAACTAAACCAAAAAGATTTAGATTACATCTTTAATCCTAAAAAACACCCTAATAAAACCAAATGAAGCCCTATAATGGCTTATATGAGCAGTTCGCCTCGAAGCTGTGGCTCCATAAGGCCCAGGATACGTTTAGCGTGCACACCCTGGAAATAACCACTGTGACGTACTGTTTTATGGAATGGATGCCCTTGGATTCTTTTGGAAGTCCCCATTGGGCCTTTTCTACCCATGGTACCGAAAGCCACTACGGTTCTTTTCCTGTTCAGTACCACATCGTTCAAGGTACGCCACACATTGGCCGGATCAACGATACGATCACCACGGTTCCAGCATATATCCACGGCTTCAATGGTAGCTGGGAACATTAAGCCAGGATCTAAAGGCGGTGCTGCCATGATTAAGTGTTTAATCCATAAATCATGCAAGAAAGCACACTCATAAGCCGCTGTACAGCCATTACTGTGAGCCAGTATCTTACAACCCGGTTGGGCTATTTTTAGTATGGCTTCTATGGCTTCTTCTGTGTTTAGGGTGAAATTAAAGGGATAGGAAACGTGCTGATAGTCCACCTTATACTGTTCTAATAGTGAAACCAATGATGAAAATGTACCTTTACCTCCATCCCAAGTACCAAATCCGTGAACTAACAGCCACACGTTAGTTAAACAACTATTGCAGATTTGTGGGTGATAGTCAGGTACCAAAGATCAGGTAATACAGATAGTAATCGGTTCATGGACGGACCGGAGGCACTTACCCCCATGGACTTGGGCCATTGACGACCGTTTACGGGAATAGGATTAATAGCAGTACCCGGACCGATACAGCCTTGAACATTATCCGGGAAGTTAGCAACATGAAATAAACAGGCATATCTGTCTGTGGGTTTAGCAGAATTACCATTTAAGACTACACCTTCACCCAGTAATGCAAAACAGTTGCCGTGTTTAGGGGAGCGGTGTTTTATAATTGAATAACGGCCTTCAGGAATGCAGGATTCAAAGCGTTTGTTGTTAAGCCAGGGACATTCAACTGTATATAATCGAATATCGCCTATTCTTAACTCACCGAAAGTACCCCAGGGAAGATAAGCCAAACGTGTTAATACACCTTCTAGTTTCTCGATCATAGGAGTACTGCCTTATATTATAGTTAACTATTAAGGAGTCGGTGGACCTCCATTATTCATATAAGCCCAGGCTGCTAACGCGGCGGCCGCAAAAGGACTGGCTTTCAATGTATTTATAGCCCATTTTGCCAGATTTACACTACCTTGTTGGGTTGCCATCCTTTCGTTTATTTTTGTTAGGGCTATTTGCAGTATCTTTGCTGCTTCTAAGCTATCTACCTTAAACCCCTTCAAATCAATTTTAATTTCCTCAAGTGTCTTGTTGTGAAGTAATTCCATACGGGTAAGACTGTCCACGATATAGCGGTCTGTTGCTGACTGAACCTCCAATCGTTTATCCAAATCCGCTATCCGTTCGTTAATTTTAATGTGAGTTTGTCTGTGCAAGCCAATTTCACTCCATAAACTATAAATATTGTTCTGTTTCTCTATGTCCTCTTCCGTACTCATGGTTACTACTGCCTTAAAATCTGAAACCATATTTAAAAATCTACAATAACTATGAATAACTCATCCTGCTTGAAACGACCAAAAGTAGTTTCTATGGTAATTTCTACCTTATAAGTAGTACCGTTAATTCCACCTCTTAACCAAATTTTAACAGAATTGTTGGCTGCATCCACGAAAGACTCATCATGGATCAAACCCCCTACATCACTGTCATTGGGCGTAATAGTGATTATAGGAATAAGATCAGCGGGTAAACTGTCTTCCTGTAATTCCCCGCTAATATCTAAAAACTTAGTATAGTTAAAATCATAGTCAAGCCTTTCTACTGGTTGTTTTACAGCACTGCCTACTACTGCCATGATTTTAAACTCCTACAGGTATTATAAAGGTACGAATAAGCGGTGCTGGGTTTTCTGTACTGGTATATTTTCGTAACACCAAAGTGTTGAGTGTCACTACCAAAGCTTCTTGGGTAGAGGTACTAACACGTCTAACTAATTGTGCAGAACTGGATGTAACCAAAGAAACAGAAGTTGCTGTTGTTAATACTTTCTTTTCCGGGCTTGCAGTAACACTCACCACCAATGATTGAGTAGTTGGACTGACTGTTGTTTTCTTGGTTTGAGAAGCAGTAGCACTGACTACAAAAGACTGTGGAGCGTTAGTCAGCCCTGTTATCAGGCTTGAGGAGTCGATTTCAAGGCCGTAAATTTGACCATTCAGCATGGTAAACCAGAATGGAAAAACGCCTTCTAATTCCGTGGTGTAGTTTGCAAGCGTATCGAAAGTGCCTTCCGTGGTGGTCGTTGTTAATTGCTCTCCAACAACTGGCGGTGTTACCCACTCGGAAAAGACAAAATCATCAAAACCAGCGCCTAAAGTCGTCACTGTTTTTGTCGCGCCCGCGCCATACGTTGTGGAAATGGAAACTGTTTGAATTTGTCCCAGTCCGGTCGTGTCTACTGTTAGGGAGTAATTCGTACCATCTGCCGCAATAAACAGCGTATCAATAATGCCAACAATATCCGTTTCAAGTTCACCGGCACTATTGAATGTTCCGTCTGTTGTCGTGGTAGTTAGCTGCTCCCCGGTAACGGGCAATCGTCCCCAAAATTCAAAAAGGTAGGGGTCGATTGTTTCACCTAATGTTGCCGTTGTTTTTGTTGCTCCAGAGTTATAGTTAAGCGTAGTTTCGGCAAAAACCCTAGCATTTATGTTTTGAGATGAAAATGTCCCATCTGTAGCAGTTCTCCAAACATGGACATCATAGTCAGTGTTTGAAAAATTACCGTTAACGTCAAAAGTTCCATCTGTTGTCACAGTAGTTAGTTGTTCACCGGCCACGGGAATAGTTGTCCAATCAGTGAAAAGATCGGCAACTACCGGACTAACAAGTGTTACGTGTGTGTTGGAAGCTCCAGAGGTAAAATTTAATGTGGTTTCGACAACGGTCTGAATTTCCTCTGCATATACAGTACCGTCCAATATTGTCATCCATACGGATGCTCTATTCCCCGTGGAAAAGTTACCATTGACATCGAAAACGCCGTCGTCCGTTGTTGACGTTAATTGGTTTCCCTCTATTGGAGACAAGCCCCATTCCGAGAACAATCCCGGTTCTATTGAAGCGTCAAGAGTGACATAAGTTTTTGTTGCATCTGGACTATGAGTTGATGCAAGAGAAACGGAATAAACAAAACCAATAGCCCATATTGTTCCGTCTTGCTCAATATGCCACAAGGTATAGATTGTGTTTGTTGTGGTAATTCCAAGAGTAGCGGAAACAGAACTAACTTCGGAAACTTCATACGCTATTTGATCGTCTGCAATCGGCTGAACTGCGAATACAGAATTTTCCTCAATAGTTCCGGCCAAGAGGACATAAGAAAATCCAGCAGCAGGACTTAATGTGGTATTTACCGAAGCCATTTCTACTCCTTAACCTGGATCGTTTAATGTTACTGTAACGTCGCCAAAAAGCAGGGAACTAGCAACACCGGAAGTAGGCAAGTCGGGAACCACAAAAGTGTAATCCTCGGCAACGCTATGCGTTAATGGAAGGCTAATACTATTTGCCTGACTATCAACAACCTCTATGGAAACCTCTTTCGCTTTAAACCCCGGAGTACCCAAATCTTTATACTCTACTGTGACATTTCCATTTTGATATGAAGAGCCAGTTAAATATAATCCAGCCTTGAAATATAAATTGAAGCTGGTCCACTCGTTTCCTGTGACTGCTCCAACGTCCTCTGTGTAGACAGTTGTGCCGTTGAACTCAATAGTTAGCGTGTTGCTTATTACGGACAATCTATATTCAAAAAATCCAGTTGGTCTTGCAAAAAGAGGATAGGTTTCCCAAATATCATCTCCCTCCCTGCGAATAATTGCCCAAACATAATCAAGGTAGTTTGTTGTATCCACGTCTGTCCTATCCGCATAGACAACTAGGCGCAAAGGAGGCGAAGTCGTCGCGACATCTTTCCGGTGTATTTGTCCAAACGTGTACTCTCCAATCGCAGTCGGTAATAATTTTACAATGCCTGACATCGTATTGGATTCACTGGAACGGAACTCATTTGGGTATCCAGGAATTCCAACATCTGGGTGTAAATGACGGAGTTCAGTTCTTGCCGTCTCCACCCCATCACGGGCATGATAAAAAACCATGTTCCCATCAGCGTTAAAATAAAAGTGCGGATATAAATCTTCATGATTAAGAAGCCAGTCACCATAAAAAATTTGATCTGATTCACCAGGTTCCTGAATACCTAAATAACATTCCGCTAAGAAAGCATCAAAGCGACTATTCCCAAGTGTTGGATAATTGTGTGCCGTGGCGGTTACTGTGGTACCTGAAACCAAAGGCTCATTCAATGTTAAATTTGGAGTAACCTCTTCAATTCTAGCAACATTAAAATAACCAGTGCCTGAACTGTTTGCTCCGTTCCTAAACTGAAAAGTAATAATTCCGCCAACGTCAGGAGAGACATTTAAAAACTTTGCATCATCATCAATGGTTGAACCAACCGGACCTGAACCATTGTTGTTATCAAATTCTTGAGCGGTGCCGCCATTAACCATAAACTCCGTGGTTCTACCGGCGGAGGTCGCTGTTCCAATAACGTATATATTGTATTTTTTAGCGGGATTTAACCCTCCAAATTCCGCAATGGTATAGTTGACAGCATGGTTAGAGGAATGGCCGCCATTAAGAACTTCGGTATCATCTGCCCATGCAGCCTTTCCTATTCCAACTATGCTGTTTGGCCCTGAACCAGTAACAAAAATTGGAACTGTTGTATAATGAAAAGTCCATCCCGAAGCAGCTCCAGAAGAATCCAGCAGCGCCTGAGCAACCGTCACGGATTCATCGACATCGTTCCATGTGGAACCATCGCCATTATTTCCAAGAGTTCCACCAACATTGTCCGCAGATATTAATACAACTGTCATTCTAAACTCCTTCGGTTGCGCTAACTGTTACATTACCAAACAAAACGGAAGCGCTGGAAGAGCCAACACTCGGTAAAGCCGGCATTGTGAATGTATAATCATTTCCAGAAACTAAAGTTAACGACCTAGTTATCGTGTTTCCCAAGCTATCCTCAATTACAACTTGAGTTGGAGCAGCTGAAAAATCTTCCATCGTCGCCGTTATTGTTGCGCCCGGAGTCAATGCTGAGGAAAGAGTTATTAACGGCTGAGCAACATAATCAGGAACTGTGATCACCGCCATTGTTATACGGTCAACATTTCCACCGGGGCTAGCAAAAGTGCTCCATGTAAATTCAATAGATTCATTTACTGAGGAAGCGGTCTTATATCCAGATGAAAATAACGCCCCACCCGGATTCAAGTTGCTAACAAACGACAATAGACTAGCGTCATCCACCACAGAGGAGGATTCATCTGCTCCCTCACTTGCCAAGCCAGTCACAATTATTGTTTCGGAAAGTGCATTTATTGCGGTAACACTTGCCGCAAAGGGATCTATCGAAACGCCTCCAGATGTGGCGCTAGAAAAACTTGCTGCTAGTGCTATGCCTGCATCCGAGAACTCATAAACATTCCAAACAACCCTATTGGCCGTTATTGATCCGACAACATTTGTTATTGAAGTTGAAAAAGCTCCTGCTCCGGGATTTCTAATTTCTGCCACACTTAAGGACGCTTCCACACCTCCATATAAGACATCAGTTCCTAAAATTGTAGCAGAAACCCCTCCAACTGTTATATCACTTGCAACACTTCCATCTCCCGCCGACCATCCGACAACAATCAAAACCCTATCACTGGTAGAGCTTCCACCCACCAAAGTTATCTCAGGAGCAATTCCCTCGTAGGTTTGATGGCTTACTAAAGTTGGCATTATATGGCTCCAATGTTTGTTGTTGGCGTACCGTAAATCCCTATGTTTTGTTGCTTATTATTTCCAGCTTCAAGCAATGGCGACTCCGGCAATATAGCTATGCGTGATCCTAATTCAAGAGCATCTGGATTTGCCGTCACTGATTGCGTAAATCCACCCGGAACAACTGCATTAACACTAGTTTCCGCTATGTTAAAAAATGCGTTATGTGTAGCAACATCGACCGTGGAAATGCCTGAAACCAATAGCCATGCTGCATCGTAGTCTCCGTAGAAAACATTATTGGTTATTGTTATGTTAGGATTAACTTTCTCGAATGTTAGAGAAAGTCCAATCGGAGTTTGTGTGGCCCTGCTATCCTCGCGACTAAATCTCCATATTATATTGCTATCAACAATTACAGTTGTTGCCGATATATCTCCACCCAATGCAATCGAATACGGAGACGTTCCGTTATTCGGTTCCGCAACTGGCCCAAGACCGCAATTTATTAGAATGTTTCCAATAATTTCTATATCGGTATTCCAACAAATGCCATCGACTTCACTTGCATCATTCGTTCTAATGTTAATCCCTGTTCCTTTCTGGTTGACAATGACGTTATTCTTTACCGCTAGAGTTCCGTTTAATACGCCACATCCGCCATCGTAACTTTCATCGTAAAAGTGAATTCCAAATTTTGCCTTACAATCTTGTAGGTAGTTAAAACTGGCCTCCCAAGCATTAGTCGTTACTAGGTTATTGCGCACGGACATATAAGTTGTATGTTGGAAATGGCTTGTCGTATCATCACCCAAATCAAAAAAATGGTTTCCTAGCATCTTAAAGCTATCGCCAGACTCCCCACCTGAAAATATCGCTCCAGACCAACCGTTGAAAGTATATCCATCCCTTTCCTGCATATAGTTTCCTACTGCCCTGCCATATTGAGTGCATCCAATGTGGTAGTTTGAGGCTGACGGATCTCCTGCACTTATCGGATCAATTGGAGATAGTTGGTGTCCAACTTCTAAAAAGTATTTCGATATAACAACGCCAAAAGATAGATAAGGGTTTATACCTCTATTTTCAGATGAAACTTTAGATTGTGCTCCGGGGTACGCAATAATTGATACAGGTGAATTCTGAGTTCCCTCAATACTTCTTAAATACATTCCTGCCGAAATTCCACCCGCTGTGAAAGACGGCTCTAAGACGCCTCGACTATAAACAAAATCCCCGGCAATTAGATTACCGTTTCCAAGGGATGGCGTTACTCCAGGATTTATATTTCCATTAATAAACTCTTTTGGTTCTGCAAATGTTCCAGAGGCATTATTGTCCCCGCCCGTAGCAACCCAGTAGACGTTTCCCGCTCTAACTGTAAACGGCAAAGAGGCCGATTCCTTGCCCGAGACCGTAACTGTTATGTCACCTAAACCATTTGCGGAACTAGCCGGTATGGAAAAGGCAATTTCTTGCATCGAAGACGATTCCCATAAATTCGCAGGTCCACCGGGAGCTTCTCCATCGGCTTTTTTCCAGTAGTAAACATAGGCCGCTTCACGTTTAGCGCCTAATGAGTCCGTGAAGCTAACTACGCTGTTAGCCTGGCTATTCCCAAGACCTTGCCCCCAAATTGTTACAATAACGCCAGAACCTAACCCATCTCCTAGTCCCGAAGATGGGCCGGAAATAATATCGCTAAATCTCAAAATAGGAGAACTTGCAAAGGCTCCTCTGAATCCATTACGGAGCGTAGAGCGCGTATCAACTAACGGAAATTGCTCCCCCTTGATAACAGGCTCCGACAAATTTTTCAAAACGATATTACTAGGCATCGTTACACTCCGGGGTCTGCTAAGCCAATGGTTACAATTCCAAACAATAACCCAGCCGTGGTTGCGCCGCCAGTCGGTAGCGCGGGCATTGTGCCCGTGAATGTTCCGGCTCCACCCGTGTTATCCGTCACTGCGACGGAAACAGTTATACCGTTTCCATTAATATCAGTGAGCGACAAGTCAGATGGATTAGCTGGAACGCCAAGAAAGTTAACATAACTACCGGATATTGTTGTTCCGGGAGTTAGTTCGGTTTGATCCATAGTTATTGTCGGAACTGTTGATTGCTCGACAAGTTTTAGGGCACTAACATAAGATGCAAAAGAAATTCCATCTCTTTCAATCTCAACTGTAATTTGGCCAGAACTTGGAGCAATATCGGTAAAGGTTACAGTTTCCGTGGTGTTAATACCGGTTGGAGAGCTTAACCTGTCTCCACCGTTTACTCCAATTTTTGTAAATCTGCCACTAGGATTATTACAGAAAAAATCAAGGCTATACAATCTTGAATTGTCCAGGTCACTAAGCAATATTATTGCAATTGTTGCGCCTTGAAC
>Ga0136557_1002549_pt1 | contig 10464 bp, 9 predicted proteins | sample AntRauTorckE6832_FD_104796 | JGI IMG/M metagenome (GOLD analysis project Ga0136557, IMG submission 104796) | Saline lake microbial communities from Rauer Islands, Antarctica - Metagenome Torckler E6 #832 | ecosystem: Environmental > Aquatic > Non-marine Saline and Alkaline > Saline | place...
CATGCCACCGGTGGACGTAAAGGCTGCTCCCACCTTCCCGATCAATTTGCCCTGGCGCCAAAGTGGTGCTATTTCATCAATAAAGGCCCGCAAAGGAGTAGTCATCAACCCGTAACGGGTGGGTGAGCCCCAGACAATGCCTCGGGCCCACTCCAGATCCTCTGCCTTAGCTTTGGGCAGGCTGCGATAAAACGTCTGGGCCTGACGGAAGTCCTCCCGCTCAATGTCGACGCTGAATTCGGGCGCTTCAATCTCGACCCGGCACAATCTGACTTCAGCGCCTTCTGCCCTGGCGCCTGCGGTGATTGCCTGAGCCAGTGCCAGCGTCGTTCCATAACGAGAATCCACCACCACAACGACCCGGCTTTGCGTCATGTTCATCAGCTCGAACTCTCAGCTGGGTTACCATGCCTGCGCCAGAAGATTTCGTGAACTTCCGCTGACTCCTCTTCCAGCAAAGGGCCGATCACCTCCACCTGCCGTTGGCCGGACTCGAACACTTGGCGACAGGGCAGATCCAGAGTGGGGTTCTCCGGGTGATTACCGGTGATCTGCTTGAGCCGGTGTTCACTAACGCCGTAAACCAGCCGGCCCAGCCCCGCCCAGTAAGCGGCGCCCGCGCACATGCAGCAAGGTTCGGCAGACACGTACATGGTGCACTCGGCCAGGAAGTCCGGGCGCCAGGCCTTGCTGGATCGTGTCATCAGCACTCGCTCGGCATGGCCGGTCATATCCAGATCCGGCAGGTAAGCATTTACCTGCTCCATCAGCACTTCGCCGCGTCCATCCACGAGAATCGCCGCGAACGGGTGAATCCCCTTGGCAGCAGCTTCACTGGCCAGCTCCAAACTTCGACGCAGAAAGCCAATATCAGTTTCAGTCGCACGCAATGTTCGTTACCTCTGTCTGAAATAGTCCGAAGTCAGTGGCCTTTTTTCGGCAAGCTCCAAGGGAAGAAAATCCGCTGGGACCACTGCACTGATTTAAAAAGCAGCAGGCTGACCACCGCCAGAAAAAACAACCCGGCGAACGCCTGGGGAATACGGAAGAAGGACGTGGAAAACTGGATGAAATAGCCCAATCCCTCCTCGGCTGCCACGAACTCAGCCACCACGGCCCCGATAATCGCCAGGGTAATAGCGATTCGCAGCCCGCTATAGATATGCGGGATGGCGTAGGGAATACGGATTTGCCAGGTTTCCCGTCGAGTGGGTGCGTCCAGTGATCGACTCAGCTCGATCAGTTCCGGCGGCGTCTCATTGATACCCGTTGCAGTCGAAACCACCAGTGGAAAGAAAGTCAGCAGCGCGGTAATCAACACCCGGGAGGGATCACCCGAGCCCATCAGTACGATGATCAAAGGTGCCACAGCCACCACAGGTGTGGACTGGATAACGACCAGCAATGGATAAAGAGTGCGGGACAGCAATTCCGAACGCATCATGGCGATGGCGATAGGCACTGCCACCACAATGGACACTGCAAACCCCATCAATGCGACCCGCAATGTAGCCCATAAATGAGTGAACCAGCGGCTTATCTCGACCTTGAAGAAAGCTTCAACAATGGCACTCGGCGCGGGCAGGACGTAGGCTGGCAAAGAAAAGACCTGGCACACGAGCTCCCAAAATCCGATCAAAGCCACGAAGAACAACCAGGGCGCAGCGACCATCAAGACGGCCCGCGTCCGACCCTCAGGCGGCGTCAGGCTCATAGACATGCCTCCTTATACGGTCGGCAAGTTCGCTAAAACGTTGATCGGAGATAGTACGGGTTGAACGGGGTCGCGGTAGGTCTACGTCGATCATTTCCAGTACGGTGCCCGGCCGTTTACTCATAACCAACACCCGGTCTGCCAGAAGCACGGCTTCGGCAATGGAGTGAGTAATGAAAAGCAAGGTTTTGGGGTTCTCTTCCCAGATCTTCAGCAGGTCAAAGCCGATCTGCTCACGAGTCATGGCATCCAGAGCTGAGAAGGGTTCGTCCATAAGCAGGATATCCGGATTCAACAGCAGTGCCCGAACAATACCGACGCGTTGTTGCATGCCGCCGGAGAGTTCGTCTGGCATCTTGTCGGCAAAACTTTCCAGACCCGCCATCGCAAGCAATTCGTCAGCGCGCTTCTCGTCTTCCCGGCTGTAGCGACCATATTTGTGTTTGAGCGGAAAAAGCACGTTCTTACTGACAGTCAGCCACGGCAACAAGGTCGGCTTCTGGAACACGATACCAACATCCTCCCGTGGACCCTTGACCGGCATACCGAATACCGAGACCTCGCCCTCAGAGGGTTTCAGCAAACCGGCAATCATCCGCAACAGGGTCGATTTTCCGCACCCGGACGGCCCGACTACCGCCACAAATTCGTGGCGGCGGATGTCCATATCAATTCCGGTCACCGCCGGTGGAACCGCTGGATCTGGATCGTATCGATGCCCGACCCCTGAGAGCCGCACGAATGCACGATTAGTGGCGGGTTCCGTCATGCTTACAGGGCCTCAAGCAGAGTGCGGTCGATAATGACCTCCGGGTCCAGGGCATCACGCTCAAGCTTCTCGGCCTGGAACACTCTTTCCCAGGTCAGAGCCACGCGCTCTTCAGTCAAAGCACCCAGGCCATCCCGCTCGCTGACGTCGTTGACCACCAGCTTCATGGTGTCGCCAATCTGCGCCGTGGCGACGTCCACCTCCACTTCCGGCACCATGGCATGGAGGGCCTCAGCCGCCTGACGCGGATTGTCGTGAGTGAACTTCAGCGACTTGTCGAATGCCCGCATGAAGCGCTTAGCGACATCGGGGCGCTCGCTCAGGAAACGCTCGCTGGCCATCACAGTGGAGGAATATAACTCCAGCCCTGCATCGGACCAGGGCAGCACCACCAGTTCGCTGCCGGTGGTTTCGGCCTGGCTCTTGAACAGTGCAATGTTGGTGACCCAGGCGATGATGGCGTCGGTACTGCCGCTCATCAGCATCGGACCCAGCGCGCCGGGATCGGCTTTGGTGAGTTTAACCGCATCTTCTGCCAACCCGTTCTCCTTCAGTATGATGGGCAGGAAGGCGTTAGACGAGGTGAACGGTGAGGTCGCAACTTTTTTCCCGTCAATGTCGGTCAAAGTTGAGATGCCGCTCTTCTTGAGCGTAAAGAAGGCATGGGGCGCCTGGTTAAAAATACTGTAGACCGCCTTCACCGGAAGACCTTTGTTCTGGGCTTTGGCCGCCATCAGAGTACCGATGTCTGCGCTTCCAACGTCCGCCTGCCCCGTGGCAATCTTGGTGATCGCATCGGCGGAGCCACGACCGCTGGCGATACTGACCTCCAGGCCCTCCTCTTCAAAGAAGCCCTCCTGAACCCCCACATAGACCGGCGACTTGTCCCCACCCGGCAGCCAATCCAACTGGTAGGTAACCTCATCAACGGCTGAAGCTGTCTGGCTGACCAGACCGCCAGTCAGTGCGGCCGCGAGTAGAAACGCTTGTTTGAAACCCTTGCGCATGTGCCTTCCCCTTTGGTGGTTTATCACTCGCCGAATTTATTGATCATTCGGTCGGGTTTTATTACAGCACAGCAAACGACAGGCCAGATTGATGTTGATAAGGGCACAAATCTCACCACTTTTTCACATATCCCCAACAGAAGACCGCCAACTCCTTGCCAAAGCTTCATTTTCATAACCGCTATGCGGCGTGCTACGCCAATCTTTGCCAGATCATTTTTTCAGGGACAGAGCCCACAACCCTGAAATACGAGCGAATACAGGGCACAAATAAACGAAACGCCCTGAATTGAAGCTCACTCCGACGACGGCGCGACGCCGTTCGATCAACGTAGGTCTCGCCCACTCTCTCTGACGATGACATTGGCATGTTTTATGAATTACTGACCGTTTGGACAATGCAGAATCTACAACCCGGAGTGAGAGCATGAACACGGGCACCGCCCTGCCCGTCATCAGCCTTTCCCTGTTGCAGGGAACCGACCAGGAACGACGGGCCCTCGCGCATTCACTGGCTGATGCCTGTCTGCACACGGGCTTTTTTTATGTCAGTGACCATGACATACCCGGTGAGCTGGTCGAACGGGTCTTCGGCGAATCGCGGGCCTTGTTCGATCTGCCCATTGACCAGAAGGAGGCCATTCACAAGGCCTACTCGCGAGCTAACCGGGGCTACGAGCCCCTGAAAGGACAGACTCTGGAGCCGGGTAGCCCGCCCGACCTGAAAGAAGGCTTCTATATTGGTGAGGAGCTGGACGAGTCGGACCCTCGGGTCCGGGCCGGACGTTTCAACCAGGGTGCCAATCAATGGCCTGGGGAACTGTCGACCTTCCGCCACGCCATGACAGACTATTTCAACGCAATGAATGAACTCAGCGCCCGGATCATGCAGGCACTGGCACTCTCGCTTGGCCTGTCACAGGACTTTTTCAACGATTTTTGCCAACAACCCCTGTCTACTTTGCGACTGCTGCACTATCCGCCACAGCCACCCAACCCGGCCCCCGGTGAAAAAGGCTGTGGTGCCCACACAGATTTCGGGGGTGTCACCATCCTGCTGCTGGACGATAACCCCGGGCTGCAGGTATGGGATGCCCGCAATGACCAATGGGTGCATGCCAACCCGGTGCCGGGCACTTTTGTGGTAAACCTGGGCGACATGATTGCCCGCTGGACCAACGACCGATACCGCTCGACCATGCATCGGGTTGTGAATTCTTCCGGTGCGGAACGCTATTCCGTACCCTTCTTCTATAGTGGCAACCCCGACCATGAAGTAGCCTGCTTACCCGCCTGCCTGTCTCACGGTGACCAACCCCACTATCCACCCACGACCGTGGAAAGCCACTTAATGGAAATGTACCGAAGGACTTATGCCTGAGTCGCAGATCACAGCCGTCCTGATTCACGGCGCCTGGGCTGGTGGCTGGGTCTGGGACGCCATCACACCGCATCTTGAGGCGCGTGGTTTCAAGGTGCTGGCACCTGACCTTCCCGGCACTGGCGCGCGCCTGGGCGACCCTTCGAATGCCTCGCTCGACGAGTGTGTGGCCGATCTTATGACGCAACTGAATGACGTTGAGGGGCCGCTACTGCTGGTGGGCCATTCCGGCGGTGGCGCAGTCGCCACCCAGTTGGCCGAAGCGGTCTGCGAGCGCGTCATTGGCGTCGCCTACCTCGCCGGCATGATGCTCCCGTCCGGAACCGGATTCGGCGAGATAGTCGCCGGCATGGTCGCCGACTATCCGGACGCGTCCGGTATTGGCCCACACCTGGAATGGGAAGCCGGCGGCCAGGTGTCACGAGTACCAGTGCAGGCCATTCGTGAGATTTTCCTGCAGGACGTCAGCGATTCGGTGGCCAGCCAGGCCGTTGCCCGATTTGGCCCTCAGGCGGAGGGCAGCCGCAAACTGATACCCAGGTGGACACAGTCCCGTTTCGGGCAGCTCCCCCGGCTGTATGTGGAAGCCCGACAGGACCGGTCCGTCGTGTTGCCAATTCAGCGACGCATGCAGCAATGGGTACCCGGTGCCGATGTGGTGTCACTGGATACTGGCCACGTGCCCCAAGTATCGGCGCCGCAAGCGGTTGCCGACGCCTTGAAGCAATTCGTGGTCAATCAGTCTTCGTAAACCGCTTCCACGAAGCTCAGATCGAAGGCCGCTTCCCAGTCCAGGTCGTCGGGCAGGGTGCCCGCAGCCACCATGTCTTCAAAGAAGTCCTGCCAGCGCTCAAGAGTCATCATGCCGTAGTGGCCACCCTCCGCCGCACCGGATAACAGGATGCCTTCTTCCTGCATCTTGGCATGACTGTAGGCAAGCAGCTCATCCTGCATCTCCGGGTTGTCTTCCTTGATCAGGGCGTTGGCCGGCCCCGGGTTCTCAAAGTATTCCTTCCAGCCTTGCGCCGTGGCCGTGACCATTTTCTGAACGATCTCGGGATTCTCCTCCACCATTTCACGGGAGGTATCCAGTGTGGCGGAGTAGGCTTCCCAGCCGTAGTCGGCCAGCAGCAGGCTCTTGCCCTCTACACCGGCCTGCTCGAGGAAGAAGCCATCGTTGGTAACGTAGCCCTGCTGGATGGTCTGTTCATCACGAATAAACGGCGCAAAGCTGTAGTCGTAAGCCTGAAGCTGGTCGTCGGTATAGCCGTACTCGGTCTTCAGCCAGGGCCAGTACGCCACGCGGCCAGCGGTGGGTACACGCATGGACTTACCCTTCAGATCCTCAAGCGAGTCATGGCCGACGCCGGTGTGCACCACCAGCGACTGGGGATCCTTCTGAAAGAAGGCGGCCACGGTGACCAGCGGAATGTCCTGATTCACGGAATTGAACGACTGCAGGGCGTAACCCATGATGAAATCCACCGAGCCGCCCATTAGCAGCTGCACGTTATTCACCTGGGGGCCACCCATCTTGATGGTCACATCCAGGCCATGATCTTCATAGATACCCATGGCCTTGGCGGCATAGATTCCCCCGTGTTCGGCCTGGGCATACCAGGTGGTGGACACGGAAACCGGTGTCAGCTCCTCCGCCTGGATGAAGCCGGATAGTGCGCCAAGGGACAGAGTGATCCCGGCAGCCAGCGTTTTGAGTGTCTTCATGGTTACTTCCTCTTTCAGGGGACTCAGGTCCCGTAGGTATTGGTAAGTTTTTCGTGGAGGTGCTGGCCTGCGCTGATCGGCCCGTAGATCGGCGGGTTGTCCCCTGTGGCACAGGTATCAATGCAGGCAATCTCTGCATCCTTGTTGGGATGGCAGAAGAAGGCGATGGAATAGCGATCGCGGTGGCGATGCTCCGGCGCCACGTTCACCCGGTGGGGCGTGGAGCAGAACACATGATTGGTCCATCGGTGCATCAGATCACCGGTATTCACCACCACGGTGCCGGCAATCGGGGTGGCGCGTACCCATTCCCCGGCGCGGGTACGCACTTCCAGACCACCCACCTCGTCCTGGAACAGCAGCGTGATGCTGCCGTAATCGGTATGGGCACCGGCGCGGCTCTCGCCGTCATGGGGCTCGAAGTCTTCCGGCAACGGCGGGTAGTGCAGCAACCGCAGGGTATGGTGGTGGCGGTTGTGGGCATCCACGAAAAAATCCGCAGGTTGATCCAGCGCCAGGGCAAAGGCTTCCAGCACTCGGTCTGCGGTGCGGATACAGGCTTCCAGAAAGCCATTCATGACCCCCTCGAACTGTGTCGGCGCGGCTGGCCACAGGTTTTTGTGGGCGTCCGGCTCCGGCTGTTCCGGCGCCAGGTTGAAGGCCTCCTTCAGGTCTCCGGGGCGCGACGGATCCAGGCGCTCCCGCCTGATACCGACGTAGCCACGGTTGCTCTCGGCACTCTGCCAGGCCACCGCATTCTTCTCCTCCACCGGCAGGGAAAAGAACGCCTTCGATGCTGCAAAGGCCTGCGTCAGCCGTTCTGCGGGCATGCCACTGTTGGCCAGGTAGAAGAAGCCCCAGTCCCGGCTCGCCTGCCGCATCTGATCGGCGACCACCCGCTGCTGGGCATCGGTCCCGTCGAGGAAGGGCCCGAAATCGATCACGGGTATCCCCTGTACCTTGTCAGCCATGTTCTCTCCCGTTGCCTGTAAAACTTTGTGAGCCAATTGGTCAGGTTATTTGCAACGGGTGTGCCAGCTCCTGAATTCAGCCTATACGCCGTTTCAAGGGGCCATCTGCGGGAAAGCGTGCCTCAAACAGGTGCAAGGTCATACTTTCATGACCAGAAAGTCAGCCTTTCAGGCCGGTCACCGGGGCATTACTCTTGCATGCAGTAAACGCTCCAACCCTTCGCAACGGGAAGAGTCCAGCAATGACGCAAACGCTGCTACTGAAGAACGCCGGAGTTATCGCCACCATGGACGACGACCAGCGTGAAATTGAAAACGGCTATATCCTGATTCGCGGCAACCGGATCGAGGCGGTGGGCCCGTCCGAAGAATGCCCGGACCAGGCCGACCGTATTATCGACCTGAGCGGGCACGTGGTCATCCCGGGGCTGATCAACACCCACCACCACATGTTCCAGTCTCTGACCCGGGCGCTGCCGGCTGCCCAGAACGGCGAGCTGTTCGACTGGCTCAGCGCGCTGTTTCCGGTGTGGCGGAACATCACTCCGGACATGCAGCGTGCCGCCAGCCGCACCGCCATGGCGGAACTGATGCTGTCCGGCTGCACCACGGCGGCAGACCACGCCTACCTGCACGTCAACGGCATCACTCTGGACGACAGCGTGCAGGCGGCCACGGAGATGGGCATCCGTTTCCACGCTGCCCGGGGCGCCATGAGTCTGGGGCAGAGCCAGGGCGGCCTGCCGCCGGATGCCCTGGTAGAGGCTGACGAGGGTGCCATCCTGAAGGACATGCAGCGAATGGTAGAGGCCCATCACGACCACCGCCCCGACGCCATGGTGCGGGTGGCGCTGGCGCCCTGCTCCCCGTTTACCGTGACCACCGACCTGATGCGGGAAGCCGCCACCATGGCCCGCTCCCTGGGGGTAGGGCTGCACACACACACGGCGGAAAACTGGAAGGATGTGGCGTTCAGCAAGGAACGCTACGGCATGACCCCGACAGAATTCACCGAGGATGTGGGCTGGGTGGGTGAGGACGTCTGGCACGCCCACTGTGTCCACCTGGACGAGCCGGGCATTGCGCTTTTCGCCCGCACCGGCACCGGCGTGGCCCACTGCCCCTGCTCCAACATGCGTCTGGCCTCCGGTATCGCACCGGTGCGCCGGATGCTGGATGCCGGGGTCAAGGTGGGACTGGGGGTGGACGGCAGTGCCTCCAACGACACCGGTAACCTGCTGGATGAAGCCCGGCTGGCGATGCTGTCAGCCCGGGTCCGTGAGCAGAAGCCTGGCGATATGACCGCCCGGGAGGCCCTGCGCATGGCCACTCGAGGCGGCGCGGAAGTGCTCGGCCGGGGCGACGCCCTGGGGCGTATCCAGCCGGGCTATTGTGCCGACATCGTGGCCTTCCGTACCGACGACATCGCCATGGCCGGCGGCCAGAGCGACCCCCTGGCCTCACTGGTGTTCTGCACCCCACCCCGGACCAGCTGGAGCGTGATCAACGGCCGCGTGGTGATCGAGGAAGGCAACCTGCTGACCCGTTCACTGCCCCATATTGTCGAGGAGCAGAACCGGATGGCGATGAAACTGACGGGCGGTTAAGAGAGCACCCTGGTTCCGGTCAGCGTCTATAACACCATGCGGGCAGCAACGACCAGGGCCGCCAGATACCGACCCGGGTCCGCTTCACTGACGGCTGGAAGGTGGTGGCTTCCCACGTCAGCGCAATGCGATGAGTTGCGAAGCGGGAGGCAGCGTCGTTGAAGCGGTTGACAGGAGGCGGTAAAAAACGAATGACGAAGTCGTTACGTCGATATTTTTTACATAGTCGAAAAATGGGGAAGAATTAAATCGGCGTAATGAAATGATATGGAATAAGTTTCTACTTATCGGACCATGGATTGCTAACCGAAATGTCGCACCACTAACCCATGTGTTATGCTGATATGAAGGAACTTTCCCATGGTCTATTCTGCCTTTGGGATGGTGTCGCGCCGCCTGTCTTTGGCCTTGCTACTGTTGTCCGTCCTGTTCTCGTCCCACGCACTTGCACTTAATCTTGATGTATCCGTAACCAACAGTCCGGTCGAGCCCAATGGGCTGGTCTATTACCGGATGGTGGTTAGTAATTCCGATGGTGAAACCCGGAACAATGTCGTTGTTTCGGCTGAAGTTCCCGAAAATTCCTCTTTCAACCAGAACAGCACCTTGCCTCCCACTAACGGATCCTGTCCGGGAAGCACCTGCGATTTTGGTGAAACCGGAATATGGGAGCTGGGGTCACTCGCTGACGGCGCCAGCCGCGTCATTGTGGTTCCACTCGTTGTTGGCGGAAACGCGGTTGACGATGACGAACTTGAGCTCACAGTAAGTGCCAGCTACGACGGCATTGGTACTCCTGAAACGGCGACTGGCTCTTCAAGGGTCGATTCAACGCTGGCGGGCAGAGTCAGTACGACCGCCAGTCGTCAGATCGCAGAGCCTGGCCAGGCCATTCGCTATGAGGTCAGTTTTGGCAACCAGGGCGCTACCGGCTTGACGGAACCGACCTTGCGAGCCCAGGTGCCCGCCGGAACCACCTTCACCAGTGCCAGTGACGGCGGAACACTCGATGGGAACAACGTGGTCTGGGATCTGGACGTACTGAGTGGCGGAGACGGCGGCAAACGTTTTTACACCGTGACCGTGGCTTCGCTCCAGGACAATGGCACCATCCTGGCTTCTGATGCGGAACTGCTGAACGGGAGCACCTCGCTCTCGCTGGCCAGTGAGAGCGTGGTCATTCGGGAAAACGTGAATCTGACTCTGGATGTCACCAAGGTAGGCGACCGGGCGTTGCCGGGGGATTTCACCTATTACCGCTACGTGGTAGCCAACAAGGGCAACACCACC
>Ga0136557_1002550_pt1 | contig 10460 bp, 10 predicted proteins | sample AntRauTorckE6832_FD_104796 | JGI IMG/M metagenome (GOLD analysis project Ga0136557, IMG submission 104796) | Saline lake microbial communities from Rauer Islands, Antarctica - Metagenome Torckler E6 #832 | ecosystem: Environmental > Aquatic > Non-marine Saline and Alkaline > Saline | place...
CTTTTGGTGTCAACGACCGACTTAATTATAACATCATTTCCAACTGGGTGATCGCAGAACACAAATCACAAGGAACTATGCAGCTGCTGATGCAAACAGGGGAAAGTGTGATCGAACAATACTGGTATAACGAGATCAACGGCGAAGAGGGCCTGGAAAAGGCCGTCAGGTTTTTTGAAGCAGTTAATATGGCAAAGCCGTAAGGTCGTTAATGGTTATTCGAAATCACTTTATATAAAAGCTGATATTAACGTTAGCAGTAACCGATATTGTTTGCCCAAAGTCCATCATAGAAGAATCTCGGGCTAAAGACATAGCCTCCATGGAGACAGATTTTTGTGGTATTCCAATTTGGTGATCTGAGTAGTTAATGTTAGAAACACTTCCTAATTCAACACCGGAAGTTTTGGCGATGAGTTCTGCTCTTTCCTTGGCGGCTTCGATAGCTGAAATCAAAGCACTTTCTTTTCCTTTTGTAATTTCTGAGGAAGAAAATTGTCCATTAAAAGAATCAAACCCATTCTCGATCAATGTAAGTTGAATTTTTTCGTATAAAGAAAAGTCTTCGAAGGTAATGCTAACCGACTGGTTGGTAGATGTAATATATTGTAGCTCTTCATTATTGTAGCGGTTGCTGTTCACTTGTCTTCGATTCATTCTAATAGGCTCGTAATCAATATTATCCTCATCAATTTCAAGATTATGGAGTAGATTGGCTAAAAGAGATTCTTGTTTTTTGTGAAGATCATATGCTTCCTGAGGTGTTTCAGCCTGGGCATTAATATTTACATTAAAAATGATAAGATCAGCCGGAAGTAATTCTGATGCACTCATATTTATAGTGATGGTGCGTTCAGAGACTGGTTGTTGGGCGAGGGTGGTACAGCTTATCCCGAAAAATAATAAGCTAACAGTTAAGGTGATCTTGCTCATTTTATTGCCAGTCAAGGCCATATTCTTTTTTGATTCGTTGAATATCTGCATAATTTTTTCCTTCGTTAAGTTTGAAAACCCGGGTTCCAGTTGCATTCATTTCTTTAACAGGATAACCGGCCCTGTACCAACTATCTAAAACAGCTAAATATTGTTTCTCTTGGTTCCTGTTTTTTATAGTAACGCCAAAACTTTTATCTTCATCATCTTTCTTAACTACAAATTGCATTATAACATAAGACGACCACCAACGAATAGACTGAATGACATTAATTTCCAGTTCTGTTATCGATTCCATATTAATGGGTGAATCCGGGAAATAGTTGTCATCTTTTTTGGGATTAATCCCAATCTTTTTTTCATGAAGAGTTACATTACCGGCATTTTTGCTGAATGACATGGGAATATATGACAATCCAAAAGCGATAAAGGCAATGATAAATCCGGGAACCACAAACCAGTCGTAGCCAAAATCATCTGCGAATGTTGCTCCCAGGTAAAAGGTGAAATAAATAAACATGCCAATTTTAAATTCCCAGGTTTGTGCAAATGTGAGCCGGCCAGTAAAATTGTCTTCTGTGCCTTTTATTTTACTAAGTGTAAGTTCAGTCATTGGCATTCAAAATTTGAGTTACAGTTGGCATCATTACTTCAACCCACATAGCATACATCATGGCAGAGGGATGAAGCTCGTCAGAGGCAAGCAAGGAATTTTCATCTGCTGCAAGTTCTGAAATTGGAGTTATATCAATAAAAGGAATGTCATATTCAGAAGCTATTTCTTTAGCAATACTATTATAAACTTCAATCTCTTGCCCAATTATAATAAGATTCCTGGATTCTGCAAAAGGGGTAATACCGTAATTTGGAATGGATAAAATCCAAACGGCAGAGGTGTCACTCCCGGCAAATGCAATGGCTTGTTCCAGGAGTTCCCTGAATTCAGTTCGGTACAAATCAAGTTCAAGCCCCTGATACTGATTATTTACCCCGATAAGAAGTGAAACCATGTCGAAAGCGGAGTCTGGGCTTGCCGCCTCAATACCTTCTTTTAGATCAGTGGTAGTCCAGCCGTTAACCGCAATAATTTGGGTTGTGTCAAATCCAAACCCTTTGGCAGATAGAGAATCAGAAAGTTGGTTAGGATAATTAATTTCTTCTTCAATACCGGTGCCAATAGTATAAGAATCTCCTAAGGCAAGGTATCGAATATGCTCAGATTTTGAAGTTTCTTTAGTCTCAATTTTAGAATTGCATCCAGAAAATGAGACCAAAAAAAGTGTCGCAATAATTATGAAACAGCGAAATTTTGATATTATAGGCATTAGGATAAGTGTAATGATGGTTAATAATATGACATAGAATAAGAGAAGTTGAGTTTTAATGCACAGATAAAAGTATTGGAAGCGCTTGCATTTATCCTAAAAACAGAGTTTTATTGGTTGAATATCAGAAACTTGGCCTAAAATTAATAAAGACGAATAAAACTGGCCTGCTAAACAAAACTTAAGGATCACAATTATGAGCAACATGATTCAACGAATATTTGGTGCGAGTATCGTACTAATGTTATGTTTGTGTACAGCTACGGCTTACGCAGCTAATGAGAAAGAAATTCAAACAGAAATATCAGGTATAGTGGTAGATACTGAAGCTATCCCATTAGCAGGGGTCAATATTCGGGTAGATGGCAGGATAGTGGGAACATCTACAAATCCTGACGGCACATTCGAACTCACTGTAAACCAAGACCCACCACTCACTCTAATTGTATCCATAGTTGGTTTTCAGCCAAAGCGTGTTGAAATTACTGAAGCCGTAACTGAAGATCTTGAGATCGAGCTTATTGAAGAAACTATCTCTGGCGGAGATTTTGTTGTTTCGGCTTCACGTGTTGAAGAAAGCATCTTAAAGTCACCTGTTTCGATTGAAAAGATGGATGTTCTTGATATCCAAACGGCAGCTTCACCTTCATTTTATGATGCCATTTCAAACATGCAGGGAGTTGATTTTAGCACCCAAAGTCTCACATTCAAATCAATCAATGCCCGTGGATTTGGCCAGAATGGCAATACCCGTTTTGTTCAATTAATTGATGGGATAGATAACCAGGCACCGGGTCTTAATTTCTCAGTGGGTAATATTGTGGGGATCTCGGAGCTTGATCTTGAAAGCGCTGAGTTGATTTCGGGTGCTGCTTCAGCATTGTATGGCCCAAATGCTTTGAATGGTATCTTGCTAATGAATAGTAAAAGCCCGTTTGATTATGAGGGACTTTCCGTTACGGTTAAAGAGGGGGTCAATCATATGGAAAGTGCAGTGGAGGACGACCCGGCTTTATATCAATCTTATGATATGAGATATGCCAATGCCGTCAACAATAAATTCGCTTATAAATTTACGGCATCATACCTGAGAGCCCAGGATTTTGTAGGACAAGATTATCGTGATCAAAGTGGGATTGTTGAACGGGGAGATTATCCGAGGGGAGATCGCAGAGTGTTTAACGGAGTTAATATATATGGGGATGATGTGCTGAATCTTGGTTCCATCGCCGATGGAGTTATTTCCGGTGGCGGAGCCCAGGGAGCTCAAATAGCTGCCATTCGATCTTTAATACCAGATGGACCCGCCGGTAACTTCTCTGCACCAGGTTTCAGGGAAAGTGAATTCGTAGATAACACCACCGAAAGTTTGAAGCTTGGAACAGCTTTGCACTATCGAATTAATGATGACTACGAGATCTTAGGTCAGTATAATATTGGTTTTGGTAGTACGGTTTATACCGCCAATGATAGATTTGTTTTAGATGACTTTAATATATGGACAGCAAAATTAGAGCTAAGAAATCCTAATTTCTTCCTCAGAGCTTATACTACACAGGAAGATGCGGGCGATACCTATGCAGCTAACACGGTAGCAACTCGTGTTAATCAGCTTTCTTATATCACTCCTTATTTTCAGACATTTGCAAATGCACGTACACAAGGAGCTACTGTAGAAGAGGCCCACCAACAGGCAGATGCAACAGCAACAGCCAATCAGCAAAATTACTTACCAGGCACCCCTGGTTTTGAAGAAGAAGTAGAGCGTTTAAGAGGGCTTTCAATTGCTGAAGGTGGTGCTTTATTCCTTGATAAATCAGATCTATACCATACTGAAGGACTCTATAACTTCTCAAATATGATTGATCCTGCTTCTGTAGAATTAATTGCAGGTGCCAATTATCGTATGTATGACTTGAATTCTGAAGGAACCTTATTTGCTTACGAAGATGTAGCCAGCAAGGAAGAATTTAATATCAACGAATGGGGGGCGTATTTACAGGCATCTAAAAGCTTATTAGATGATCAAGTGAACTTACAGGGATCTATCCGTTACGATAAGAACGAATATTTTGATGGACAGTTTTCACCTCGTGTTTCTGCAACATTTACAGTAGCTGACGACCACAACTTCCGCGCTTCTTACCAAACAGGATTCCGTATCCCAACCACTCAAGATCAGTTTATAAATCTTGATGTCGTAAGCCGTTTATTGATAGGTAGTAATCAGGCACTAATAGATCGATACCGGTTTGAAACTAATACCGTATACTCGGCTCAAAGTGTTAAGGAAGCACAGCAGATTGCTAACAGTGGTGGGTCAGGTGCCGAATCACGCGCTGCACTTGAATCGGTTGATTTTGAGGAATTTGATACTGAGAAAATTGAAACTTATGAAATAGGTTACAAATCAATGCTTTGGAATAAACTCATGGTTGATGCCTATTACTATTACAGCTCATATGAAGATTTCATTGCAGAGATCCAGTTTGTGCAAGGGGTTCCAAATGGAGTAACTAACGACCCTGGCTCTTTCGATTCTGAAAGTGAAGGAGGTAAAGACGCCATCATTAATGGAGGGGTTGTAACTCAAGAATTCGGTGTTGACGTAAATGCCGATGGAACCGTTAACTCTCATGGTTGGGGAGTAAATATGGAATATTCACTACCAAAAGGATTCATGTTAGGTGGTAATGTTTCCTATAATAAATTGTTAGACCAGGATGACTTGATAAATCAGGGATTCCGTGCCAGTTATAATACTCCGGAATGGAGGTATAATATAAAGTTTGAGAATCGCGAGATCGTCGATAATGTAGGTTTCAACATGACCTACCGCTGGCAAGATGCCTTTTTCTGGGAATCTTCGTTTGGCGCTGGCGTAATACCGGCATACGGTACTTTAGATGCTCAAGTTAGCTACAAGCTACCTGCTTATAACACAATCCTGAAATTAGGCGGAAGCAATATTATGAATGAGCGTTATACTACCTCATTTGGTAATCCCAAGATGGGAGCTATTTATTATGTCTCCATCACTTTCGATGAATTCTTGAACTAATTAAAAAAGAGATTTTATTATGAAACGATTTAAACAACTATCAAAACTTCTTTTAGTAACAGCCTTTATTTTTGCTGGCTGTGAAGGACAGGAACAAGAACTCATTGATCAGAGATTGGCAGACAATCCACTGCCGGGAGGTTCCTCAGAAAACTATTCAGCCGGTAATGCTGATTTTAGCAATTATGTTGCTATTGGCAATTCATTAACCGCTGGTTATATGGATGCCGCCCTTTATAACGATGGTCAGGATAATTCTGTGGCTGCGTTAATGAATGCCCAGTTCGAAGTGGCTGGAGGTACAGAAAACTTCAACCAGCCCGATATTAATTCTGAAACTGGGTTTAACACTGCAGTTCAAAATCCCCAGAATGGAGTTGTGTTGGGCCGCTTTAAATTAGATACTAGTATTCCGGGCCCGTCTCCGGTGGTTAATGGAGAACCTATTGCCCCTTATAGTGGAGCCGCTTCTGGCTTGAATAACTTTGGAGTACCCGGTATCCAAGTTGGGCAATTGTTAACACCTGCAGCAGGTGGTCCAAATGCACCTCAAAACCCGGCTTATAGTCCTTTTTATGCACGGTTTGCAAGCAACGCAAGTCAAGACGGTCAAACAGGATCTACTATTTTAGGAGATGCTATCAGTGCCGGCCCTACTTTTTTCTCACTTTGGATCGGAAACAATGACGTACTTGGATTTGCGATTAGCGGTGCTACTAATCACGCCATCTTGACTTCACCCGGTGACTACCAAACCCGTTTTGGAGCCGTTGTCAATACGCTTATGCAGGTTCCAAACCTGAAAGGTGTTGTGGTTGATATTCCGCCTATTCTGGCTGTTCCATATTTCCGGGCTATATCCTACAACCAGATTGAGCTTGATGCCGGAACAGCTGGTGCTCTGAATCAAGCATTTGGAGGTTTCAATGCAGCTCTGGATGCTATTGTGCAATTTATGGGGCATGACGCTCAGGATGCTGCTATGCGAAAGGTGAGTTACGTTGAAGGGGCAAATCCTATTTTAATAAAAGATGATAACCTGGAAGATTTATCACCAAAATTTGATCAATTAGAGGAATCAGGAGCTATTTCAAGTCAAGAGCGAGCTGCACTTCAGCCGTACGTTCAGGCACGCCCTATGAGAAGCGGATTGCCACAAATAGGAAATGAGTTAGTTCTTCTTTCTGCTGGTTCTGTATTAGGGACTTTAGCTGATCCATCAAATCCACAATCTCAGATCGGAGTAGTAGTTCCTTTGGGTGACCAATACACTTTAACTGCTGATGAGATTATTGAAGTAGAAACAGCTCGTCAAACTTTTAATGGTATTATGCAGCAAGTGGTTCAGGGTGCGAATGCAAACTCAACTCGAATAGCCTTTTACAGTACAAATACAGCTAATGGTACCTTTGCTGATTTATTTGGATTAGACGGCAGCGGGTTAGGAGTTAGAGTAAACGGTGTGACTTTGGCACCTGACTTTAGCCCCAACGGTATTTTTTCAACTGATGCAATTCATCCAAATCAGAGAGGAAATGCCTTACTGGTTAATGACATGCTTGAAGTTATTGAAAGTACATTCAATGCTAATCTTCCAGAAGTAAATGTACTGAACCTGCCAAGTGTTCAGGTGTGTGCCGGTGATTGTGCCAGCCAGGTCGGTTCATAAAATATACGTCTAAAAATTTTAAACCCTGCATAACTAACACTATGCGGGGTTTTTTTATGTCATTAGTATACTTCTGTATGAATATTGAAGTAACTTTGTCATTCCTGCTTAAGTGTTAAATTGATGGCATACTATTTGCTTCAGTGATAGTGAAAGTAAAAAATGAAATTTTTAGAATTTAGATGAGTAAAGAAAATATTAAAGAAGAACAGACGGTATCTGAAGAGGTATTAGAAAAAGAAACCCTAAAAACTACTTCTTCTGATGAAGAGATTAAGGAAGCTTCTGATGAACAAGATGAAGATGAAAAGGATCTTCGTATCGAAGAACTCGAGCAAGAGTTAGCCTCAATGAAGGATACTATGCTTCGAAAAGTGGCTGAGTTGGACAACGTTCGAAAAAGAGTACAGCGCGAGCGTGTTCAATTATACGAGGAGGCCAAAGCCGGTGCTTTAGAAGATTTCATGCCTATTGCTGATGACCTTATCCGAACGCTTAAGGCGGCTGAAGAATCCAAGATAGAAAATAGCTTTCTGGAAGGGGTGCAACTTGTAGCTGATAAATTCAAAAATGTACTCGAAAAACATGGCGTTGAGCGGATTGATGAAACCGGGGTGCCATTTGATGTAAACCTACATGATGCCATGATGAAACAACCTGCACCGGATGAAGAAACAAGTAGTGATGTTGTACTACAGGTGCTGGAAAGCGGGTATAAAATTGGAGATCGAACCATTCGCCACGCAAAAGTAATTGTAAGCGAGTAAATAAAGATTTATGTCAACGAAGAAAGATTATTACGAAATACTTGGAGTCGATAAAGGCGCCTCGGAAGCTGAAATTAAAAAGGCATACCGAAAAAAGGCTATGAAATTTCATCCTGATCGTAACAAGGAAGACTCAGGCGCAGAAAAAAAATTCAAGGAAGCTTCCGAGGCCTATGAGGTACTAAAAGACAAAGATAAAAGAGCCCGCTACGATCAATTTGGCCATGCTGGTGTAAATGGACAAGGTGGATTTGGTGGAGGAGCTGGTGTTGATTTCGATAACATGGGTTTCGAAGATATATTTAGCCGATTCGGAGATATTTTTGGGAGTGGCTTTTTTGGAGAACAAACATTTGGTGGTGGCGGAAGAGGACGCTCACGAGGACGGCAAGAGCCTGGTCAGCCCGGGTCGGATATGAAGATTAGAATGCCGTTAACACTAGAGGAAATTGCATTTGGAGCTGAAAAAAAACTCAAGATCAAAAAACAGATCAAATGCGATTCTTGTAGTGGAACAGGTGCTGAAACAAATTCTGATTTCGAGACATGTTCAACTTGTAATGGGATGGGAGAGGTGCGGCAGGTAACACGCACCATGCTCGGTCAAATGGTGAATGTACAGGCTTGCCCAACCTGTAATGGTGATGGCCGCATTATTAAAAATAAATGCAATAAATGTGGTGGCGAAGGCCGTGTGAAAGGTGAAGAAACTATAAAAGTGAATATTCCATCGGGCGTTTCAAACGGAAATTATATTACGCTTAGAGGTCAAGGCAATGCCGGTCGAAGAGGTGGCTCTTCAGGAGGCCTTATTGTGCTTATAGAAGAGAAAAAGCACGAACATTTTCAGAGGGATGGAAATAATATTTACTATAACCTTACATTGAGTTTGCCTGATGCTATTTTAGGAACAGAAGTACAGGTTCCAACTCTTAAGGGAAAAGCTAAAGTGAAGATAGCTGCAGGAACCCAGCCTGGAAAAATGCTTCGAATGAGAGGGCGTGGAATTAAAGGGCTGAATAATTCAGGCGAGGGAGATCAGTATGTTCGCTTGAATGTATATATCCCTGAAGATCTTACAGAGAATCAAAAAGAATCTGTAAAATCATTCAAAGATGAGAAAAACTTCGATCCAAAAAAATTGGATGGCAGTGAAAAGAACTTCTTTTCTAAAATGAAAGATATGTTTGGATAGGAAGGTCTTTTAAAATGGGGGTAGAGATACAATATTATGAATCTCTACCAATCATTTAATTTGCTGCTTATTTTATTCTGCTAAAACAGCTGTACCACATACCGTAACCATCAACATGCTTCCATTAGCTCCAATGGTCTCATAATCAATATCAATGCCTACAATAGCATTGGCACCTACGCTGTTGGCTTTCATCTCCATTTCTTCAAAGGCAATTTTGCGAGCCGATTGTAATTCCTTTTCATAAGCTCCTGAACGCCCCCCAACGATGTCACGAATTCCGGCAAAAAAATCTTTAAAAATATTAGCTCCTAAAATAGCCTCTCCGGTTACGATTCCTAAATACTTTGTTACTTCTTTGTGATCTAGTTTGTTGGTGGTGGTCATTATCATAATGAATACTCCGTTAATTAAAATTATGATTGCTTCTACTTAGCTTAAGCCAAAATGTTACCCAAAAAAAAGCCTTTCCCATCGGGAAAGGCTTTTTAAATTCAACAAAAAGCGATGATTAATCACGAGGCTTAGCTTCATTCACTTTTACTTGGCGACCATCAATTTCAGCCCCATCAAGTTGTTCAATAGCAGCTTCAGCTTCAGCTTTGTTATCCATTTCAACGAATCCAAAACCTTTGGAGCGTCCCGAATTACGATCAGTAATTACTTTGGCGGAACTCACGGTACCGTAAGCTTCAAAAACTTCTTTTAGTTGGTCATCTGAAACCTTATAACTAAGATTTCCTACATAAATATTCATAATGTCTAAATCTGTTTTAAAATTGAAAGCGGAAAATGCACTAATTATATGCGTAAATAATCCACAGTTGAAAGTACGCTATTTTAAGGCATTCACAAAGGAAATTGGAAGAAATAATTTTACTTCAAATTCCGTGTCTTTTTTATCGACTCATCCGCCATCTCTTTGTGGAAGACTTTCAGCTTATTAGAAAGTGTTTCATCTTCGATACCAAGCATTCTCACAGCTAGTAAACCTGCGTTCTTGGCCTTACCAATAGCTACAGTGGCAACAGGGATTCCATTGGGCATTTGTACAATAGAGTAGAGGCTGTCAACCCCGCTTAAGGCAGAAGTCTTTACAGGAACGCCAATAACAGGAATGGTAGTGTGGCTGGCCAGCATTCCAGGGAGGTGCGCTGCTCCACCCGCTCCGGCTATGATAATTTTGAGCCCACGGCCACGAGCGTCTTTTCCATAAGCCGCCATTATATCGGGCGTACGGTGGGCTGATACTACCAACTTCTCATAAGGCACTTCAAAATGGTCTAAAATTTCAGTGGCTTCTTTCATGGTTGGCCAGTCGCTGTCGCTGCCCATTACTACTCCGACAATTGGATTGCTCATTATTCTTTGTATTGGATTCGTTATTTAAGAGGGAATATAGAATTCAAGATTTAGAAATCAGAATTTCAAATTTCAATCTTTTTGCTTACATGTAGAGCCTTTTTATAAGTCTCTTCAAGATTTTCGCCAAGCAAGGTAAAATGCGCCA
>Ga0136557_1002553_pt1 | contig 10453 bp, 10 predicted proteins | sample AntRauTorckE6832_FD_104796 | JGI IMG/M metagenome (GOLD analysis project Ga0136557, IMG submission 104796) | Saline lake microbial communities from Rauer Islands, Antarctica - Metagenome Torckler E6 #832 | ecosystem: Environmental > Aquatic > Non-marine Saline and Alkaline > Saline | place...
AAGACCGCCGAGTTTGCCTGGGAGCCGGAGTGCGGTTGCACGTTGGCGTAGCTGGCATCGAACAGTTGCTTGGCATAGTCGATGGCCAGTTGCTCGACGACATCGACGAACTCGCAGCCGCCGTAATACCGCTTGCCGGGGTAGCCTTCCGCGTACTTGTTGGTCAACTGGCTGCCCTGAGCCTCGAGCACGCGGGGGCTGGCGTAGTTCTCGGAGGCGATCAGCTCGATGTGCGCTTCCTGACGCGCGACTTCCTTTTGCATCGCATCGAACAGGACATCATCGAAACCGGCAATCTGCATGTCACGGCTGAACATCGGCGGGAAACCTCGCATCGCGGAAGAAATCTGAGGCCTGCATGATACCCCAGCCCATGGCGCCTTTCACATGAAAGGCCGTCACGCACGCCTGCATCATTTCTCATGCGGGGTTCAGCCAGACTGAAACACCGCGGCGCCCACCATCGGCTCAGGCGTCAGCGCGTCTCCATCTGTAGGGTCAGCGCGTCTCGACCTGCATGGAAAGTTTTCTCGGTAGTGCCAGGGGGTCGGCGGAAAGCGCATCGATCTCGCTGCCCGGGGGCAGTGTAAGACGAATCTCGAGCTCGCTGGCGCGGCCATCCATCATGTCGACCAGGCCGGCCAACACCGCGCCGATCTCCGGACCGAGCATCATGCCGAAGCCCTGAGCCTGAGTACGCGCCTGAGCGATGAAGTCGGCCTCGCTCACGCCCTGGGTCGCCGCCATGATCGGCGCCAGCCGACCGAACAACCCCTGGTTGGCCAGCACGTTGGTGATACCCCCGCCGAGGAGCGTGAGGCCTTCCAGGTCATCGAGCCCTTCGATACTCGCCAGGTAACGCTCGGGCTCGACACCTTCAGGCAGCCTGACCGGCAGGTCAGCGTCCAGGCTCCAGCGGAAGGCACCTTCGGCATCGATATGGCTATCGCTGAGCAGACGCGTTTCGCCGTTGTCGGTTTCCCACTGCCCGGAGAAGATGGCGTCCATCAATAACTCGCCGCTGCCATCGGTCAGCACGTTACTGATCATCCGCAGCCGAGTGCGCTCCTCGGCCGGGGCGAGTTCGATCATGCGCGCCAGGTCGAGCGACAGGGTGTCGAGGCGCAGCTCACCGCCCTGGGCCACGCTGCCGTCCGCCAGCAGCCGCTCGAGGCTGCCGACCAGGTGGTCCGATTCGAAGGCGAGTTCGCTTAGCTCGAGGCTGTCGAAGCGCTCCTCGCCCTCTTGATCCAGCCCGGCGAGGCCTTCAAGCATGAGGCTTTCGACCGTGAAGCGCCCTGCGCCGATAGCATCGCCGCCCTCGCCATGGCCGGTGATGCCGTTGAGCTCCAGGCGGCCGATGGTCGATGGCGTCAGGTCGACACCATGCAGGCTTTCGATCTCGAGCCGGCCGCTGCCCTGAGCGTCGAGACCTTCATCCAGATAGCGCCGCGCGGCCTCGGTGCTCATGTCGGCAGAGAGGTTGTCGACCTGCAACTCGCCGATGGAGACCTCGTTCGAATGCAGTGACTCGTGGAAGGGGAACACCGCCCGGGAGGGCTGACTCATGACGATACGTTCGACCTCGAGCAACGGCAGCTGCGTCAGCTCGTCAAGAACGCTCAAGCCCTCAATATGAACAGAATCGGGATTATCGTAATCGCCACGCACCTCGTAACGCTCCAGCAGCAGGCGCTCCCCCGACTCGCTTTCGAAGCGGATCGCCTCGGCGCTGACGCGATCACGCACCATGGCTTCGGAGACCTCGCCTATCTCGAGCTCGCCCCGGTCGGCAAACAGCGCCCGCAGATCGGCTTCGAGGCGCTGGGTATCGGCGCTCGCCGTCGTGCAGGCAAGCATCAGGGCCAGGGCAGTCGTCGGCAAGGCCAATGGGTGTGCAGCGAACATGCATCGTCTCCCGTGTCATCGATAACTCATCAATAGCAACAAACCTGCCAGCAGCGCTACGGCTCAAGGGCAGTTTATGCGCAAGTGGCCACGCCTGCCTGAGTATCACTGGTAACGCCCTCATGCTAGAGAGCTCGTGCAGACCCTGGCGCCCTTGGGGTCTGACCCCGCTGCTGCTTATTACGCCAAACATTTGATATGACTGAGTCATCAACAACCTGGGGGTCAGACCCCAAGGGCGCGAATCCGACAGACACCTAAGCCTCGCCAAGCAGGCTGAGGCTTGCCGCCGGGGCCTGGCGTCGCAGCCCGCGCGACAGCAGCTGGCCGATGGCGCCGATCAGCAGCGCACCGCCCAGCGGCAGCGTCAGCCACATGCCCCAGTGCACGCGCGGCACCAGGTCGAGCCAGACAACGTAGATCGCCGCCGCGGCAAGCTCCGCCAGCAGCGCCCCCATCAGGCCACTGGCGAGTCCGAGAATGGCGAACTCGGCCCCCTGAACGCGTGCGAGCAACCGGTTGCTCGCACCGAACACGCGTAACAGGCCACTCTCGTGGGCGCGCACCGGCCGGCTGGCAGTCAGGGCGGCATAGAGCACGCTGACCCCGGCCAGCAGCACGAAGCCGAGCACCAGTTCCACGGCCCGCGTCACCTGGGTGAGCACATCGCGGACCTGGCCGAGGATGGCATCGACGTTGAGCAGCGAGACGCCGGGGAATTCCTGAACCAGGCGTCGCTGGGTCTCGCTCTCGCCATCTTCCAGATGGAAGGCGGTGATGTAGCTGTGGCCGAAGCGCTCAAGCACGCCCGGCGGGAAGATCACATAGAAGTTGGGACGAAAGCTGTCCCAGTTCAGGCTGCGCAGGCTGGTCAGTTCGCCGACCACCTCGGCGCTGCCGATGGTGAAGGTCAGGGTGTCGCCCAGCGCGAGCCCGAAACGCTCGGCCAGGCCATCCTCCATGGAGATCGGCACCCGCTCGACGCTGGCCTCGGCCTGCACCTCACTATACCAGCCGGCCTCATTCTCCAATTCGTCGAACCACTTTCCCGCCACGACTCGATTGCCTTCCGGCAGGCTATCCTGCCAGGTCAGGTTGAGCTCACGGCGCAGGGCGTGGTCGCTCCGCGATTCCGCCGGCACCGCCTCTCGGGGGTCCTGATCGTTGATGGCGGTGATTCGCCCGCGCACCATCGGGTACAGGGCGCTGCGGGCATCGGCCGCGCCTTCGAGCACCTCGGCAAACGCCTCGCGCTCGGCGGGCTGGATGTTGATGGCGAAGTAATTGGGGGTGTCCTCGGGTAGCTGCTCCTGCCAGGTACTCACCAGGTCGCCACGCACCATGACGATCATCGCCATGGCGAAGAAGGTCACCGAAAAGGCCAGTAGCTGACCGAGGCTGGCACTGCGTCGGCGGGCCAGCTGCTGACCGCCCAGACGCAGCGCCTGCGCCAGGCCGCCCTCCTGCCCGCCACGACGCGGCAAGGCGGAGGCAAGCCGAAGTACCCCGCCCAGCAAGAGGCTCCCGAGCCCCCAGAGCACGCCCAGCATGACCAGGCCACCCACCAGCAGCCCGACCGAGAGCCAGAGATCCCCGGAGTAGAGCCACAGCAGGCCGCCGAACACCAGGCTCGCCATCGCCAGCACCAGCCAGGCCGAGGCCGGCAGCGGGTCGAGCTCGCGGCGCAGCACCTTGAGGGCGCTGACCTTCTTCAATCGCAACAGGGTGGGTCCGGCGAAGCCCACCAGCACCGCCAGGGCGGTAAACACCCCCATCAACAGCGGCAACAGCCCCGGGGGCGGCAGCTCCAGCGACAGGAAGGTGGACAGCAAGCGCAACAGCGCGGCCTGGCCGACCAACCCCAGCACGGCGCCCACCGCCGAGGCGGCCAGGGCCAGCCACAGCAGTTGCAGCGAGAACAGCCGGGTCAGCTCCGCCTGCGTGGCGCCAAAGCAGCGCATCAGCGCCGCGGTATCCAGGTGCCGATCCACGTAGCGCCTTGTCGCCATGGCCACCGCGACCCCGGCCAGCAGTACCGCTGCCAGCCCGGCGAGGCTCAGATACTTCTCGGCACGCTCCAGGGCGGAGCCGAGCTGGGGTCGGTCGCGACTCACGTCCTGGACCTCCACTCCGTCACGGCGCAGCCGCTCGACCAATGGCGCCACGCGCGCCACCGCCTCCGCCGGCCCCGCGGCCAGCAGCTCGTATTCGACCCGCGAGCCCTCCTGGACGAGATCGGTGGCGTCCATGTCGTCGATGTGCATCATCAGCCGCGGATTGAAGCTGCCGAAGCCGGCGGACTGATCGGCCTCGCGCTCGATCAGCCCACCGACCTCGAGTTCCATCTGACCGACCTGGACACTGTCGCCGACCGCTACCTCGAGCAACAGGGCCAGGCGTGGCGCCAGCCAGACCTCTCCCGGCGACGGCCCGTGAGCAAGCGGCTCGACGCCTTCGCCAAGGTCGACACGGTTCTGGCCGTAATGTGGGTAGACGCTGTCGACGATCTTGAGGCTTGCGGGCTGGAAAGCCTGGTCGTGACGGACCATCGAGACCATGTCGACCTGATCGCTGAGCGTGAGGCCGGCCTCCTCGAGGGTGCGCCGCAGTTCGGTATCGAACGGGCGACTCTGCTCCAGCACCAGGTCACCGCCCAGCAGTTGGCCGGCCTGTCGGGTCAGGCCACGGTCGAGACGATCGAGAAAGAAGCCGATCATCGTCGAGGCGGCCACCGCCAGCGCCAGCGCCATGAACAGCGCACGCACATCGGCGGCGCGCAGGTCGCGAATCAGGCCTCGTGCCGAGAGGCGCAGCATCCGCGAGCCCTTCGCCATCCGGGTCGGTTGGCTCATGCGCTGACCTCCTCGGGCATCCGCTCGACCAGCCGGCCGCCCTCCAGATGCAGGCAGCGATCGCAGCGCCTGGCCAGGGCATGATCGTGCGTCACCAGCACCAGGGTGGTGCCCGCCTGGTGATTGAGGTCGAACAGCGCCTCGATGATGCGCTCGCCGGTGGCGGGGTCCAGGTTGCCGGTGGGCTCGTCGGCGAACACCAGCTCGGCGCCGGTGACGAAGGCGCGGGCCAGTGCGACACGCTGCTGCTCGCCGCCGGAGAGCTGCTTGGGCAGGTGGTCGAGCCGCTCACCGAGGCCAACACGGGTCAGCCACTCGCGGGCACGCTGCTCAGCATCAGGCTGTGGTGAGAGCTCCAGCGGCAGCAGCACGTTCTCGAGTGCGGTCAGGGTCGGCAGGAGCTGGAAGTTCTGGAACACGAACCCGACCCGGCCGGCGCGCAGCCGCGCCCGACCGTCTTCGTCCAGCGCCGCCAGCGACTGGCCGAAGAGTGCCAGCTCGCCGCGTGTCGGCGCATCGAGGCCGGCCAGCAGCCCCAACAGGGTCGACTTGCCCGCGCCGCTCTGGCCAAGAATGGCCACGCTCTCGCCGGGGAACACTGTGAGCCTAAGGTCACTCAGAATGGTGAGGCGCCGTTCGCCGCTATCCACCTCCTTGTCGAGGTGGTCGACGTGTAGAATCGGCGTGACATCCGTTCGAGAGGCATTGGTCATGGTGAGAGCATTCCCTGTAGGTCTGGTTAACGCGATGGTGACACGAGCGATGGCACGATGGCTGGTACTTCTGATGGCGTTGGTCGCGGCCCCGGCGATCGCCGAGTCGCGCCCGGTCATCCTGGTCATGGGTGACAGCCTGAGCGCCGCCTATGGCATCGAGCAGGAGGCGGGCTGGGTCAGGTTGCTCGACGCGCGGCTGGGCACCACGGCCGAGGTGATCAATGCCAGCATCAGCGGCGAAACCAGCAGCGGCGGCACCAGTCGGCTTCCCGAACTGCTCGGACAGCACGAGCCGGACATCGTTCTACTCGAGCTCGGCGGCAACGACGGCCTGCGCGGCCTGCCGCCGACCCAGTTCGAGGCCAACATGAGGCGCATGATCGAGATGAGCCTGGCAGCCGACGCCGAGGTGGTACTGCTCGGCATCGACATTCCCCCTAACTATGGCCAAGCCTATCGCAATGCCTTTACCGAGGTCTTCATTCGGCTGGCCGACGACTACGATCTTCCGCTGCTGCCCTTCCTGCTGGAAGACATTGCGCTGGTCGACGAGCTGATGCAGGACGACGGCCTCCACCCGACCGCCGAGGCGCAGCCGATCATTCTCGACAACATCTGGCCGGTACTCGAACCGCTGCTGGAACGCAATGGCATCGATATCGCCGAGCAGACAGTCGAATAGTGCACGGTCCATTCATGGTCTATAATTAAACCATTGAACACCCACCAAGGGACATGGGCCATGCGCACCGAAACCATCAGCTACTTGAAACAGAATGCCGCGACGCTGGACGTCGAGGAGCCCTTGGTCATCACCCAGAAGGGCAAGCCTACCTACGTGATTGAATCCTATGCCGCTCACGAGCGTCGCGAGCAGGCCATCGCCCTGCTCAAGCTGCTGAGTCTGGGTGAGAAGAGCCGCGAGGAAGGCAAGACCATGAACGCCGACGAGTTCATGGAACGCGTGAAGGCGCGCCATGCATCCCGGCGAGGTGATTCGGTGTGACGCCGTCCTGGCATGTGGTATTCGAGGATACGGCGACTGTCTCCCTTGAAGCCTGCGAAAATTTCCTGCTCGATCGGCTCGAGCTTCCCGTAAGGCAGGTCGAGGACATTGCCATGGGCTTGATCGCGACCAGCCTGGAACGGCTGACGCAAAGGCCGGAGGCCTACCCTGTCTCCCGTCTGGCGCTGGAACTGGGCATCGACCACTATCGGGAACTGCTGATTGACGGCTATCGCGTGATCTATCGCGACTGGCCCGAGCAAGGCAAAGTGTCGCTCTACCTCTTCGCCCACCAGCGTCAGGACTTCAAGCAGCTGCTGTTCGAGTATCAGCTGCTCTCCTGAGCCGCCAATGCAGGGCTTTTCTGCCACTGCTGGAGCCCCAGCCCGCCAAGGATCAGCACCAACCCGATCAGGGTCGAGGAAAGGATAGGCTCGCCGACCACCAGGAACAGCAGCAGCAAGGACACCGGCGGCGAGAGGAAAATCAGGTTCGAGACCTTGGCGGTGCGCGAGACCTGATGGACCGCCAACTGCCAGAGCACGAAGGCGATACCCATCTCGAACAGCCCCACGTAGACGCCCGCACCGAACGCCAGGCCACCATGCCATTGCAGACCGGGCCCGATCAGCAGCAACACCGTGAGCACCGGCACCCCGACGCTGAAGTTCTGCCACTGAGCGACCAACGGTGAGCGGTGGTCGCGTGCGTTGAGAAGCCAGTAGAGTGCCCAGAGCAACGTCGAGGCCAGCGCGAAGACCACCCCTAGCGGGTCGGCGAAGTCCACATCGAACACCTGGCCGCGCGTGGCGATTACCCAGACTCCCGCGTAGGCGACCAGCCCCGCCAGCACGTCCATGCGCGTGATCCGCTGGCCGAGCAGCGGCACGGCGAGAAAGGCCATGGCCAGTGCCCAGGTGTAGTTGAGCGCCATCGCTTCCTGGCCGGGAAGCCGGTCATAGGCGGCGAAGAGCACCAGATAGTAGGCCACTGGATTCATCAGCCCGGCCCAGGCGGCCGTCCGCCAGCCCCTGCTCAGCGCTTCGCGCAGCCGCCCCTGACGCACCACCAGCACGCCCATCAGTGCCCAGGACACCAGGGATGCCAGCCACATCAGCTCCAGCGGGCTCATGTAACCCAGCGCCACCTTGAAGGCAGTGGCCACCGTCGACCAGAGCGCCACCGCGCCCAGGCCATAGCGCATCGCCTGGCGGTCCTGATCGGCGAGGCCGAGACTCATCGATCGACATGTCCCAGATTACGCGACGGGTCGAGACGGTCGCGCACGGCCTGCTTGAGGGGCTTGATGTCGGGAAAGCCGCCGTCGCGCTTGCGCTCCCATATCGACTCGTCGTCGTAGAAGATCTCGAAGGTGCCGCCGTGGGAGGGCACCAGGGCGACGTCATCGAGTAGTTCGCCGAAGGTGGACAAAAGCTCCTGAGCGTACCAGGCGCTGCGCAGCAGCCATTGGCACTGCGTACAGTAGTGAATGCGAATGCGTGACATGGCAAGCTCCGTGTCGTGACAATGGACGTTCCAAGAGAATCGTCATCCGATGATAGCAGCCAGGACCCGCCGATGGCCTCACCCCAGACGAGGTGGAATAGGCGCGTTGCGCCTTGCGCGTTGAAATCCCGTTCGCGCCTCGCCATGATGTGAGAAGCCACTGGTGTGTGCTGATGTCGTCGCCCCGGCGGCCAAGGCAGGATTCGCGACAGGAACGCCCAGAATGGAACGTCCAGAATGAAACGATCTCCCCTGATCAGCCCGGAACTGCTGGAACGCGTTGTCGATGCCTCGGAAGACGGCATCGTGGTCGCCGAGCAGGAGGGCGACGAAAACATCCTGATCTATGTGAACAAGGGCTTCGAACGCCTGACCGGCTATAGCGCCGACGAAATTCTCTATCGCGACTGCCGCTTCCTACAGAACGAGGACCGTGATCAGCCTGGATTGACCGTGATCCGTAAGGCGCTCGCCGAGGGACGTGCCTGTCGCGAGGTGCTGCGCAACTATCGCAAGGACGGCACCCTGTTCTACAACGAGCTCTCCATCACGCCCGTGTTCGGTGAAGACGACCACCTCACCTATTACATTGGGGTGCAGAAGGACGTCACCGAGCGTGTCGAGGCCCAGATGGAGCTCGAGCGCCTCAAGAAGGACCATGGTATTGAGTGAAGCACGAAAGAAAGCAATGCGATAAAAAGAGACACAAAAAACTCACCGCCAGGCCTTGCCCTCCCCGCCATCTCACTATATATAGCCATCAGGCAATTGCGGTTGCCCGATGACGCTTCATGTCCCGGCATTCGGACGAGAAGCGATGACGAATGTGATGGCACACCTATGAACGGGACATCTGTGAACGGGACATGGAGGAGCACATCGAATGAGCCACAGCACCCTGGTCAATGAATTGCTCGAGGACGAGCTGGATTCTCACGAGGCGGTGAACGACGACGATTACGGCCGCTCACGCCCCGGCAGCCGAGCCGATACTCTGCGTGCGCGGCGGCGTGTCGAGGCCCTGCTGGAAGAACGCCTTCTCAGGCGCGCCATCGAGGATGACTGGCGTCTCTAAGAAGAAGAGTAGCTACGAGCTACGAGCTACGAGCTACGAGCTACGAGCTACGAGCAGCATGATGGCCCGTCGCTCGCGGCTGGCGCGAAGCGCCGGGCTCGTGGCCGACACGAGGCTGGCCTTTCCTTGGTCCGGCCACTATCATCATGGCCACTGACATCCCCCAACCAAATGGCATTCCATGGCGCAATACGTCTACACCATGAACCGGGTGGGCAAGGTCGTGCCCCCCAAGAAACATATCCTCAAGGATATCTCGCTGTCCTTCTTTCCGGGCGCCAAGATCGGCGTGCTGGGCCTGAACGGCTCCGGTAAATCGACGCTGCTGCGCATCATGGCCGGCGTCGACACCGAGATCGAGGGCGAGGCCCGCCCGATGCCGGGCCTCAACGTCGGCTACCTGCCCCAGGAGCCTGAACTCGACGACGAGAAAAACGTCCGCGAGTCCGTCGAGGAGGCACTGGGTGAAATCAAACAGGCCCAGGAACAGCTCGACGCCGTCTACGCGGCCTATGCCGAGCCGGATGCCAACTTCGATGCCCTGGCCGCCGAGCAGGCCAAGCTCGAGAATCTCATCGAGGCATCCGACGCCCACAACCTCGAGCGCAAGCTGGAGGTCGCTGCCGAAGCGTTGCGGTTGCCGCCCTGGGAGGCCAGGGTAGGCAATCTGTCCGGGGGCGAGCGGCGCCGCGTGGCCCTGTGCCGCCTGCTGCTGTCCAACCCCGACATGCTGCTGCTCGACGAGCCCACCAACCACCTGGACGCCGAATCGGTGGCCTGGCTCGAGCGCTTCCTGCACGACTATTCCGGTACCGTGGTGGCCGTCACCCACGACCGCTACTTCCTCGACAACGTGGCCGGCTGGATCCTCGAGCTCGACCGCGGCCAGGGGATTCCCTTCGAGGGCAACTACTCCGACTGGCTCGAAGCCAAGGAGCAGCGCCTAGCGCGGGAGGCCAAGCAGGAGGCCTCGAAGAACAAGGCGATCAAGCAGGAACTCGAGTGGGTGCGCAGCAACGCCAAGGGCCGCCAGGCCAAGAGCAAGGCGCGCCTGAACCGCTTCGAGGAGATGCAGTCCGGCGACTTCCAGAAGCGCAACGAGACCAACGAGATCTACATTCCGCCCGGTCCGCGTCTGGGCGACAAGGTCATCGAGTTTCACGATGTGGCCAAGGCCTTCGACGGCCAGCTGCTCTACGAGAATCTCTCCTTCAGCATTCCCAAGGGTGCCATCGTCGGCATCGTCGGCGGCAACGGTGCCGGCAAGTCGACGCTGTTCAAGCTCATCACCGGCAAGGAGACGTCCGATGCCGGTGAGGTGGTACTCGGCGATACGGTAGAGATCGCCTATGTGGAGCAGCTGCGCGACGCGCTGGACAACAAGCAGACT
>Ga0136557_1002561_pt1 | contig 10422 bp, 9 predicted proteins | sample AntRauTorckE6832_FD_104796 | JGI IMG/M metagenome (GOLD analysis project Ga0136557, IMG submission 104796) | Saline lake microbial communities from Rauer Islands, Antarctica - Metagenome Torckler E6 #832 | ecosystem: Environmental > Aquatic > Non-marine Saline and Alkaline > Saline | place...
ACCACCGAGAGAGAGATGCGATATAGAAATGTATAATTGGTACCTAATTCTAATTTAATCGAATTAAATTTGCAATATTAACAGTACAATCAATGTAATTTATTAACATGTGTATGTTATATAATAGAGAAATATTGATACTTAAGCTGTCATGAAATTAATACTCTAAAGAATTTTATAAATGCTAAGCATAGGTAAGAAAAGTCTGTTGTGTATCATTACATTCATGAGTTTAAGTTATTTAGTACATGCTCAGGACAATATTATTAGGGGTATAATTAGTGATGCGCAAACCGGGGAAGGATTAGAGCTGGCAAATATTGGCTTGAAACTGCTACCCAATGGGGCATTAGAAGGAACGATATCTGATGTTAATGGACTATATCGCTTTAGCAGGTTGCAGGATGGTGAATATGTGCTACAAGTATTTTATGTAGGCTACCAAACCTATACCGATACCCTTGAGTTTGGAGGACGGGAGAATGAACTTACTTTAAATATCCAGTTGATGCCATCAAAGGAAAACTTGGGTGAACTTACAGTTTTAAGTCAGGGTGATAAAGATCTTGCTCCAGGGCAAGTTCAAATAGATCCTCAAACACTCGGGCGCATACCAACTCCATCTATCGATGGCGATCTTGTAAGTTTTCTGCAAACACAAACCGGTGTTGTTGCAGCTGGCGATCGTGGTGGGCAACTTTTTGTGAGGGGCGGCACACCTTCAGAAAATTTAATACTCATGGACGGTACGCTCATCTATCAGCCTTTTCACATTATAGGGTTCTTTTCTGTTTTTCCTGAGGACGTGGTTTCATCCGCTAATTTTTATGCGGGGGGATTTTCAGCTAAATACAGCGGAAGATCCTCATCGGTGTTGGATGTTCGGCTCAAAAATGGAAATATGTATGAGCAGAATTGGTCGGCATCGGTAAGTCCGTTTATTTCCAGCATGTTTTTTGAAACTCCTTTGGTTGAAGGGAAAAGTTCTTTAATGGTGTCGGCAAGGGGTTCCCTTATTGAGGAGGCTAGCGACCTGTATTTAGAGGAACAGCAGCCTCTTAAATTTAATAGTCAGCTTGTAAAATTCAGCAATGCTGGAGAAGAGGGCATAAATTGCTCCGCCTTTTTTATGAGAACCTACGACCGTGGACAAATAAGTTTTGAGGATGGAGAAACATTTAACTGGAAAAACCTGGTATCAGGAGGGCGCTGTGCAGGCGCTACAGAAAATGCAAACGTTTCATTTGTAGATGTAAACGGGGGAGTCTCATACTATAGTAACGGGGTTGGTAGTTCCGGAGCTAATAGCCGTACAGCCGATATATTCAAGTTTCATGTGGATGTCAATCTAATTCAATACGTTCGTGAAACACGTCTTGAATATGGTTTCTTCTCAAACTATAGAACAATAAACCATGATATTTTGGATCGGTTTATAGGAATACAAAATTCAAATACAGCTATTTTAAGTTCCGGAGCCTATCTGGATGCTGAAATTCCAATTGGCAACACTATCACTATTGAGCCGGGAGTTGTTTTTACTTCCTTCGTCCAAAAGCTCAAGGCCAGTATTGAACCCCGGTTTCAGTTTTCATGGCAGCCAAGGGGCAAGGTTGACGAGGAAATTCATGGGGCGTTAGGTATATATCGTCAACCATTAGTTGGGATAAGTGATTTCAGAGATGCGGGTACAGCTTTTACGGCCTGGATGCTGATGCCAGATTCTGATAGGATGTTGGAGTCACAGCATGCATTATTGGGTTGGAGGCAGCCTCTCGGGCCTTTTCTTGATTTTTCAATAGAGGGATATTACAAGCGGCTCAAGAATACACCAGTTTCAATTTGGAGTTCCATTGCTCAATTTACAACGGATCTGAGTTATGCTGATGGAACGGTTCAAGGTATGGATGCTCGTTTGGATTTCAACCATAACATATTTTATGGAGGTATTGGGTATGGGTATTCTATAACAGAATACGAAACCGAACAGCCTCATTACGAAACATGGCTTGGCAGTGCAAAACAAACCTATAATCCAGGGCATGATCGTCGCCATCAGGTGAGTGCACAGGCTGGAATAGAGGTCGGAAAGTTTTCAGCCAACTTGAACTGGGTGTATGGGTCGGGCACACCTTTCACACGTCCAACGGGTTTTGATGTGTATTTCCCATTCCGGGAACAACTTCCTAATGTGGTAGATGGATATGGTAATCCAAGGATATTGGTAAATAAACCCTATGATGCCCGGTTGCCTGATTTCCATAGGTTTGACATATCCTTTGGTAGAGAATTTGATTTTTCGGGATCGAAGCTGACGGTGCAGGCTGGCGCTATAAATGTATATGACCGCGATAATTTATTTTACTACGATGTCTTTAATCAAACTAGCATCAACCAATTACCAATGCTTCCTTATGTGGCACTAAAAATGGAGTCGAGATGAAGAAAATTAACGCAATGAATTTTTCGGCACTGTTATTTGTGATAGCTATGGCATGTTGGGGAAGCGCCTGCGAATCAAATTTTGATCCAATGGAGGATAATGAGCTCTATGATTTCAGTATGTATGGCTATCTTGACCTAAATGCTGACACCCAATGGATCAGGGTGATGCCTATTTTGGATACGCTGATCAGCCGCAACTCCGCCCCTTTAGATATTGAGGTTACGTTGACGCGAGAATCAAATGGAGAAGTAGAAGTCCTGAACGATTCTCTGTTTTTTTATAATAACGTAGCTTATACTTGGAATTATTGGACAACAGCAACCCTGCAACTAGATGAGGAATATACAGTACGGGCGGAAAGCTCAGCAGGTGAATATAGTGAGGCTACAGTTCGTATTCCTCGGCCTTTTCCTGAACCAGAAATCGAGTACTCAGAAGGGGATGAAAGAGGGAATGTATCTGGTCAGGGTGCAGAGAATTTAGTTGTTGCACAGGCTATATACACCGTTATTGTTTATGATCAGGGCTTCCCCTCAAGGCCTTTTGAGGTTGCATTTTCGAATATTGGGTTAACTCAGGTTAGAGAAAATGGAAACTATAATTTTACCATTCAGGCATGGCCAGTACTAATGAATGAAACGGGGAAGCCTCAATCCCAAATTAGTATACAAAAAAGAGAATTGATCGTGGCCTCAGGGAGTGAAGACTGGCCAGATTTATCGGGCTTAACGGAATATGAGATTACTATTCCCGGGGTAGTTTCGAATGTAGAAAATGGTACGGGCTTCATAGGGGGTGTTGCAAGTCACAAGGTAGAGTTGCGCACAACTCAGTAGGATTTAAGAAATCAAACTGAAGAATAGCTTTTCTAAAAATACCCAATTTGGGGGATACACCTTTCGAATTACTGTGGAGATATTAAAGCAGCATTACGCTAATTCAACAACTACACTAATTCTAATTAAAAGGGTATTACTATGAAAAAAATACTAACGATTTTTGCAGCAGTTATGATCATTCCTGCTGTAGCATTTGCACAATATGGCGGCCCCGGTTCTCTTGATATAAATGCAGGTATTGGCTTGGGTTCTAACTTGACAGGAACTGGTTTACCGGTTGGATTATCTGTTGAGTACGGCTTGAATGAGGAAATTTCAATCGGTGGTTATGCCGGTTATGCGAGTACGAAAGAAAATTTCGGGAGCGGTGAGTGGAAATATACCAACTTTATTATTGGTGCACGTGGTTCATATCATAAAGAACTTGTAGACAACATAAATACCTATGGGGGAATAATGCTTGGCTACAACATGGCAGATGCCGAATGGAGTGGTCCAGGTAATGCACAAGCGTCAGTAGGCGGCTTTACATATGCTGGCTTTGTAGGAGCTCGCTACCACTTTTCAGAGAAGCTTGGTTTATTTGGAGAAGTAGGATATGGAATCGCCTTTCTTCAAACAGGTTTGACCATTCGAATGTAATGATCTCCCTGAACATGCTACTTTAAGCTTAGTAGTAACATATAAGCCTCGTACATTAATTTGTATGGGGCTTTATTGTTGTATTGATCTTTGAAAGTGAGTTAAATGTTTTTAGAGGATAAATTTTTCAAATAACTTTATCATTCTTCTTATGCACCGTCAAACGAACGGGGCCTTTCGCTTTACCTAAAGGGATTTCTTTCCCTTCTTGCGTGATACTAATTAACCGTTCACTTTGCATTTCACCAGCTATTGTTCTTACCTCATCCACATGATCTTTCCAGACATCTGTGAAAAGGTCTTTAGTTACTTCAGAAGGAGATACCGATTTCTCAGGACCACGTTTTTTAGTAAAGGAAAGAATCCTGTTTTTAATCTCTTGCTTTGATTTCTTCATAACTTTCATTCAGATCTATCATCAGTTTTGGGTACTCATTTCCAATCTCTACGTTGAACAACGTTTGTTGTTCGGGTTTCATTTTGTGAGGTTCAAGAATAAATTCTTTAGGGACGTTTTTAAGCTCAGGAATCCATGTCCGAATATAGTCACCATCCGTATCATACTTTTCAGCCTGATGTATAATATTGAAATAACGGTTTCGAGCATCATGGCCTACAGTAGAATTATAAGCCCAGTTTCCATAAATGCTGCAAGTGTCATAATCCACTAACACAGACTCAAAATATTCGGCACCCATCCGCCAGTCAATTTTTAGGTTTTGCGCTAAAAAACTAGCCACATCTTAACGGCCACGATTGCTCATATATCCGGAGCTATTAAGCTCGCACATGTTAGCATCAATAAAAGGAATTCCTGTGTTACCTTCAGCCCATTTTTTAAAATCATGATCAGAGTGTTTTCAGTTACGGCTTTTACTCTGAATGCCGAAGGGTCAAAAAAATTTGTCGCCGTATTTCCATGCAGAAAATCGAAAATAATCTCTCCAAATAAGTTCAAATATCAGCCAATAGGATGATGTGTTCTTTGTCCTTTATTCCTCATACTGACTAACTTCTTAATAGATTCTGCGAGGGGAAAGCCTACCATTAGCCAACCCCGGAGAAAGTTTTGAAGAATAGTTTGCACCCAACAATTCATTTCTGGTTTTATAAAAAATTATAAGACACCAGGAACTCACATTTGGGGGTTTAAATCAATATATTTGAACTCTTAAAAATTTGAAGAATATAAATTACTGTTTGAATGAAAAAAGTTGTGTTAATACCCGGTGATGGGATCGGAGATGAGATTACAAATTCTGTAACAACAATTCTTGAGAAAGCCAGTGCTGAAATAGAGTGGGTTAGAAAATCGGCCGGGCTTAAGGCTTATGAAGAAACAGGGAACCCACTTCCCGATGAAACAGTAAGTGTCATTGAGGAGCACCGAATTGCTCTAAAAGGTCCTTTAACGACCCCTGTTGGCTCTGGATTCAGGTCGGTAAATGTGGCGCTTCGTCAGAAATTTGATCTTTATAGCAATATTCGCCCTGCCCGCACACTTCCAAGTATTGAAACGCCTTTCCGCGATGTAAATATGGTTCTTTTTCGTGAGAACACTCAAGGACTTTATATTGGGAAAGAGCATTGGGTAGATGAAGGAAAAGACAAAAGGCACTCAGAAGCTATTGCGGTAGTAACTGAAGAGGCAAGTAAAAACATCATTCGCGCAGCTTTTGAGTACGCTGTAAAGAACGAGCGTAAGAAAGTAACTTTGGTTCATAAGGCCAATATCTTGAAACTTACAACCGGATTGTTCCTTGAAGTAGGTAAGAAAATAGCCAAAGATTATCCTGATATAGAATTCCAGGATTTAATTGTAGACAACATGGCCATGCAAATGGTGATGCGCCCTCAGCAGTTCGATGTAGTTGTAACTACAAACTTATTTGGGGATATATTATCAGATTTAGCCTCTGGTTTGGTTGGCGGACTCGGTGTAACCGGCGCTGCTAACATAGGGGATGATGCCGCTATATTTGAAGCGGTTCATGGATCAGCACCTGATATTGTAGGTAAGAATATCGCCAACCCAATGGCTCTTTTATTCTCTGCATTAATGATGTTAGAACATATCGACCAAAAACAGGTGGCGGAAAACATTCGAAAGGCTATATATAAAACACTGGTTGAAAAGAAAGTGTACTGCACACCTGATATTGGTGGAGAAGGTACCACTTCAACATTTACCCAGGCAGTTTGTGATAATATCTAAGTTCGAGTTTTAGTGTTTTAAATTCAAAAAGGCTGCTTTTTATAGCAGCCTTTTTACTTTTATCGATAATTTGCTATCCCAAAAGTTTAAAAAGTATCCAGCTTACAAAAGACATCACAATTCCAAAAATGATAGCCCAGCTAAAGCTTTTAACTTTGAAGCCATCCACCAGCTTATCAACCAGCATAATTAGGGCGGCATTTATAAACAGTACGAATAAACCAAAAGTCAGGATGGTTATAGGAAGGCTGAGAATAACCAAGATCGGTTTTATCAAAACATTGACAATTGCCAAAAGAGCAGCCACAAATATGGCACTCCAAAAGTTCTTTACCTCGACACCTTTTAGCAGGGAGGCGGTAGCATAAACGGAAATACTATTTAATAACCAAGCCCAGATCATAGAATTAATTTTTAGTTAAAATTGTATCTTATGTACGCTTCAAAAACAAAAATGGTTACAAAGAAAAAATGATGGATATCATTTATAAGTTATATCAGGATTTATCTCCAAAAGAACTTGAAGATGCGCTGAGGCTCCGCCAACAAGTATTCATTATAGAGCAAAACTGTTTCTATGAAGATATTGATGGACAGGATGAAAATGCGAATCATTGTCTTTTCTATGATGGAAATGCCCTCGCAGCCTATCTTCGTATTTTTATGCCGGGGAAGAAATATAAAAAAGAGGCAAGTTTAGGTCGCATTGTAGTACATCCCAAATATAGAGGAACCGGTGTGGGCTCAAAACTCATCAAGAAAGGCATAGAATTATGCGAGGGCTATCCAATCAGGATTGAAGCACAGGCTGCATTAAAGGGGTACTATAAAAATTTAGGATTTAGAGAAGAGGGGGAGGAGTATGTGGTAGATGATATACTTCACCTGCAAATGACGCTTATAAGAAATGACAAATAAATTAAGCTATTTTTGCGGATGTGTGGGCAAGGTAGTTTGGAATTAGCCAGTGAATAAAACTATGGCTACCAATACCAAGATCACCACTTTAAAAGTAAGGGTTTTCCAGTTGTTCATTATTTTAGTTATTTAGCTAACAATAGGGCTGAATGGAACAGAATTTTTTACTTAAAATCAAGTTATCCACAATAAAATATTAAAAAAATCTAATCTAATTAATCTGTACTTGATTGGAAGGGGTGTTTTTAGGATAACTGTGTGGCTGTTATCCATTAATTATCCACATTAGGGTTATTCCACAGTTACGCTTTTAGCTAGATTTCGGGGTTGATCTACATTACATCCTCTGTTCACAGCGATGTAATATGAGAGTAATTGGAGTGGAATAACCGATAATAAGGGGGTTAAAACATCTTCTGTTTCCGGGACTATAGATAAGAATTCTGCAAGATCTTGAACTTCAGTATTTCCCTGGTTGGTTATGGCAATTATTCGGCCTTTTCGAGCCCTGACTTCCTCAATGTTACTGATCATTTTATCATTAGTGTATTGCGTGGAGGCAATGACCACAACCGGCATCATTTCATCAATAAGTGCAATGGGGCCGTGTTTCATTTCTGCAGCAGGATATCCTTCAGCGTGGATATATGAAATTTCTTTCAATTTTAACGCCCCTTCCAGAGCCACAGGGAAGCTATATGAACGACCCAAATATAGAAAATTAGGAGCATAGGAGAACAGGTTTGATATGCGTTGTATACCTTCTGTATTACTAAGTATCTGCTCTATTTTTGAAGGAATTTGGCTAAGCTCTTTGATCAGCTTCTTGGCTTTCTTTTGTGATAAAGTTCCCTTTGCAAGCCCAAGCTTAATGGCCATCATAATAAGCACAGTAACTTGTGCTGTAAATGCTTTTGTAGATGCCACACCAATTTCAGGCCCGGCATGGATATAAACACCAGCATCTGTTTCGCGGGCAATAGTTGAGCCGACAACATTAACGACCCCAATGACTATAGCCCCCCTTTTTTTGGCTTCTCTTAAAGCAGCAAGGGTATCGGCCGTCTCCCCACTTTGAGAAATAACGATCATAACATCACCCTCTCCGATAAGAGGTTCTTTATAACGGAATTCAGAGGCGTATTCCACCTCAACAGGTAACTTCACGAGATACTCAAACAAATATTCACCGACCAAACCTGAGTGCCAGCTTGTACCGCAAGCAGCAATTATTATTCGTTTCGCATTTATAAGCTGCTCCATTACATTCTCGATCCCGCCCAAGGTAATAGTGCCTTCATTAGGTTCTATTCTTCCCCTTAAACAATCTGAAATAGCTTTAGGCTGCTCATAAATTTCTTTAAGCATAAAGTGGTCATAACCGCCTTTTTCAATTTCTTCGAGGCTCATGGCCAGTTCATGCACTTCTTTGGTTAGCTCTATAGAATCTGAAGACTCAACGGTATAGCCATCTTTAGTGATCACGGCAATCTCGCCATCATCAAGGTACACCACCTTGTCGGTATATTCGGCCACGGCAGAGGCATCAGATGCGATCAACATTTCGCCTTCACCAATACCAAGAAGCAGTGGTGATCCTTTTCGGGCTACAATAATTTGATCTGGAAAATCGGCGTGAACTACTGCAATTCCATATGTGCCTACAACTTGGTGTAAGGCAAGTTGTGTAGCTTTTTTCAATGAAGTAGCATCCTTTTTCAAGAAGCTGTCAATTAGTTTTGCAACAACCTCTGTATCGGTTTGGGAATAAAATGAATAACCTTCTGAGGAGAGTTTCTTTTTGAGGGTGTTATAGTTTTCGATGATGCCATTATGAACAATCGCCAACTTCCCGCTTTCAATAGTATGGGGATGTGAATTAATATCGTTTGGCTCACCATGGGTTGCCCAACGGGTATGGCCAATCCCCAAGGTTCCCTTCATATTCTGGCCAACCATTTCTTCAAGAACTGATACCTTTCCTTTACCTTTTGTTATATTCAGTGAGCCATTGATAATGGCTAAACCTGCTGAATCATATCCCCGATATTCTAACCTTTTTAAACCATCGATAATAATTTTACTGGCTGGTTTCTCTCCAACATACCCTACAATTCCACACATATTATATAACTGTTTATATGATTTATTTTGGTTGTGAAAACCCTTAAATATAAAGCCTTATATTTATAATAACGATTTCCATTTTTTAAATTATGGACAAGATTAAAAATTACTCTATTTATTTTTTTACGGATGAAAAAGCGAAACATTTTAAACCGTTAACGCTAACACGTCCATTAGACAACTTGAGAGTTGGGATGTATACAATCCAAGAAAAATGGATGAAAACGCTGGGTGTTGTAAACTGCTCCCGTATGGTGCCAAACTATTTACAAGGGGTTTTTGAGACCAATCTCGAAGCTTTAAATTCACCCATATTATGGATAAATCCTCGTTTTTTACCTTCGGCCTCACTTACCGATGAGATTAAAAAGATGCAACAGCAAGAAGTGCTTACTTTCAATGGAAACACCGTTGCGGCACTACTATCTAAGGAAGAGTCTCTAAAGCAAGTCAATAACAACACTTTTTCTAAGAAGGGTTTTAAAGAGAAAAAAATTCACGACTTGATCCACTTAGAACACCTTTGGGATCTGTTAACTTTGAATGCCTATGAAATTGAGAAAGATATCCCACTTTCAGGACTCGATTCTGTTGAAGCAAATTCTCAGGTTTTACCGTCAGTGCATAACTCTGGTAATACCTTTATTGGAAAAGGAGTAGAGATAGAACCGGGTGTACATATTTTTGCGGAAGACGGGCCGGTTGTTGTTATGGAGGGCGCTAATCTTGAGGCTGGGAGTATCATACGCGGCCCCGTAGTGATAGGTGAAAACGCCACGGTAAAAATGAACACACGTATTTATGGTGGAACCACAATTGGTCCGGTTTGTAAAGTGGCCGGAGAGATTTCAAATTGTATCTTTCATTCCTATTCCAATAAAGCTCACGATGGCTTCACTGGAAATTCTATATTTGGCCAATGGGTAAATTTAGGTGCCGATACCAATACTTCAAACTTGAAGAATAACTATAGCATGGTTCGGCTTACAGATTGGAACTCAAGAAAGGAAACGGATACAGGAAGACAGTTTTTGGGAACTATTATGGCCGATCATTCCAAAACCTCTATCAATACCATGCTGAATACAGGCACAATTTGTGGGGTGAGTTCCAATATTTTCATGGAGGGATTTCCGCCCAAATATATCCCTTCATTTTCGTGGGTTGGCTCAGAAAATTTTGGGGAATATAACTTTCAGAAAGCAATTGAAGCTATGCGCGCTATGATGAGAAGG
>Ga0136557_1002567_pt1 | contig 10410 bp, 6 predicted proteins | sample AntRauTorckE6832_FD_104796 | JGI IMG/M metagenome (GOLD analysis project Ga0136557, IMG submission 104796) | Saline lake microbial communities from Rauer Islands, Antarctica - Metagenome Torckler E6 #832 | ecosystem: Environmental > Aquatic > Non-marine Saline and Alkaline > Saline | place...
GCGCTGTTGCCATTTTGCGCATTGCCAGTGTTGTTATCGTTGTCGTTATCGTTGTCGTCGTCGCTGGTGTTGCCATCTCTATCCTGGCCGTCTGTGTTGTTGCCACGGCCACGACGGCGACTGCCACCACGGCTGCGACGACGGCGGGGTTTGGGCGTGCCGTCTTCATTGCTGTCGGTGGTGTTGCTGTCTTCAGCGCTGTCATCGCCTGTGTTTTCGCTTTGGGGCTTCTGATTCAAGGCTTTGTCATTCAAGGCTTTGTCGCCCCGGGGCTTGTCGGCAGAGGTCACGCGCTGATCGGACGTATTGTCCTGGCCGGCGGCATTGGTATCCGCGCTCTGGTTGCCGGATTGTTCATCCGCTGCGGCATTGTCGACAGCTGAGTTTTCGTTTTCCGCTGTGTCCGGATTTGGACCGCGTGTGCGCTTGGCGCTGTTGCGTGGACGGCGCTCGCCGCGACGACGACGGCTCTGGCCGTCACCCCCGTTGCTGTCGCTGTCGGACGAGTCCTGAGCATTATTGTCGGCAGCCTGTGCATTGTTGCCATCTTTATTGCCATCTTTGCGTGAACTGTCATCGTCGTTCTGCGAACGATTTCGACCACCACGTCGACGGCTTTGGCCCTGAGATTGCTCGGATCGATTTGACTTGTCGTCGGTTTTATCGGCTTTCTCGCTTCGATCGCCTTTCTCGCTTCGATCGGAGCGGTTGCCGCCGCTGCGCTGGTTGCCACGACCCTGTTTCTGGTGTCGCTGCTCACTGTTTTGCGGACGTCGCTCACGGCTGCCGGTGTTGCGGCTCTTGCTCTCTTCTTCTTTGTCCTGTTCGTCGTCATTGGCGGCGCCGGAGAATACATCGGTAAATACCGAGAACAATGAGCCCAGGAAACCTTTTTTCTTTGCTTCAGGGGCTGCTGCGCGCGCGGTAGGCACATGCGCAGGCGCCTGCGCCAGGGTAGGCGCCTGCACGGCGGCCTGTTGTGGCGGCACTGATTTTTTCGCCTGAATAACATCTTCTTCCGGGCCACCGGTTTCGATTTCAAAGCTCGCACGCTGCGTGGTTGTGCCATCCTGCGCGCTGATACTCTGGATCTCGTAATGGGGTGTTTCCATGGATGGATTGGCGATGATGAGCAAGCGGGTTTCGCTTTGCGCTTCAATTTCCAGCACTGCCGAACGTTTTTCATTCAGCAGGTAAGAAGCGACCGACAACGGCACAATGGCGTGGATCTCGGCGCTTTTCTTCTTGTTGGCTTCTTCCTGCAGGATGCGCAGGATGGACAGGCACAGCGATTTCACATCACGGATTGCGCCCTGGCCATTACAGCGAGGGCAGACCACGGCGCTGGTTTCTTCCAGTGACGGACGCAAACGCTGACGCGACATCTCCAGCAGGCCAAAACGTGAGATACGGCCAACCTGTACGCGGGCCCGGTCGGCTTCCAGCGCATCTCGCATGCGGTTTTCAACTTCTTTCTGGTTCTTGGCGGCGCTCATGTCGATGAAATCGATCACCACCAGACCACCCATGTCGCGCAGACGCAATTGGCGGGCAATTTCATCAGCCGCTTCCAGGTTGGTGTTCAGCGCGGTTTCTTCAATGTCAGAGCCGCGTGTTGCGCGTGAAGAGTTGATGTCGATGGAGATCAGCGCCTCAGTGGGGTCGATCACGATAGAGCCGCCAGACGGCAGTTTCACTTCGCGCTGAAATGCTGACTCAATCTGCGCTTCGATCTGGAAGCGGTTGAACAGCGGCAGCGGCTCTTGATACAGCTTGATGCGTGATTCGTAATGCGGCATGACCTGGCGCACAAAATCCATGGCTTCGTTATAGGACTCTTGCGTATCAAACAATACCTCGCCGATATCCTGGCGCAGGTGGTCACGAATGGTGCGGATGATGACATTGCTTTCCTGATAAATCAGGAAGGGCGACGATTTTTTCTCGGCCGCTTCGGTAACCGACTGCCACAGTGACAGCAGGTAATCGAGGTCCCACTGCAGCTCTTCCTGCTGTTTGCCAACGCCGGCGGTGCGCACGATGATGCCCATGCCGCCGGGGATATCGAGGCCGTTGATGGCTTCGCGAATCTCGGAGCGCTCATCGCCTTCGATGCGGCGGGAAATACCACCGGCACGCGGATTGTTGGGCATCAACACCAGGTAGCGGCCGGCCAGGCTGATGAAGGTGGTCAGGGCAGCGCCTTTATTGCCGCGCTCTTCCTTCTCCACTTGCACAATGACTTCGGTGCCTTCAGCAACCGCTTCCTTGATGTTGACCCGACCACCGTCGTTGCCTTTTCGGAAGTAGGTGGGAGAGATCTCCTTAAGGGGCAGGAATCCGTGACGCTCGGCGCCGAAGTCGACAAAGGCCGCCTCCAGGCTGGGTTCTACGCGGGTGATACGGCCTTTGAAGATACTGGCTTTTTTCTGCACGCGGGTGCGGTTTTCGATATCAAGGTCGTAAAGTTTCTGGCCGTCAACAAGGGCGACCCGCAACTCTTCTTCCTGCGTGGCATTGATTAACATTCTTTTCATAATGGATACACATCTCTGTTGAACCAGATCAGTCAATCCAGGGGAGATGATTTACGTGAATCTGAACACAGATGCCGCCTTATTGATAAGACATGGTCTGCGCTCAGATTTGCGCGGGCGGGGCGGGACAAGGCAGGCAGGGACCATGCATCAGCAGCCGGAAAAGGCTGTAAAACATGCCGGTGACAGGGGCGCAATGGGGCCTGGATCAGTTTCACGCTGCCCTTAAGTACCGGGGCAATGCACTGGGTTTTGCCGTTAATGCTATCCGAACCCATGGATACGGTTCGGGTTTCCTGCTGTCACTGCGACCGTGGCTCTGGGTCGGAATCGGGGCGATGAATCGGTGCCCGGTCGTATCGAGTTCACGGTCTTTCGGTGGCAGCGCCCGCTCGTAAATCAGAGCGATTGCGCCGCCTTGCCTGTATGTTGTCGCCGTTTGTGTGCCCGGCTTTCCGGCTCTGCGGCTCAACTCACGTGGCTGAGATCCTGCTGGAGCGGGATGCAGCGGGGCAAACACTTTCGGTATGCCCCCGCGCAAAAATCATTCACCCGAGTCTTCACTCTGGATACTTGGTTAAGTACTGCTTTAAAAAATCCGGTACTGCAAATTCGTTGCTTCAGTCTTTTGTTCGGCTTTCGCCCAGCTTTTGTCAGGCTAGAAACCTGATTGAAAGCGGTTTTTATTACCGTGTCGACGGGCGGTTCACTGTGAATTGCACGTGACCATCGCCGCAGCCCCGCGACTATAGCAGCAAACCCTTGCTGATTCAATTACCTGTGTGTCTTATTCGGGTCTGGCTGACACTCGGGTTCCCAGCCTGGCTGACTGCCGCGTTTGCTGTCCCGAGCAGCCGTGGTGCGCGATGTTTGTTTTAAGCCGGTGGCTCGACTAGAATCCTTGCGATCGATCCTTGCCGTTCATTCCGGATAAGTCACTCATGTATCATCCCCTGGTCCTGTTTGTCGGGCTGCGTTTTGTCAAAGCCCGCAAAAAAAATCAGCTGATGTCATTCGTCTCGCTGATTTCCATGCTGGGTATAGCGCTGGGTGTGCTTGCGCTGATTGCGGTCATGTCAGTGATCAACGCATCCACCAGCACCATGCGCGATGAAACCCTGAAATCGGTGCCGCATGCCGTACTGACGCTGCCTGCTGAGGGTATTGGCTGGCGGCAGGCGGCGCAGATATTGCAACAGCACGACGGTATCGTGGCTGCCGCGCCTTTTATGGAAGGCGAAGCCTGGTTGCGTAACGAGGGCGCCGGCGAGTTTGTTGCAGTACGCGGCATTGACCCGGCCTTTGAGCCCGGCGTTCTGCAACAGGGCAACGGTAATATGCAGCAGTTGCTGGGCGAGCTGGCCAACACCCCTGATGGCATCATCCTAGGCACCCGCCTGGCTGCCCGGCTGCGATTGTTTAACGGTATGCAGCTGTCGGTAACACCGCTGTCCAGCCTGCTCAGCCGTGATACCGGTGACGCCCGCAGTTTTCGGGTGCTGGGGTTCGCCGATTTTGGTTTTTACGATAATGCCAGCATGGCGCTGGTCAATTTGTCTGCCGCACAATCACTGTTTGCCAGCAGTGCGCCGGCTACCGGGCGGCTTCAGATGCGGCTGCGGGTGGATGATCTGTTTAATGCGGCTGTGCTGAGCACGCAAGCGGCCGGGGCGCTGCCAGCCGGCGACTATCAGGTCAGCAGCTGGGATCAGACCCGGCGCAGCCTGTTTGATGCCTTGCGCATGGAGAAGGTACTCACTGGATTTATGTTGCTGATGATCGTGATTATTGGCGCTGTCAATATTGTCGCGACACTGGTGATGACCGTGGCGGACAAAAGCGCCGATATCGCGATCCTGCGCACCATGGGGGCCGGGCGGGGCACGGTGATGGCGGTGTTTGTGATTCAGGGTTTTGCTGCCGGCGTGTTTGGCACTGTGCTGGGCGCGCTGGGCGGTATCGCGCTGGCGGCCAGCATTGGTGATCTTACCCGGGCGATTCAGACGCTGTTGAATAACGCGCTGGCACCGGGCGATGTTTACATGATTGCGCACCTTCAGTCCGAGTTGCAGTGGGCCGATGTCGCGCTGGTGTGCGCCTGCGCGCTGCTGATCAGCCTGCTGGCCACCCTTTACCCGGCCTGGCGCGCCTCGCGCATACAGCCCGCTGACGTTCTCAGGTACGAATAAATGACGCAGGAGCCACACATGACGACGCCGGAGCCTCTGATAGACAGCAATGCGGTCATCAGTTGCCGACATTTAAGCAAGATCTACACGCAGGGGCCGCAGCAGGTTGAGGTGCTCAGTGACATCAATCTGGATGTGATGCCCGGCGAGCGGATCGCAATCGTTGGCAGCTCCGGCTCGGGCAAAACCACCTTGCTTAATATGCTCGGCGGGCTGGACGCGCCCAGCGGGGGTGATATTCAGGTGGCGGGGCAGGCGCTGGCAAGTTTGTCGGAGAAGCAGCGCGGTCTGTTGCGTAACCGCTACCTGGGTTTTGTGTACCAGTTTCACCATCTGCTGGGCGAGTTCAGTGCGCTGGAGAACGTTGCCATGCCGCTGTTAATAGGCGGCGCCAGAGTCAGTGATGCCAGTGACAGGGCCGAGGATCTGCTGCAAGCCGTTGGCCTGGGCCATCGCTTGAGCCACAAACCGGCCGAGCTGTCGGGCGGGGAGCGGCAGCGGGTGGCGATAGCCCGGGCCCTGGTGGCATCACCGAGCTGCGTGCTGATGGATGAGCCCACCGGCAATCTGGACCGGCGCACCGCAAGCGGTATTCATGAGCTGATGCAATCGCTGAATGAACGCCTGGCGACCAGTTTTGTGGTGGTCACCCATGATGAACAGTTTGCCGCCAGCCTGGACCGCGTGCTGCTGCTGACCCACGGGTGTCTGCAAACGTGACGCGCTCACTGGCGGCCTTCATTGCACTGCGCTATGTCAGCGTCGGCCGGCGCAGCCAGCTGGTCAGTTTTATGTCCATGCTGACAGTCGGGGGTCTGGCGCTCAGTGTCAGCATTCTGATCACTGTGTTGTCGGTGATGAACGGTTTTGACCGCGAGGTCCGGGAGAACGTGCTGGGCATCATGCCGCATGCCACGATCCAGACTCAGGAGCATATCAGCAGCGCGCGCTGGGCGCAGCTGGACGCAGCGGTGCTGGCGGTGCCGGGTGTCACCTTGAGTGCGCCGGTGCTGGCGGTCAACGGTGTTATTGCCGGGCCCCGGGACAATGTCGGGGTCCTGGTAAACGGGGTCGATCCGCTGCGCGAGGCAGAAATTTCGCGCCTGTCCGACTTTATGCAGGTGGGCAGTCTGGCAGCGCTGGGGGCATCTCGTTTCCAGCTGGTGCTGGGTGAAACCCTGGCTCGCCGTCTGGGCGTCGAGCTGGGGGACAGCGTCACTCTGTATTCATTGAATGTGTCCATTAATCCTGTAGCACCGCTGCCGGTGCAGCGTCGCTTCACCGTCGGCGGAATTTATCGGGTAGGGACCCAGGATCTGGATGAGCGTCTGGTGATGATTGCGCTGGCCGATGCCCAGGCGCTTTACCGGCAACCCGATCGTTTCAGCGGTCTGCGCCTGCGCACCGATGATGTGCTGGCCGTCAATGCGCTGCGCGCCGATATCGACAGTATCCTGCCACAAGGTTTTTACGTGGAAACCTGGACGCAGTGGTTTGGCGCGATTTATGAAAATATCCGTCTGTCGCGCACCATCGTTGGTTTTTTATTGTGGCTGCTGGTTGCGGTGGCAGCGTTCAATCTGGTGGTGAGTCTGATCATGATTGTGCGCGACAAGCGCGGCGATATCGCCATTTTAAGGACAATGGGCGCATCTCCTAGCATGATCGGCCGCATTTTTGTCCTGCAAGGTTGTCTGGTCGGTTTGCTGGGCACTGTCATTGGGCTGGCGCTGGGTGTCGTGCTGGCCCTGAGCGTCAGTGACCTGTTTGCCTGGGTTGAACAATGGTCAGGCGCCCAGCTGCTCAGCGCCGATGTGTATCCGGTGGATTTCCTGCCCTCCCAGTTGCGCATGGGCGACCTGATCGGCGTCAGCCTGGGGGTCTTGATACTGTGCCTGCTGGCCAGCCTTTACCCCGCCTGGCGTGCGGCGCGGGTGCTGCCGGCAGAAGCGCTTCGCAGTGAATGAGCCGGCACATCCGGCGCCCGTCTGCTATACATCCAGCATCACCCGACAACAATGAAGTGCAACTCGGAGGCCGTCGCCGCGGCGGCCATGTTTGTTTATGCGCGCAGGGATGCTGGCGTTTTGCCTGGGAGTCTGGCTGTTCAGCCGGGTGCCGGTGTTGCCACCGTGGCAACCGGTCGCCATTGTGTGCCTGTTATTACTGCTGGCCGCAGCGATGCTGGCAGTGCTATGCAGGCAGTCAACAAGTCGCAGCCGCGCGCTGCTGCTGTTTTGCCTGAGCGCAGCGCTGGGCATGGCGTGGGCGTGGCTGCTCGCCGCCCGACATGTGGAGCAGCTGCTGCCGCGCGAGCTGGAAGGGGTGGATTTTTGGGTCACCGGCCAAATAGTCAGTCTGCCCTCACCACGCGAGCAGTTTCAGCAGTTTGAGCTGACGCTTGAGACCGCCTGTTTTCGCCTGCATCCACGCGACTGCCCGGCGTCGGCGGATGCCGTGAACATGACAGGCGCCCGTATCAGCCTGAACGAGTATACCGGTCTGTCTTTGTGGCCAGGGCAACGCTGGCGCTTCCGGGTCCGCCTGAACCGGCCGCACGGCTTTGCCAATCCTGGCGGTTATGACTATGAGGCGGCGTTGTTCCAGCGTGGCATCATTGGTCGTGGTTATGTAAGAGACACCATTTTTAATGTGCAGCTGGCAGCCGCAGGGCCCGGTCTGCAGTCGGCGCGCGCCGGATTAAGGGCGCGCCTGTATGTGCTGGAACAGGTGCTGGCGCATCCGGGTTTGCTCAGTGCGTTGATTCTGGGCGATCGCGACGGCGTCACCGACGCGCAATGGTTGCTGCTCACCCGCACCGGCACCAATCATTTGCTGGTCATCTCGGGACTGCATGTGGGTTTTGTTGCGATGACCGCCTACGTGTTGATAAATCTGCTGGTGCGTGTGTTTCCTTACCTGTTGTTACGCTTGCCGGCGCAGCAATACGCCGCCATCGCCGGTGTGCTGGCCGCGCTGCTGTACTGCGCGCTGGCCGGTTTCACGCTGCCCACCCAGCGCGCACTGGTGATGGTGCTGGTACTGATGTCCGGGCAGGTGCTGGGTCGGCGCTTTTTGCCCAGTTTCAGTCTGCTGCTGGCGGCGACGCTGGTGCTGCTGCTGTCACCGATGAGTGTCACCCAGGCTGGTTTCTGGTTGTCCTTTGTCGCCGTTGGTGCCTTGTTGTTTGCGTTTACCGGCTACCGTCGTCCCGATGCAGCGCTGCGCAGGGGGCCGTCCTGGCAGTGGCTGTGGCGTAAATGGATTCAACCACAATGGGTGGTGAGTCTGGGTTTGCTGCTGCCGCTGCTGCTGTGGACAGGGCAGGTGTCGCTGATCTCGCCGCTGACCAATGTGCTGGCCATTCCCCTGGTGAGCCTGTTGATTGTGCCGCTGGCGCTGCTTGGGGCGCTGCTGCTGGTGTTACTGCCGGCCGTGGCGATCTGGCCGCTGGGGCTGGCGGATCTGCTGTTGGGCTGGCTGTTTGCCGGGCTGGCCATCGCCGCGGATTCGGGGCCGTCGCCCTGGCAGCTGGCAGCGCCGGGCTGGCTGACGGTGACGTTGGCATCATTGGCGGTCGTGCTGCTGCTGGCGCCCAGGGGGTTGTTGGCATCGCGTACCCCCTGGCTGTTGCCACTGTGTCTGCTGATGCCGTTATTGTGGCCAGCCGATCGGCCGCGTCCGGCCCACGGTGAGGCGCAGCTGCAGTTTCTCGACGTTGGCCAGGGGCTGGCTGTGGTGGTGCAGACCCGGCGGCATACTCTGCTGTTTGATACCGGGCCCGGTTTCGGGCCGCAGTTTGACGCGGGCCGCGCTGTGGTCATCCCCTACCTGCGCGCGCGTGACGTGTGGGCGCTGGACATGCTGATTATCAGTCACTGGCATCAGGATCACAGCGGCGGGGCAGACTCGGTGGCACAGCAGTTACCGATCCGGCAGCGGCTCAGTGGCGGATCGCAGCCGGCCTTTGCCCGCTGCCAGGCAGGTCAACGCTGGCAATGGGACGGTGTCGGGTTCGAGATTCTGCATCCGCACACGCAGCTCTACAACAACGAGAACAACAATGCCTGCGTGCTGCTGATCCGTGCTGGCGGGCAACGCGCGCTGCTGACCGGTGACATTGAGCTGGCCGCCGAGCAGGCGCTGCTGCGCCGGCACCAGGGCGCGCCCGGGGATCTGCGCGCGGATGTGCTGCAGGTGCCACACCATGGCAGCGCCAGCTCCTCATCAGTTGCCTTTTTGCAGGCCGTGCAGCCGGTGCTGAGCGTGGTGTCGGCAGGTTATCGCAACCGTTTTTCGCATCCGTCGCCGGCGGTGGTGCAGCGCTTACGCAACATCGGCAGTGTGGTCTGCGAAACACCGCGCACCGGTGCCGTACAGATCGAGCTGGGCGGCGCCGGTGGCCCCTCGTTGACAGCGACGCATCGCCAGCGTTTTCGCCGCTTCTGGCATAACATCCCGCCGGATGAATATGGTAAAGTAGCGGCCGTATCTGCGGGAGGCGACATTTGTGGTAGAGATCGTGATGGCTGGCGGCTGGCTGATGCTGCCGATAATTCTGTGTTCAATCCTGGCGATTGCGATTGTCATTGAACGTTCCTGGTCGCTGTCGGTTAACCGTATTGCGCCGCGTTATGCGGTCGGGCAGGTGTGGACCTGGATCAAGAACAATGAACTGGATTCAACCCGCATGCGCCAATTGCGCCTGTCATCGCCATTGGGGCAAATCCTGGGCGCTGCCCTGCTGCACGCCAAACAGGGCCGCACGCAGATGCAGGATGCCATCGAGCACAGTGCCGCCGTGGTGATACACGAATTGGAGCGTTATCTGAGCACCCTTGGCACCATTGCCGCCATTACACCGCTGCTGGGTCTACTGGGCACCGTCATTGGCATGATCCGGGTGTTTACCGAGATCATGATCCAGGGCACGGGCAATGCCAGCGCGCTGGCTGGGGGCATTTCCGAAGCGCTGATCACCACGGCGGCGGGTCTGTGTGTCGCGATACCATCCTATGCCTGCCACCGGTATTTTATCCGCAAAGTCGATTCGCTGGTGCTGGCGCTGGAACAGGAGTCGGCGAAACTGGTCGACGCGCTCGGCAAGGTCCCTGTTGACTTGGGCGAACTCAAATCCGCAGCACAAGAGCAAACGGCGTGAAATTTCCCCGGCGTATCGTTGAAGATCCCACCATCAATCTGACGCCATTGATTGATGTCGTGTTTTTGCTGCTGATATTTTTTATGGTGACCACCACGTTCACGCGTGAAACCCGCATCGTCGTCAACCTGCCCGAAGCCGACGCCGAGCAGGCAGAGTCCGTGCCCAATCAGATTGAAGTGCTGGTCAGCCAGTCCGGACGCTACAGCGTCAACGGCACCATGTTGCCTGGCACTGAGCTGATGACGCTGGGCCGCGCATTGATAACGGCGGCGGCCGGAGACCGCAACATCCCCGTGTTGCTGATAGCCGATGCCGACGCCACACACCAGTCGGTGGTCACCGCCATGGATGCCATCGGACAGTCCGGCTTCAGCCGCCTGAGTATTGCCACCCGCCGCGCCGATGACACTGATACCAGCACGGCGGCGCCGGCCAATGACGGCGGCGAACCATTATGAGACAGGCTATGAGACAGGCATTATGAGACAGGTATTATGAGACAGGTATTATGAGACAGGCA
>Ga0136557_1002569_pt1 | contig 10405 bp, 8 predicted proteins | sample AntRauTorckE6832_FD_104796 | JGI IMG/M metagenome (GOLD analysis project Ga0136557, IMG submission 104796) | Saline lake microbial communities from Rauer Islands, Antarctica - Metagenome Torckler E6 #832 | ecosystem: Environmental > Aquatic > Non-marine Saline and Alkaline > Saline | place...
CTATTAGTCCTGTTAATGATATAAATATATCTATTATTCGTTTTAAAATTAATCGAATAGAACGCATTTATTTAACCCCAATTTTTAAATATTTTAAAATAATTACCAGTCTAATTATATCCCACACCAGCTATCATTTCAATAGAATCGACAAAATTAGCCATCAGTAAATCAAAACTGAAAATCCTAATTTAAATAATTACCAAAGTTTTTCTGATGAAAATAAGTATCTACAGCCCTTAACTGTTCTTTAACCCAATTAGAATAATATCTAGGGTTTAATTCTAAGTCTTTAATAATATCAAAATATTCTGCTGCCTTTTCTATCTTTCCCTGCCTGAAGTAATAATAAGACATTCGAATATAATTAATATCAAAATAAGGAATAACTTCTATTTTAGAAAATAACTGATCAAGATTTTCAAGATGGGATAAGATTACTTCTTCCAATTTTGACTCATCACCATAATTTTTATCTATTAAACCCAGGGCTTCATCAACTAAATTAAGTTCATTTTCAATTTGTTTTTCAATTAAACCATTAACCTTACAGATATCTATCAAATCTACAAAAAGCTTATCAATCTGATCGAAATTATAAGGTTTCTGTTTCTTAATGACTCCTATTTTATGCTGCAAAAAATCCAGCCGCAGTTGAACCTGGTAGTCTTCTAATGAACCTAAATAGTTTTCTATATCAGCTGCAGCCTCATTTTGCATATATATTTCTACTTTTTCTTTCATCTTAATAGCATTTTCCAATCTGAATTTAGGCTGGATAGGCATTTTCCTTCTGCCGTAAAATCTTTTTAAATTATTTTTATTTCTCATAAAAATCTCAATTTCATGCAGCAGCAAAAACTTATCCGGCATAGAAAGTTTAAAATAATCATCAATATTTTTTGCAATTTGATCTGCAACTACCTGAACATTCATCCCCGAATTATACATTAATCTTAATGTAGTGGCATTAAAAACCAGCAGCTTTTCTTTATCTAATCCTTTTCTGTTGCTGAAATAGCTATCGATAAGGAAAGACTTATAATCAGATGAACTTAAATTATCTCTCGCTATCGCCAGCTGCAGATTCATTTTCTCTTCTCTGCTAAACAGACTCTCCTCTAACAGGCGCAAATATTCGTCTTTGGTCTTTTCTAATAAATCATATTCTCCTTGAGTACTATAAATCGTGATTAAATTATCGAAAATTACAGCAATTAATGAAGCTTTATTGCTTTTGACAGCATATTTTTTCGCCTTTTTATAATAGCTTCTGGCATCAGTAAGGTTATTCTGTAATCTTCTTATTCTCCCGAAATTATTGTATAATTGTGCTTTCAACGTAGGCTCATTCTCTAAGTCAGAGATGTAATCTTTAGCTTTTTGCAGTAGACTTAGCGACTTAGTAAGATCCAGCTCTTTCTTTTCCACAATGAACGCTTTTAAATTATAGTAATAACTGAGCCTTTTTGGCTCTAATTTATCAAGATTCTTATTTACTTCATTCAAAATTAGATCCAACTTATTATAAGCTCCAAATTTAAAAAGTAGTAAAGCTCTATTTATTTTGACTTGAGCAGCTTCTTGATCTGATAATTTTAATTTTTGAGTTTGTAAATAACTTTTATATGCCTTTAGATTTTCTCTCCGCTGTGCATGATAATCAGCTTTTAAGTTGAGATATTCCAGTTTTTCTTTGGCATCTATTAAATACCAGGGGCGGTTACTGAATAAATCTGGATTATCCAGGGCTTTTCCCTGGTTGATAATCTCTTTTAACTGATTTAATTTATATTTGCTGAAAAACATTGTATTATCAATTGATTTATAAGCTGTAATGGCAAAGATTAGTAAGAGCACAAGATAAATAACTGCAGTTGTTAGGATGAAAAAATGATAGTAGTTCCAAAAGATAAGAACTAAAATAGCAAGAACAGCAAATCTAATTCTTCCTCTTGAATGCTTAAATTTTGTGAATACTGACTTTAAAAGTTTAAGTAATAATTCCATCAATTCACCTGCCTGGTTAAAATAAATTACTTCACTATTGGAATAAATCTTATCGGTAATTTCTTCCTTTTATATAAATACTCAATCCGCTGCAACAAAAAAACTCCCACCAGAATTTAAATTACGAGTAGGAGCAGCAATCAAATATTAATTTTTAATTATCCTCTTTTTCCTCATCAAAAAAGTGATTTATATTCATTGGCGGCATTTGTACAGGGCCAACCTGCATTTCTAAAGTCATATGACTTATAATGCTTCTAATATAAGGAAATAGTATAGCTAAAGTGTTTTTCTTAATTATTTCCTCATGCTTTCTGTTATTCTCATCATAATCAGTTAGGGAAAAGAGCCCATTGATTTTTAATTTAAGATAAAATGGCTTATTATTCTCGACGTAGTTTTTATCAAATATATAGCAGGTCACAATTCTTTTAAAATTATCTTGATTTCTTTCAGTATTAAATTCAAAATTTAAATCTACATCAATTTTCTGATTTTGATCTTGTGTGAATTTTTCATTTTTTTTGAAAACAAATTCATCAATATAATAATTATCGAATTCTAAAACACTTTTATTTTTAATCATGCTGCCAGTAGCTCCGTTTCATTCTCCTCCACCGATTGAGAACTGCTCTTTTTATGTGTTTTAAATGTATAATTTTCATTTTGATTACAAATATAAGCATCAACAACAGCAACATAATCTTTTTCTATGTCCTGAATTTCAATCCCAGCTTCACTCAAATCCTTTATTAATTCTTCTTTAGATACATTATCAAAATATGCATCAATTTCCTCTTCTAGATTGTTTGAATTAATAACCAAATTTTCATTTTGCTTTAATTCTCTTAAACTATCCATCATCAACCCTCCCTTTTCTTACTTCGACTATAGATTCTTTGTCAAGATAATTATTATCAGCTATTGAAATTATTGTACAGTTTGGAATTCTTGATTTGACTAATGCTTTTCTTTCTTTAGTAAATTTAATATAGATATGAGAAATAATAATGTCAACACTAGAATTGTTTTTTATATGTTCAAATAATTTAAAATCATATTCAAATCCACTATTTCCACTATAATTTTCTCGTAAATCATAATACTCCAATTTATCTAATAACCGGTTCCGATATTTATTATATAATTCTAAACCCTCATCAGAAGTAAGATCTAAAATAGAAGTATTTTCTAAATCCACCTCAGTTTTTAATACAGAATAATTAATATAAGCATAATGTTTTTCTTTATTATTCCAGCTCTGAGCAATAGCCCATTTTGAAGCAAGTGTAATTGGTTCCTCTCCAATACCATTAATAAAAAAGTATATTCCATTTCCCAACCAGTGAGATTTATCATATCTGTAAATAAAATTTTCTTTTTTAATATCATCAACATTGTTGCTATCTGTACCATGATAAGCAGTTATTGTCGCAGGCATATTTACACCTTTCCGTCTCTTTTAGTACTTAATATTACTTACTAACTAAATTATATATCAAATTAAATAACATTTCAATATCAATTTCAAAAAATTACCAAATATTTTCTAGACATATTATTTAAATTTAATCATGTCTTAAAAAATCTTCACCTTAAAACTTTATTTATTACAAACTAAAGCTCCCTGTTATTGCAGAATAAAAAAGTCATTGCAGTCACCCCCAAAATACCGTACCCTTATATTAAGTCAACCACAACTTATATGAAAAAGGAAAATGAAGGTGACATTGCAATGACTAATATTAATGATATCACTTTAGTTTGGAAAAAGGAAGTGTTTAATGTTATTAAATTATTGTTCAATTTGAGCAGATCAATTTCTATGTTTATAACAAATTTCCTGATTTTAACTATCTTATAGTCGTCAAATTTTAACCAGTATAAACTTCAAGTTCACCATCAATAAATTTTATCGTTTTAAAACCTTCCGGGAGATAATACGGACTGTTATTTTGCTTTCCCAGCGGTAGAAAATATGAAGTTGCAAAAGCACAACTATTCTCGACTGCCAGACTCAGGCTGTCATAAAAATCAATAAATTCAGGTGAATGTAATTCCCTAATATTTATAGCATCTTCAAGCGAAGGAGAAGTGATTTCAATATTTTTATTATTTCTTAAAAATTCAATGATTTTTATAAAAAGTGGATCTCCAGTATCACAATAAAGCTGCTGCAGTCTATCAACAGTTGTAAAGCTAACAATTACCTGAGGATTATCAAGCAGCCACTTTTCTTTATTTAAATAAAAGATAAGATACAGGCTAGGTAAATCAATGATCAAATCCTCGCTTTTTGGAATTTTTATCACTTTACTTCTAGCTTCAGTCTTTAAGGCAATCTTTCTAATATAATTTAAACTTTGAACCTGCAAAGTCTCTTTATTCTGCTGCAAAATATCTAATCTATTTTCTAACTTTTCTGCTAGCTTCAGTGATTTTTGATCAATACATCCATTATTTTTATATAAATTTAAATAATATCTTGCTTCTTCAAATTCATTATAATGAAGATAGGCAACCGCGGCATAATATGCAAAAACAGATTCCTTATAATCTTTATACTTTTCATAAAGTTCAAGCGCTATTTCAGATAAATTACTAAAGTCTGAAAGTTTAATTTTGATTTCAACTTCCATAAATTTTAAAACATTAGAGTCCGGTATATGTTTTTTAGCTTTTTCAAATAAATTATAAGCTGCTTTGACTTTATTTAAAGACATTAGATGCTGATAATAGGTAGAAAAGAATCCTTCTGGCTCCTGCTTAACTAATTCTAAATTGTTTTCTAATAATTTAGCATAAACTTTTTCAATTCTCTGAACCCGATTATGGCTTTTGTAAAAAGAAAAAAGATGATTATAGCTAATTGCAGTTTGAGATTCTCTAATAATTTCAATATGTATTTTTTCTGCCTGATCTAAATTACCATTAATTTCAGCATGGTGACTTTCCATTAAACTTAGATTACTGCTTGCAGACCAGTGCTTCTGATATTGCTCAAAATATCGATTAAAAAGACTTTTTTTATCAGCATTAAATAATGTTACTAAGAACTGCAGAATTATTTGCTCATTTTCAGCAATATATTTATCTGCCAGAGGTTTTATTTTTTTCAAGGCCTTTTTATAATTTTTCTGCCTGCTGTACCATTCTGTTAATATTAAGGCTCGGTCAATATCTTTTAAGCTATTCACCAAATTCCAATCAATTTTATTTAAAAAAAGATCATTAATAGCTTTTAAACGCTGAATTTCATCTAAGTCATCAGAACAATATTCAATTAACTCATTATAAGACTGATCAAATTTAACAATTTTACGCAGATAAAAGAGAGCCCGTAAATAAAAAACAGCCAGACGGGAATAAACTCCTTTAATAATATTTTCTTTAGCTGTTGAAAAAGCAACTTCAAAATACTCCAGCGCTTTATTAAGCATTTTAATATTAATTTCAGCTATTTTAATTTTATTTCCATCAACTGCCGGATCCACTGCTTTAAAATAACTAGCAATAGCTAAATCTTCTAGATTATAAATGTTTTCATCAATCTCATAGGCCTGACGTAGTAAGCTAATAGCTTCATCAAAATTATTATAATAAAGTGCTATTTCTCCTGCTAGCCGATAAATACACTCCTTTTCATTCTGATCATTAACTTCCATTATAATTTTATGATCTTCATCAATTAATTTATCAAGCAAATAACTATAGCCCTTATCATGATAAATAATCTCGGTGTAAATTTTAAAGCTATAAGCTATAGGATCATCCGGCATGATTTTATACCATTTTTGAGCTGTCTCAAAAGCTTTTTGATAATCAGCTGTGTTAAAATAGAAGTCAATTATATAGGAAAGTAATTCAATATTATCTCGAGTTTTAGATATTTTAAGCCCACTATCTATTAAAGCTTCAGCAGCAGAATAATCTCTAATCAAAATATAAATAGAGAGCAGCTCAGTTATAATTGTTACCTGATCAGCTGGATTCAATGGTGAAGTTATATTTTGCTGTAAAATTTTATTATATTCAGCAGCAGCTTTGTCGAGATAGCCCTTATCTTGTAGCTTTTTTATTTCTTTAATCTGTTCATAAATTTTTGATTCTTTTAAGTCCCCATTATTATTTTCCTTTAATAGTGGAGAAAAGTGAGTAAAAGTTTCTGTTTGACTTTGCAGCCCAAGATTATTTCCCCTATTTATTGATTTTAGGGGAGTAGACTCATCTTCATTATCATCTTTTACATATTTAATTTCATTTAAAATTTCTCTAATAGCTGCAGTATGCTCATTATCTTCTACAGAATATTTAATTATTTTGACATCATATTTTTCTTCTAATTCTTTTCTTCTCTTTTTAGAAATATCTGCGACAAGAATAAAATGTCTTGCTCTTAACCTATCTCCAGCTTCTAAAACTTCTTTAATATACTTATCCTGCAAGGAAAAACCTATAAAAAGCAGCGTATATTTTTTTCGAAAATGTTCTAATACTTTAGTAAAATCTTCATTTTCTTTATATAATTTGTCATAAGACTCCCGGGAGAGCAAAATTGTAGAAGGCTGAGTATAATCACCGTGTAAATTATAGACTTCAGATTTATAGATTGGCCCATCAATATCATTAATATATTCTTTGCTAAGACGACTTAAGCTTTTAGGACTTTTACCTAGATAATCAGATAAATAATTATCATAATTAGTTGTCAGATATTTAGTACAGTTTAAATCAGCAAGATCTTGATAAAGATTGTCTATTTCAGAAGGATTTTCTTCTTTATACTCAAAAATCAACTGACTAATAGCATTTTTTAAATCAATTTCAGATATTCCGGCTTTTTTTATTAAATCAACTGCATCAAGATATTGATTGGCTTCAATTAATTCTTCTATTTCAGTTCTTTTCTGATCTAAATCTTCATAATCAAATTCTTTAGAGATTTTTTCTAATAGTTTTCCCCATCCCGGCTGATTTAAAGGAATTGAGAGTCCTGCCCCGACAAAAGGAACCAGAGTTTTGTTTCTATATGCTTCTTTTAATTTTTTAATATAAGCTTTTGCCGGATGGGCCATTACTGCACTTCCTTTAAATTGATTGATTAATATAACAATTTTCAAAGTGTTGTTTTTGAAATTCTTCACTAAAACCAAGCATAATTTCTTTACCATTTATTATATCAAACTTATTAAAAAATAAATTAGGATATAATTTTTCATCAAGAAAATACGGTTCTTTTAAAAATTGATAAAAATTTTCACCAAATGTCTCATCTTCATCTCTCAATTTCTTTTTAAAAACAACTTCATTCCCCTCATATATTGCAATAAATCCTCTAAAAAATATTTCTAAAGCACTTTTATCAATTATTGAAATCCCTTCTCTTTTTTCACCAGAACCATAAAAACTATTAGTTACTATAAAGGGAACTAATTTATAATTATCTATATCATCGATTTCAAAGAAATCAACAATATAATCAGGATTTGATTTTAAAAATTCTTCCCCATGTCTTAATTGCTTAATTGCCTTTTTATTAATTTTTCTATCAAATGATATATAATCGCCATCTTCAAGTGGTTGAGCTCTATTTTTCAACTGACCATAAAATATATATTCATCTTTATGCATTAAAATATCAATGTCACCTTTTTTATTATTATCCAATTCAAAGTTTAAATCGGGAGATTTCTTATTATAAACCTTAAAACTATTTTCTTCAAATTGCTTTTTTATATATTCTTCAAAATTCCAACCTTTTTTAAATGAAGCATTTATTAAATTTAAGTGATTCAAAAAAGTTCTAGAAAAATTATTATTTTCAAATAGTGATGGCACAATTTTTATATGTTCTTCCTGCTCAACAACTAAAGGCTTATAATAAAGATCAAAAATATCATCAGATCCAAAAGTAAATAACTTAATTAATTCATTAAATTTTGCTTTATCTAAAATATTTTTGCCCATAACTAAAAAAATCTGTCGAGTTAAGATATACAATCCACCTTTTTTTATTCCCAAAAAGGGTATTTGAGGTATTTTATCATTTTTTTCATGATAAAATTTTACTGCTGTATAATAAAGTATTGCAATACTTTTGATACTAAAATAAAATTTAATTGCATCATCATAGGTTACAGTTAATTCCTTTTTTCTTTTCTTTATTTTTTGATCTGCAGATTCTGGATTTATAAGATTATTTTTATATATTTGCTCTACTTGAAACGAAAAATTTTTTCCACATTCCTGTAAAACATATAGGAATTCTTTAGATTCAAAATCTACCTTTAATTCAAAATTATCACTATTATTTTTAGGCTTTAAAATATTATCGATATCAATCTCATCAATATCAATAATATCACTTAATTCTTTTTGCATAAAATCACGCTGCTGTATTTGTTGAAAATTATATGTTCGCAAATCACCAATTCTCTTTTTCTTATACTCTTTAATATTTTGATATTTAAACAGTATTCTATTTGATTCATTATTAACCTTAATTTCTTCTGTTTTAATTTCATTAATTATCAAATTTAAACTTTTTAAGTTATTAGTTAATTCCACCCATTTTTTGGGCTCCAATGTTTGTTCAAAGCAATCATTTAAATTTTCATAAAATTTTTCTTTATTTTTAATATGCTTAATATCATTATTAAATAAATTTTCTTTTTTTGATAAGTCTTTTAAAATCCAATTTAATCCCTCAACAACTGCCTGATACATCATTACTGAATTATATTTAATGTTATAAATTTCAAAGGCATCAGTTGAATTAAATTCTTCTTCTCTAGATTGTCTCATTAATTGATGAATAAATTTTTCAAGCTTAGAAATTATAACTATTTTAACTGTTGGATAAGAAAATTTATATAACTTTTCAATATTTTTGTTTATTTTTTCTTTTAAAATAATATATTCCTGATTGATCACCTGACAACATTCTATATAATCTTCTAAAACTTCAAAATGAATCTTCATATAATTCATTAACGGTTTTATAAATTTTTTTTGCTTTTTAGAATCAGTTTCTTTGTTGATTAACAACTCTAAATACTTGACTATATTGATCACTTCATTCTGATTAATATTATTTATATATTTTTTTGTTAATTTGAAAGCCTGATTATATTTTTTTCTTTCAAAGAAAAGATCAAGCTTATTTTTGAATTCACTTTGATTGATAATACCATCCCCTTATTCTATCAGTTTAAACTTATTTAAAAATCAAGAATTAATCGGAAATTTATTTTTTAACACCTGAAGATCTTCATCTTCAGAAATGCTGGATAAATCAGGATCAGAGTTAGCAACATATTTAGAAATAGAATTCCTATAATAAGCCTCTCTTTCTTCACCATCTACAGAAAATAAAATTAATTGCACAATTCTCAAACCTGGATATAGGGCTATGGGGTTTGAAGAATTATTAACCAACTCTAAATTAATTACTCCAGCATAACCTGATTGTAAAACAGAAGAAATATTTAAGCCCAGCCTGTTCCAGGAAGAACGAGTAAAAATAATTCCAAATAAATCATTAGGTAATTTAACATATTCAAAAGTAGAAGCCAGTACTAACTGCTGAGGATATAATATAAATTTTTCACCAAAATTACGATAAGTATCCTGAAAAAATGTCTCAATTGGACGTTTATCACTTAAAGGATCAAAAAATGGTTTTCGTGTCCGCATATCTACTTCAAATTTAGTTCCCAGCCTTAAATCAATTGTGCTTTCGCCAATTTGTTTTTCATTATCAAGAATAGGAGTAATAGTTAAGCTATTTTCAGCTTTTGAAGTCAGCGAATCATTAATCTTTCCCTTTGAGATAATTGACATTAATTCTGCCACCTCCGCTGGATTCTACTGGTTCTAAGAGAGTATTTCATCAAATCATTTATTAGAAGGTTTAAATCATAATCTCCATTTTTTTCATCTATTTTTCCAACTCTTTCTTTCAATGAACTTTTATAGAGGAGTTTAGCATACCAACCAGAATTCATAATTGCAATTGGATCAGCAGCAGTATTATCCAATTCATTGGGTGGGATAACTTCTTTGATTCTGAATTCAGCAAGTTTTTCAGCCTGTTTTAATTTATCTTTATTGATAATATTACTCTCTCCTAATAATTGTTCTGATTCAGTTAACATATCAGGAATTAAATCACTTATTATTTTTTCTAGTTGTTGAAATAGAAATTCACTTTCCTGTATCCTATAATAAATATTATTAATTCTAATGTTCCCTGATCTGTTAGACTGATGATTATTACTATTAGCATAGGCGTCCTGATAAGATTTGATTTTATCTCTTAATTGGCTGGGGATCTCATTGTATATTTTAAGTTCTTTTAGCGCTCTTGACATCAGATTAAACCTAAAGCTAAAAC
>Ga0136557_1002576_pt1 | contig 10389 bp, 8 predicted proteins | sample AntRauTorckE6832_FD_104796 | JGI IMG/M metagenome (GOLD analysis project Ga0136557, IMG submission 104796) | Saline lake microbial communities from Rauer Islands, Antarctica - Metagenome Torckler E6 #832 | ecosystem: Environmental > Aquatic > Non-marine Saline and Alkaline > Saline | place...
AACTGTTTTAGAAGGACATCAGTATGATGGAGCAATAATGATCACAGCCAGCCACCTACCTTATGATAAAAATGGTTTTAAGTTCTTTACCCGGAGTGGAGGACTTGAAAAAGAGAATGTAATAGAGATTTTAAATATTGCAGCTGAGCGAGAAAAAGAATTCTTAAATAAGGATACTAAAACAGCAGAGGCTTTAACTGAAATTGATTTAATTTCTGATTATGCTGATCATATCAAAAGAGTAATCCGTGAAAACTTAAGCTCAAAAGTTGATCAAGAAAAACCACTGGCGGACTTTAAAATCATAGTTGACGCTGGTAATGGTTCAGGTGGATTTTTTGCAGATAAAATTCTTAAAAGTCTGGGAGCAGAGACTGAAGGCAGTCAGTTTTTGGAACCTGATGGTAATTTTCCTAATCATGCTCCCAATCCAGAAGATAAAGAAGCGATGCATTCTATTCAAAAAGCAGTTTTAAAAAATAAGGCTGACCTGGGAATTATTTTTGATACTGATGTTGACCGGGCTGCAGTAGTAGACAGCAGTGGTCAGGAGATTAACCGCAATAAGTTAATTGCTTTAGCCTCAACAATTGTTCTCGAAGATAATCCAGGAGCAACTATTGTCACCGATTCTGTAACTTCTGTCGGTCTCAAAGAGTTTATTGAAAACAAATTAGGAGGAGTACATCACCGCTTTAAAAGAGGTTATAAAAATGTAATCAATGAGGCTAAAAGACTGGAAGCAGAAGCTATTAATGCACCTCTGGCCATAGAGACTTCAGGGCATGCAGCTTTTAAAGAAAATTACTTCCTTGATGATGGAGCCTATCTAGTGGCAAAAGTGTTGGTTAAAATGGCCAATTTAAGGGCAGATGAGGGTCGCAAAATTGGTGATTTGATCTCAGATTTAAAAGAGGCTGAAATTAAAGAAGAATATCGAATGACAATTAAATTAGATGACTTTAAAGAATATGGTCAAAAGATTTTAGCTGACTTAAAAGAATATATTCAAGAAATTGATGAGTGGGAAGTAGCTCCTAAAAATTATCAGGGATTGAGGATAAACTGTGGTGGTAATGACTGGTTTTTAATGAGATTATCATTACATGACCCTGTTGTAGTTTTAAATATTGAATGTGATCAGGAAGACAGTTTAAATTTTATTTTAAATAAAATTAAAGAGTTTTTAAGTAACTATAATAAATTGGAGCTTGGTGCTTTAAATTAAAAACATTTTACAAATTTACTATTAAATGAAATGAGGGTTTACTAATGAAATATAGATATCTTGGAAATTCTAATTTAAAAGTTTCTGCAGTTGGACTTGGTACCTGGGCATATGGAAATGATACCTTTGGTGAGGTAGATGATCAACAGTCGATTAAAGCAATAAGAAAGTCAGTTGAATCAGGTATTAGTTTAATTGATACAGCTCCTGCCTATGGTGATGGCCATGCAGAAGAAGTAGTTGGCCGGGCAATTGAAGGAATAAGAGATCAAGTTGTTGTTGCTACAAAGTGTGGTGTTCATCGTGATGGACCACAATATATTAAGGATTTAAGCCCAGAGAGGATTAGAAAGGAAATAGAATCATCTCTGCAGAGATTAAATATTGAACAGATTGATCTCTATCAGATCCACTGGCCAGATCCGGACACCCCTTTAGAAAAAAGTGTAGAAGAGCTGTTAAAATTAAAAAAAGAAGGTAAATTTAAATATCTGGGAGTCTGCAACTTTGGAGTAGATTTAATGGATCAAATCTCTGAGATGACAGATATAATTTCACTACAGCCGCATTACTCTTTATTAAAAAGAGATATTGAGAAAGCAGATCTGAGTTATTTGATAGAAAATAATCTGGGTGCTTTAAGTTATGGAACTCTTGGAGGAGGAATTTTGAGCGGTAAATATAAAGAAAGGCCTCAGTTTGATGATGAAAAAGATAATCGAGCTGGATTCTATCCGTTTTTTAAAGAAGAAAACTGGCCGCAGACTCAAAGTCTAATCGGGCTGCTTAAAGAAATTGCAGAAGCTCACAATCAGACTCCGGCCCAGGTAGCAATCAACTGGTCAATAAATCGACCTGGAATTACTAATGCTCTGGTCGGTGCTAAAAATGAAAAACAGGCTCGTGAAAATGCTGCAGCTGCAGATTTTGAATTAAGTGAAACAGAAATGCTTGCTCTAACTGAAGAGTCAGATAAAGTAATTAAGAGTTTAAAAGTATAAACTGACTGTTTTAAATTAAGTTAAATTAATAATCCAATATCAATAAAGAAAGAAATAAACATAATAGAAGCTTGCTGATAAAACAAAAGTCCCGAGAAAACTCCGGGACTTTTGTTATTTAAAATATATCAGCACCATTATTATTCTGTCTTATCTGTTTCAACTTTTTCTTTATCAGCTGCTTTTTCTTTTTTTTCCTTAGCCTCATTAATTTTTTCAAGCAGTGAAGGTATTTTTTCTATTAATTTATCCAGAGAACCTTTACTTTTAACAGACATCATCTCTACTTCCTTACCTCTGATAACTAAGATTGCATCTGGGGAAATTTTACAGCCTACCCCACCCCCACCACCACCTGCTTTTTCTTCCTCTCCAATACCTCCACCGAGACCAAATGAAGCTGTGATAATCGGAATTAATTTTACTTCTCCCACCTCAATAGTTTCACCGACTACTGTTTCTGTTTTTAGAAAATTATCAAGCTTGTTATACATGCTCTCCAGAACTTTTTGAGTATTTTGCATCATAATCATCCTTTCTTAGAATTTGATTGATATAGCTGCCAGAAAATCTTAAGGCTTTTAAGTGAAAAAATAAATTTTAAAATCTGTAAAATAATTTCTAAGGGAATTATTTTCCCTCCTGCAGAGCCTTCAGCTTCAAAAACCACCTCCTGCCAGTTTATTTCGACTTTGAGATCTGGATAGTTAAATAGTCCTTTAAAAGTGTAATAATAGGCCATAAAAAGCCCATTATAATAAGGGTCGTCCAGAGAAAAAATAAGGTTTAATTTCAAATAATCCAGTTTTAGGATTTTTATCATCTTTACTATGAATTCAAAGATATGATTTAAATTTTTTCTATTAATCAGTTTAAAGTCAAATTTAAACTTAGATTTCTTTTTAGATTTCTCCTCTTTTTTTTCAGCTGCTGGATCAGTTTTATTTTTGAATTTCTTTTCAATTATTTTTTTTGATTTATTTTCTATAAAATTACTTACTTTATTATTTTCAGCTGCTTTAAATTCTTTTTTTAAATTAAAGATTTTTATAAAAAACAGTTTATTTTCTGAATCAGCTTGAAAAATCAACCGCAAAAAAAGTACTGAAACTGCAAGATGATATTTTAAAGTTTTATCAAAATCAAAATATAAAGCATAGTGATAGGGAAGAGAAACCATTAAAATTATTAAGAAAATTATGAAAATTAATAAGAAAAATAAAAACTGCAGCAATTTTTTCCCTCCTTTACATATTTATATTATACACAAAAATAAATTGTTTGTATAGTGATAATTTTAACAGTAATTAATTTGAAGCTGACAAAGCTAAAGAAATTCAAAAAGAAATTAGTTATTTAATAGACATCAACAATTACTTTCGATATAATGACTTATAGTTATCAATTAATCAATTAAATTTAAGAATATAATTTAGTGGAGGTAGAGAGTATGGAGTATATTAGTACTAGAGGAAATTATAAAAGTGTAAATTCAGCTGAAGCAATCAGTCTGGGTATGGTGCCTGAAGGAGGGCTTTTTGTACCTGCAGAAATACCAGAACTAAATCTGGAAGAAATTTTAGCAATGAGTGATAAGAGCTACAAGGAGCTGACTGTCTGGATTTTCAGTCAATTTTTGACTGATTTCAGTCAGGATGAGATTTCTGAATCTGTAAGTGCTGCTTATCAGTCAGAAAGTTTTCCCCAGGCAGGAAAAACACCACTTGTGAAATTAAATGAAAACACCTATATTCTGGAGCTCTGGCACGGTCCAACTGCAGCTTTTAAAGATATGGCACTGCAAATCTTACCACAACTTTTAGTAAGATCAGTTAAAAAATTAGAAGTGGAAAAGGAAATTGTAATTTTAGTTGCAACTTCTGGTGATACAGGCAAAGCAGCTCTGGAAGGATTTAAGGATGTAGAAGGAGTTAAAATAATAGTTTTTTATCCAGAAGATGGAGTCAGCAGAGTCCAGGAAGATCAAATGAAAACAACAGGTGGCAGTAATACAGAAGTTGTGTCTTTAAAAGGTAATTTTGATGACTGTCAGACAGCTGTTAAAAATATATTTGCGGATAAAGAATTCAGAGCCAGAATGGAAGCAAATAATTATCAATTTTCATCTGCAAATTCCATTAACTGGGGTAGACTGCTGCCACAGATTGTATACTATTTTAAAGCTTATTTTGAAATAATCGAAGAAAATGGAATTGAGGCCGGAGATAAAATTAATATTACAGTTCCCACAGGTAATTTTGGCAATATACTGGCTGCCTATTATGCCTACAGAATGGGGCTGCCGGTAAATAAATTCATCTGTGCTTCTAATGATAATAAAGTACTAACTGATTTTTTAGAAACTGGAGTTTATGATATTGAGCGGGAATTCAAAAAGACTATCAGTCCTTCAATGGATATTTTGATTTCTTCAAATTTGGAGCGTTTTCTATTTGAAGTTACCGGTCATCAGAGCAGTAAAATAAATGACTGGTATCAGAAACTCAAAACTGAAAATAAATTTGAAATTGACGAAAAGAGCAGAGCTAAAATTAAGCAGCTTTTTAGCGGCCATTATTCTTCAGAAGCAGAAGCAAAAACTGCAATTAAGTCAACTTATAATAACTTTAATTATTTACTTGATCCTCATACAGCTGTAGGAGTCGATGCTTTAAATAAATACCGCCAGCAAAGTGGAGATCAAAAACCAGCTGTTGTCGCCTCAACTGCTAATCCCTATAAATTCAGCCGAGCGGTTTTAGAATCATTAAAAGAAAAAGAGCTTGAGCAGGATGAGTATCGGATCATTGAAGAACTAAACGATCTGACAGCAGCTGAAGTTCACAGAGGACTTAAAGGACTGGAAGAAATGGAAAGCAGACATCACCACAGCTGTGATAAAAACTCCGTTAAAGAAAAAGTAGCTGAAATTCTTAAACTTTAAAATACATTAAGCATTAAATTAGCTGGAAATGAAAAAACCTTGTATTTCAGCTGAATTTTATCAGCAAAAATAACTAGAAAGATATTCAAATACATCTTAGAATTTTAAATTGTTTATTTTAGGAGTGTAAAGATGGCAGCTTTTATTTCTTATTTACCGCTTTGGAAAGAAGCTTTTGTTCTGGCCTGGCCGGTAATGCTCAATCATATATTTGTAACAGCAATGCGGACAACAGATATGATCTTAATGGGTTATTTTGGTCCAGCAGCAGTAACAGCTGTTGGGCTGGGCGATGTCTGGGAAAGTATAATTTTAAGAATTGGTCTGGGGCTGGGTACTGGAAGTATTTCTCTTATTTCACAGGAAAGTGGAACTAAGACAGCAGCTGCAAAAGCAAATAAAGATTTAATTTTATCACAGGTTATTTTTGTGTCTCTGATTATTGGAATTCCCTTTATTTTTATTGCCCTTTTATTTGCAGAAGAAATGATTGCTCTGCTTGGTGCTGCACCGGAAGTTATAGAACTCGGGGCACAGTATCTGCTGATAATTTTTGCTGCTGCTCCCTTTAGAATAATTTCCATTATTGCTGCTCGGGCTCTGCAGGGCAGTGGAGATACCAGGACTCCAATGATTGTTGAGGTTATCTCCAATCTGATAAATATTATAGTTTCTGTTGGCCTGGCTCTTGGGATCTGGTTTTTTCCGAAAATTGGAGTGCCTGGAGTGGGAATTGGGACTTTTACTGCTAAAACAATTTCTGCAGTTATCTTTATACTGACCTTTTTAAGTTCTAAAAGCGAGTTCAATTTAAAAAATCCAATTAAAAACTGGGACTTTATTTTAATTAAACAGTTATTTAAGGTAAGTGCTCCTAAAATTGCAGAAGGTTTTTATCAGAGTTTAATCACCTTTCCTTTTAATTCAATTGTGCTTCTTTTTGGGACTGAAGCAGCAGCTGCCTATCATATTGCCAGACGTGTTTTTCAGCAGCTAATTGCTCCAATGCACCGGGCTTACTATACTGTAACTGCAATTTTAAGTGGGCAGAAAATTGGAGCAGGGAAAGTAGAAGAAAGCAAAAAAACAGTAGAAGCAATGCTGATTTTGACAGTGGTATCTATCGGCAGCTTTTCACTTTTAATCTTTTTCAGTTCACCCTATTTGGTCAGGCTTTTTGGTGATAATCCCGAAACACTTGCAATTGCCATTCGTTTTCTTAAAGCTCTAAGTATTGGTGGACCTGTAATTACAATTTATGGAGTGCTGGCCGGACATTTAAATGGTGCTGGTAATACAAAATCAGCTTTATATGGCAATCTTTTGTCTCAGACTTTATTAAAGCTTGGTATAAGTTATCTGCTTGGTGTTTTCTTTAATTTAGGGCTGCTAGGAATATTAATTGCCTTACCTGCTGATTTTTTTGGCAGGGCTCTCTGGGTTGCACGTAAATATTTAAGTGATGACTGGATAGCAGAAGCTGATTTAATGATTTCAGAAAGAAGAGCTCAGGACAGTAATGCTTGATAATGTTAACAAAATTATCATTATAATTAAATTTATGATAAAAAACACTTAATTTTTTTACTTGATATTGAAAGGAGTACTTTAAAAGAATGATTTTTAGAAAATCTGATTTTAAAGATATACCAGAGATTATGAAGATTATTAAATCTGCTCAGAAATATTTAAAAGAAAAAGGGATTGAGCAGTGGCAGAATAATTATCCCAATTCAGATACTATAAAAAAAGATATTGAAAATGGTAATTCATATATAATTAAAGATGAGAAACAAATAATTGCTACAGCAGCAATTATTTTTGGAGATGATTCGACTTATAGCTATATTGAGGCTGGAGACTGGATTGCTGAAGGGAAATATGGTGTAATTCACAGGGCAGCAGTAAGAGGAGACTATAAAGGTAAGGGAATAATGGGCGAAATTTTTAAAGAAACTTACAGGCTGGGCAGAAATGAAAATACTACAAGTATTCGCATCGATACTCATCCTAAAAACTCTGCAATGCAGAGAGCTATAGAAAAAGAAGGTTTTAACTATTGTGGAATAATTTATACCCGAGGCAGTAGTAAAAGACTGGCATATGAGAAATTATTATAAGTTCTTAAGAAGGGAGTAACAAATGAAGGATTTAAAATATTTAAAACTATTAGCAGAACAGTTTCCAAATATTCCTGATGTAAGTACAGAAATTATAAATCTTAAAGCTATTTTAAATTTACCTAAAAGTACAGAGCATTTTTTGACAGATTTACACGGAGAAGCAGAGTCCTTTAAGTATATGTTAAAAACAGCCTCAGGGGTAATTGAATACAAAATTGACCAGATTTTTGAAGATAAATTAACAGATACAGAAAAAAGAGAGCTGGCAACTTTAATTTTTTATCCCAAAACTAAAATGAAGGAACTGGAAGAACGAGGAGGATCAATTCCACCGGAATGGTATAAAGAGACCCTTGATTATATGGTCCGAATTTCACAGGAGGTTTCTTCAATTTATACTAGATCTAAGGTGAGGAAGGCACTGCCGGAAAAATTTGCTTATATTATCGAAGAACTGCTGCATATTACAGAATATGATTCCAATAAGAAAGACTATAAAGATCAAATTTTAACAACTATAATTGAAGTTGGACAGGCCAGAGAATTTTTAATTGCTCTATCAGAGCTGATTCAGACTTTTGCTGTTGATAAATTGCATATTGTCGGTGATATTTTTGATCGTGGACCGGCTCCAGATGTAATTATGGGGGTTTTAAAAGCTCATCACAATGTAGATATTCAGTGGGGAAATCACGATATTTTATGGATGGGAGCTGCTTTAGGTCAGAAAGCCTTAATTGCCACTGCTTTGAGAGTTGCTCTCCGCTACGGTAATCTTGAATTTTTAGAAGAGGGCTATGGAATTAATATGCGGCCATTGTCTAGATTTGCCATGAATAATTATCAGGATGTAGATCATAAAATTTTTAGTCCCAATCTGATTGAGAAAGAGCTGGATCAAGATGAAATGGAAATAATGACTAAGATGCAGAAAGCAATTGCAGTGATTCAATTTAAATTAGAAGGTCAGCTGATCAAAAAGCGGCCGGAGTTTAAGATGAATGAAGCACTTTATTTAGAAAAAATTGATTATGAGCGAGAAGTTATAAAGTTGAATGGAAAAGAATTTAAGTTAACAGACAGTAATTTCCCAACTGTAAATCCTGATGATCCCTATCACTTAAATGACTGGGAAGAAGAAGTAATTGAACAGCTCAGCTATTCTTTTCAAAATAATGATAAGTTACAGGAAGATATTAGATTCTTATATAATAATGGCAGCATGTATAGAAAATATAATGGTAATCTATTATTTCATGGCTGTGTACCTTTGACTGAAGCTGGAGATTTTTCTGAGGTTGAAGTTGATGGAGAAAAATATAGCGGTAAAAAGTTGATGGATTTTTTTGATGATGTAATTAGACGCAGTTATTCCAGTCAGGAAGCTGATACTGATTTTAAAGATTGGCTCTGGTATCTCTGGCGGGGAGAACTTTCTCCACTCTTTGGTAAAGACAGGATGACCACATTTTTAAGATATTTTACAGATGAAGATGAGTCTGAACTCTACCGAGAAAATAAAAACCCTTATTATCAGGCCAGAGAAAATGAAGATGTCTGCAAAAAAATACTGGCTGAATTTGAACTTGATCCAGAAACTGGGCATATAATTAATGGACACACCCCGGTAGCTGAGAAAAAAGGCGAGAGTCCGATTAAAGGTAACGGCAGGCTGCTGGTTATTGATGGAGGTATTTCTGCTGCTTATCATGAAAAAACAGGAATTGCAGGTTATACACTTACTTACAGTGATACTAAAATGCGACTGATATCTCATGAACCATTTATCAGCAAAAAAAATGCCCTGCATAAAGACAGCAGGGACACTATTTCGGCTGCAGAAGTATTAAAATTTGAAAAGCCTCAAAAAATAGCTGATACTGATATTGGTAAAAAATTAAGTGAAGACGTTAAATATTTGATGCAGCTGCTTGAGGCCTATCAGGATGGTATTATTAAAGAAAAATATAATTAGTTTAACTCTTCATAAATTTCTTCAGCTAAATAAGAACTTCTAACATGAGGACCGGAGGAGACCGCCTTAAAACCGCGGGCCAGAGCTTTTTTCTTAAGCTCGTTAAACTTCTCCGGTTTTATATATTCTGTAACTTCAATATTTTGATTGGAAGGCTGCAGATACTGCCCCATAGTTAAGATTTCAACCCCGGCTTCAAGCAGGTCATCCCAGACTTTTATTAACTCAATTTCAGTTTCTCCCAGCCCGAGCATCATCCCTGATTTAATTAGAATATTCTGATCAGCTGCTGCAACTTTATTTAAAACTCGCAGCGACTGCTGGTAATCAGCCTGAGGTCGAACCTGGTTATAAAGAGATGGTACTGTTTCAATATTGTGATTAAATATTTCCGGTCTGGCAGCAATTATTTTATCAATTGCCGGTTGATAATCATTAAAATCTGGAGTTAAGACTTCAATTGAAACTCCGGGACAGCTCTCTCTAATTGCATTAATTACTCTCACAAACTGCTGAGCTCCCCCATCTTTTAAATCATCACGAGTCACAGAGGTAATAACTGCATGTTTCAGCTTTAGTTTCTCAACAGCTTCTGCAAGCCTCTCAGCTTCAGCTGGATCAACTGCTTCAGGTTGATGGTGAGTCACCGAGCAGAAGCGGCAGTTGCGGGTACAGTACTGTCCTAAAATCATAAAAGTAGCTGTTTTTTTGCTGTAGCATTCACCTATATTGGGACAGCGAGCATTTTGACAGACTGTATTTAAATCTAAATTTTTAAGCATATTTCTGGTAGCCAGCATTCCCTTCTGCAGTGGGTCCTTCTGTCTGAGCCAGGCTGGTAATCTTTTACGAGAATTTTTAGTTTTATTAGTCATTTTAAAACTCCTTTATTACTATTATTTACTAAAATATATTATGCTGAAATTATTATGAACTATCTTTTATAAGTCCATTTTTGATCTTTATATTTTTCTTCAGCAAGTTTTTGGGCCAGTTTTTTTTCAGGCTGAGTTAATTCTCCTCTTTCAAATTCAACTCCCAGGGCCTGGCCAAGTCCTGCAGTCAGAGATTTTTCCAGTACCGAATCAGAAAAATTATAACCGGCCTTATTAAGTGAA
>Ga0136557_1002580_pt1 | contig 10382 bp, 15 predicted proteins | sample AntRauTorckE6832_FD_104796 | JGI IMG/M metagenome (GOLD analysis project Ga0136557, IMG submission 104796) | Saline lake microbial communities from Rauer Islands, Antarctica - Metagenome Torckler E6 #832 | ecosystem: Environmental > Aquatic > Non-marine Saline and Alkaline > Saline | place...
GCTTCTATGCTTAGGTTTGTTCCTAATCGTCCATTTGGCGGTAATGTTCCTTCATCACCAGTGCCGTATACTGCGCCTGCTTCATATATTGCATTCCAAGGGATCGAATGTCTAAGTGGCTCTAAAGGATGAAATAATACTTTTCCTTTTTTTATCAATTTAAGCCATGGCGTGTCTGAATTAATCGATGAACCTGCAGTGATTCCTAAAGCAGATGCTAATGCATCTCCCGAAATAAAATCTGCACTAGGCACAATTCCAAAATATCCGAATGCATCTCTTTGTCCTGCTAATAAATATTTAGAGCCTGGCGCATCAGAAAAATCTGCAAGGGTTCTAGTTTCGGCCAGTTTTTCAAGTGCTGCCGCAATTTTTTCTTGTGTTGCTAAATCCGGTACTTGTAATTCATTTGGCATTTATACCACCTCTTCGTATACTATTGTTGGTTTACCATCTTTTATTTCGTCATGGCATTTATAAGTAACGCCAGTTGTTGCATTGGTTACATAATAATACTTATGTGCTGCAAGGATGCCGGCATCAACTTTATCCCAGTTCTCATTGAGGGCTTTATCTATATCAAAAGTATTTAGACCTTCAGGGTCCGGTTCGTATTTAAATAAATTTAAAAAACTTGTTAACAGACTCATGATCTATCACCTCCAAAGGCAAATTTATCTAAGGTTTGATTTTCTAACTCATTTAAAGTCATGTTGTTTATATCTCTAATTAATAAATAAGCAAATTCATAAACGGCTCTCAAATGGCAAGGAATAATATCTTCCACACTGTTGTATGCATCTTGGATATTTGGTGGCGTTCCTATGATATTTACGAATTTTACAACTATGTTGCCATTGAAATAAATATCAACATTGCCATTTGTGTAAGAATCAACAACTAATTTGATGAGTCCCTGATCAACTTTACCAGTACCGCGACGTTTACTTTTAATTACTGATCGTCTGTCTTCATAGCTTTTACTTAAATCAGTTTTGATACTCAGCGCCTTTTCATAATATTCCAAGGCCCATGTGGCCGTACTGATAGACATTTGCTTTTCGATGTCTTCAATTCTAAGATCTCTTTCTTCTAAGACTTCATTTTCGGCTGTTAATATTTCGTTTAAAACAACTGAATTTCTTTCATAGGTTGGTAAAAGACTAATAATATTATCCATTAATGGTCACCGTTCCTAGCACTGGTACTTCAAATTCAGTCAAAGAAACATTATCCGTTCCGTTATTTACTAATAAATTTGAATAATCAAGTATGCCATCAGCTTTTAAAATTTCTGCGCCTATTATTGCGTAACTTACACTTTGACTTTCTAATGCAACGCTTTTAAAATACTCTATTAAGTTATTCTCAACGGATTCTTCTCTTGCTTCAAATGTCACTGTATTATCAGTCACCCCAGTAAAACTCACGTTTATAACCTTACCAATGGCACTCTCAATTGTACAGAATGCGCCTATTGGCGCCGTTCCATCGCCTAATCCAGTGATACCAGGGTCAATATATTCTTGCACTTCATCTACCAACAATATGTCTGCCGGCAATCGTTCCTGGTTAATGATCACAACTTTAACTGTATTGTCACCGTCCCATAGAGGAAATATTTTCGCATCACCAACACCAGGTACTTCTTTGGCCCAATTTTTATAATGATATTTATTGCCACTAGTAGAAGGCGTTTGAATTTTATCATGATGTCTTGCAAGTAAATCTTCATCAGTTTCTGCAGCATATCCATTTGTAAAAGCAACTTCATTAGTTACTGAAGTTAATCCTGAAATAGTTACTGGAAAATATTTAATTGCTCCTACAGGTACATTTCCAATACTGCCAGTACTTTCACATTTCACCAGGATAGAAATACTTCCGGTTTCATCGATAATCTTTGTTTCATCAATAATAAAGTTAACTGTTTCGCTTGCTACTAACATACCGCTAGATACTTCAAATCCAACTTCACCGTTTATGATCACCAGACCATTTGCATAAGTCGCTTCTTTTCTTTCGATACCACTAATATCTTTGATTCTTTTTTCAAGTTCGTCATCGGACAAGTTCTCTAAGATTAATTTCTTTTCTGTAGCATCTATTTTTTTATCCTGGTCACTTACTACAATGGCTACTGGCTTTGTTGCATCATAAAAAAATGACCCCTTTGTCTTATCAAAAGAATCATCTATTTCATCTAAGATGTTTTCATGTATTGTTTCTTTTGTCGCCATTTAGCTAAGCACCTCCTTCAATTCAATGGTTTCATTATTTAAATGGATTTGAAGTTTAATTGTTACTTTTGCTCCATCTTGATTAATTTCAAAATCAAATATTTTAATAATCTCTGGATGTTCTAACAAAACTTCCGTTAATTCTCTTTTGATTTCCGATTTAACCATTTGTCGCGGTAATTTCTTACCAATAAGACTTTTAAAAGTAACCCCATATTCCTGATCTCTTTCTTCTTCGGATTTTTCATAAATTTTAAATTTAAATTTTTCAGTTATTATTATTTTTCGCACCCACATTTCTATTGCTTCGAGCTCGCTTGCAATAACTAATTTACCATCTCTTATAACAAACTCTCCTGTCTCAAAATCAAATAGATATGTCTTTCCTAATGAATTTTCATTTGTTACTTCTGTTATTTGATTTTCTTCAAAATCTATTATTGGAAACATCTAATCACCCAACTTTTTAACTTTACAAATGATAAAAAACTTTTGGTTATTATTTGTTGGTAAAAGCAGCACTTCATCACCAATATTCAAAGAATCTTTTAATATTATTTCGCCCTCTAGAGAATATGGGCCATCCGTTACTTCTAAAGTTTCTAAAGTATGCTGATGAGACGTTGCTTGATCCCCACCATCATGAATTAAATCCGTCTGGCCACACAGTTCATCTCCTAAATCAATGGTTCCATTTGATTCAATGATTCGTCTATAACCAGCCACTAGATTTGCATTGATATATAGATCATCTTTATCCAATAACCCTTTTCCCGATAAAAACTTTATTTCAATGTTGGGCATTGGTTTTATTACTTTGCCAATTACTGGCCCAATAACACTAGGGTTTTCTCTTTCTCTCATTAATTTTGCTAATTTTTTATCCCACATCATTTTTATCATCTCCAAGAGTCAAGGATGTTTTATGAATACCATCACTATAACTATGACTTGTATTTTTAATTAAATATTTACCACTAAAAAATCGATTATCTAAATTAACATATCTTCCGGATCTAAGATTAATATCTCCTAAAATATTGATGCTAATATCTTTTGTTATTCGATTAAGATCTGATAACACATTCTTTGCTATATTCTTTGCTTTTGAAATGTCTTCATCATCAATGACTTGTACTTCTTTGAGTAAGCCATATCGATTAATACTTTCTTCGTCTGCTAAACTTTCAATAATGGCCACTGACTGTTCACTATTACTAACAACTTCCACTTTATTTTTCATAGATTCAATGGACTCTGAATAACTGAAACCTGTCTCAATAAAATCTAAATTTTTCATTGCTGCTAAGTTAATCGCATTTTTATACTGCGGATCAACAATGAGTTCACTATACTTTTCAATATGAAACTTTCCTTGTCTCATTTCCATTCGAAACTTTAGTCTTGTTTGATTGGTGACAATGGATAAAATATGCTTAATAATTTCACTAATCTTTTGGTCCTTATAGAGATACGAAAAGCTAATACTTGGTATTTCCAAATTACCAATTTTAATATTATAACTGTTCAGTAACTTTTCAATGGCCCGTTTACAACCCATATTCTTAAATTGAATCACTTCATCGGACTCATTTAAGTACCAGGCAAAATCAAATACATTAATTGTATTTTGATAAAAACCTTTATCCTTTGTAACAGCGATACCATCAGTAATTAACGCATTGTCTTTTTTTAACTGGAAATAATCTCCTACTTTTAAACTTGAATTGTTTGTGCTGAAGGTTAATTGTACACCTAAACTATCAATGCCATCACTCCAGGATATTTCGCCGCAACTATTACTAATATCTATCATTTTCTTGTTTCGCGCAACATATAATTTCATCTAACCACCTACAGTGGAAACTCTAATAATTCTGCTGAATATACAATGTCGCCGGCTTTATCCTTATCATGGGTAAAGTTATTAATGGTTACCGCTAAATTCATTTGAACTTGATTTTCATCAATTACAATTAATCTAGCAGGTATTTCTCTTTCCATAATTTCTTGAAAAAACTCAACATATTCTTCCCCATTACTTGTGGCCCCTGGTCGAATGAATGGATAATCATTATTAGGAAATAAAGAACTAATAGAAATACTCTTTAGTCCTTTTTTCCCAATAATATTGACTGGTCCATTAATAGTATCCATAACCTGGTTATTCATTGACTCAGTTATTTGAGGTACTGGACAGACAGGTAAAACATAAACTTTTTCATTATTATTAATACTGATCACCATATCCATAAAATACCTCCTACATATTGCCTAATGCTAACTCTAATTTTGTGATGGCTTTACTAAACAATCGATCTACTTGTGCTTCATCACCATACACATCACCCTTAATAATGATCTTAATCTCTCGGCCTGAATTTTTCTCTTTAATCATCATTTCAGATTTATCTGAAGGAATCACTTGTGATCCATTAGGAAGATTAACAATTTCTCCTCCGAACTCATTAATTTTTGCAAGTCCCCCGGAGAAGTATTCTGTACCAGTTGCAAACTTTTTAAACTTTGGAATATCAAAGCCCCAGGAATTACCCCCAATTTTAGGCACCCAATCAGGTATTGCAATCTCAATACCATTTAAATCTTCAATAATTCCGTTAAAAATATCTACAAAGAAATTTCCAACACTTTTGAAGGCGCCTTTACCGCCTTCTTTTAAAAACTCAAATACATCAGTAATAGTTGTTTTTAAGTTTTCAAATTTTTCTTTGAAACCGTCGATGAATTCATTAGCAATATTTATGGCCAACCTTATAGGTGTTGTTATTAACAGTTTAATCCCATCAAATATACCACCAAAGATTTCAATAACGCCATTCCAGGCTTTTTCCCAGTCGCCAGTAAATACGCCGACAACAAAATTGATAATTCCTGAAAAGATTCTTGTTAATGCACTAATAACACCACCAATAGTTTCAATAGCAGTGATAACATAAGCTTTTATCATTTTGAAAACCCCAATGAAGATTGGTTTAAATCTCGAAATCAAGAATTTTATCAACGGATCTAAAATAACTATGAATCCTAAAAATGCTAATCCTACCGCTTTTGCAATTGGAATTATAACATCTTTGAAAAATTTGCCTAATGGTTTTAATGCCTTATTATTGAGCACTTTTAAAACATCTATAACATTCTTAAAAACAAATACAAGTACATCAAAAACAGTTTTCCCTATTGTAATGAATACCGGCAGCAAATATTTCTTTAAAAAAGCACCTAAAGCTTTAAAAGCTTCAAAAGTCTTTTTCATTTTATCTTTCAAATCGCTTTTACTTAAATTCTTAAAGAATTTTATCAGTTTCTTAATACGCTTTTCTGCTAAATTTTTGATCTCTTTAGCAAAATCTAAGATAACAGGTAATAAGTTCTTTTTAAAATGTTCGCTAAAAGTTTTTAATTTCTTTATTAAAGCATCAACTTTATTTCTAAAAGTCTCGCTCGAATTATAAAGATAATAAAACCCTGCAGCTAATAAAGTGATTGCAACTTGAAAAGCCATAACAGGTGTTAAAGTTCCTTTTACGGCCATAGCGACGATCTTGAACAATGCCATAGCCTTTGTTGCTATAGCAATTGCAACTGCAGCTGCTTTGAAGCCTAAAAAAGCTGACACAACAGTAAAAACCATCTTCTCATTATCCTTTAAAAAGTTAATTATTTTTGAAATTTTATCAAAAAACTTTTTACCATAAGTAGATGCTGTTTTTAAGCCATCTACCAAACCATCACTTATTTTCTGAATAACGCCACTCTCTTGCCACTCATTAAGTTTTGCAACAATACCTTGCATTTTTTTCTTTAATAAATCAAATGCTGAGCCTTGTTTAATAGAGCCTTCAGAAGTAATGCCTACAATATTTGCTAGCGATGTTTTAGTAACACCGGTAATTGTTGACCATAAACCTTTTGCAGTGTTTGACATTTTTTTTGCCCCACCACCAAAACGATCATCCATTGTCTGCATAAGGACTTCTCCTAATTTAGACGCGTCTTTTAAAGATCCTCTTGAGTCAAAAACAACACCGGCCCCAAATTTCATATCTGTTGCTTTTACTAAATCATCTTTTCTAATACCAAACTCTTTCAACCGTTCGAGTTCGCCACCGGCCACAGCATCAATCACTGCTTCATAACTTTGTTGAATACTTTTATTTGTCGCTCCAGCCATGTCTGCAATCTTTGGCAGCCATTTTTCTGACTTAATTCCCATCGCTTCAAGTCTTGCTGTTGCTTCCATAACACTACTGGTCTCAAAAGGCGTACTATTTGCAAACTTCGTTGCATACGCCATTTTTTTCGCTGCTTTTTGAGTATCGCCTACAGCGGTTTCTAATTGGACCCGAAAACCTTCTATATTAAAAGCTTCAGAAAAACCTATTTTAGCACCAGCGATTCCAATAGCCGTTGCCATAGTTGCCGTTACTTTAGCTACATTAGTCGCAGCCCTTTTCACATCACGTTTTAAATAGTAAAAACCTTTTCGCATTTTCCAGACTTCTTTATTGACTGCTCGCTGAACCTTGCGCATGGTTTTAGACATTTTTTTCGTATTTTTCGTTGCTTTTAAGATTGAAGGTGACATTTTATCTTTTAAATTAAGTATCGTATTGACTACTTTATTTGCCACAATATCACCCGTCTCCCATCATCGCCTTATATTTTCTAACTTCATCTCGTTGATCTAATTCTTTACATGCTATAAAAAATAATTTTTCATTATTCGAAAGATTTAAAAGTTCCTCCTTCGAATGGCCCTTTGATAGATAATACCTGAACATATCTAAAATAGGGTCATCATCTATTAGTTTTTTATATCATCCTTTAAATCGCCTAAACCATATAGATCAAGTAAGTCTTCTGAAATTTTAATGATTTCGCCAATTTCAAAAACCTTCGTAACAATATCAATCGGCTCTTTTAACTCAAAAGCTTTTAGCAATTCCTTATCCTTTAAAACTGGTACACTTTCAAAAACCATTTCTTTAAAAACAAGAATATTCTCTTTCATTGTAGAATCTTCATCCATCTCATCCATTAAATCTAAAATTTTACCATCACTTAGTTTTTTTACAACAATAGCGTTTCCGCCTAAAGTGATATTTTTGAATTCTGTAAGAGATTTTTCTTTTTGCTTTGCCTTTGCAATGTAATCATTTAAAGTCAAAGTCTTTAATTTTTCTTTGCTTACTTTTTTACTCATTTATTCCTCCTTAAATTGTATCGATTATTTCATAATCGCCATAAGTGAAACTTACTTCTTCTTCAGTATTACTGCCTTGTTCATACTGCACTAACATCAATTCACTGAATTGTACACCATAAATCGCAACCCGCTGCGCATTTTTATCAGTAGTATCTGCTAATTTTGCAACAATCTTCACAGGTGGCATTTCTCCTGATTTTACCCCATCGGACAATAATTTGATAAATCTTGAATCAACTTTATAGCCACCCATGGTTCCTTCACCAGAGCAACCCATATATCTATGCTGCTTCATTCGCTCTCCTGGAATATCAATTTCTTCATATGCAAGATTTAGTTTAATTTCTACAGACTTACAATTACCTTGTTTTTCATCATTCATCCATATTCTACCGTCAACACCTTGTAAAATTTTCTCTTTATCCAAGTGATCTCCCTCCTTATTCCATTGTTATATCAAAGCTTAAATCTTCCATAGCATTTAAGATTTTATTGTTTGCCGCTAAGAATAATTTATTTTTAAATGTATTGTTCTTTACTTCTTGTTCAGTCCAATCGGCTGCTTCTGTTTTGCCAATACCTAGCAAAGCTGTTCGTTGAGCTTCTACCGCAATTGAAGCTTTATTCGGATAATTAGACTCTAAAACATTTTCTCTTTCTAACTCTCTGAAATAACCATTAATTGCACTTAAAAATAGCACCTGGTTATCATAACTATTTTTGTATTTACCTAAATATTCATTCTTATAAGTTTGATTAATATCATAACTTATAAGGTCCATTGCTTCTACAATGAGCACTGATTTCATATCTTCTGTTTTATCATCAGATAGAGTTGTAAGTGTATTGACACCTCGAGCAATTCTAACTTTTCCTTCGTCATTAATTAAGATTAACTCACCATTTTCAACTGCTGCACCGGCATCAGCAACTTCAGTAACTGATTCTAATTCTTCCAGTTCATAATATGTTGCTGATTGATTAATAGAAAGATAAGCAAAGATTGCTGCCAATCTCACTAAATATTCAAGCCCTGGTGTTGTGGTTTCATCATCTTTAAATAAAACTGAATCATTTGTGAAATTTAAAATATGCATATCGTCACTCGTTGTTAATTGATAACCTAAAAACTTAATTTTTTTAGCATTAGTAACATTGCGCGAAGTCACCCAACTCGCAAAATCATCTTGATCAGCTACCACCTCAGAAATAACACAACACCAATCAAAAACTTTATTTTTTAATAAATCCATGGCCACTGTCATTTCATCTACTGTACCAATCTTACATACCATTAATTTACTAATTGGTAATGCGAACGCTCTTTTAATAATGTCTGCATTTTCAGAAGTGTACTCTGACACTTCAAAAGTTGATACATCACTATACTCTTTAACAGTTGTTTCAGGTACAGTGTCATCCAAGACAACAACTGCTAAAACACCTTGACTACTCCGACTGACAGCTGTTACTGCTCTTTGCGTGAAATTAATATCTATACTTGGTAATCCCATTTATTCCTCCTTCGTTATACTTACTTCTAATTCTTCCATCAACTCATTTTCATCACTTTCAACTTTAGAAGTGAATACTTCTAAATCAAAACTAACTTGTAAAACACCATCAATAGTATCTAAATCAACTGAATTAATGGGTACAATCCTTTCTTCTGTTTCATCTTCAATAACAAGTTTTCCTAAGAATAGTTCTTCTAATATTTCGCCAACTTCTAGAACTTCCATTGAATACTTATGCTTATTTGATGGAAAATAATAAACAATCACGCTTAAATCTTTCCTATAGAATTCATCTGATACCTTATTAGTTTTGTTATAAGAAAATCCAACAAAAAAAGACGGTCGTTTAATACCATCTTTAATATCATCTGGCTCAATTCCTACTTCAGGATAAGCACTTTTTAATTTTTTATTAATTGCTAATTCAACTTGTTTCATCATTTCCAACCACCACTCTTAAAGACATCATCAACAAAATCCTCACAGTGCCGATGGTAAAGGGGCTGAAACTCATTAATTGCATTTTGAAAGACGTGTTTTCCTTCAACATAGCCTTCTCGTTCGCCGTCTTTTTCATGAGTGATGAAGTGCCCATATTCGATTAAGTGAGCATGAGGTGCTGTTGAATAAGCTCTTATTGATAAGGTATCTTGTTTATATAGATAAGGTTTACCTCTTTTAATACGCTCTAAATAAATACCCGTTTGCATTTTAACTTTCTTTTTAGCCTCACGTTTCGTCTTATTTTTAAGTTTAGTACCTTCCTTTTTAATAAAAGACTTAGATTGTTTGGGTAAATTCTTCTCAATAGTTTCTAGATCCTTAATTAACTCGTCTAGTTCTGATAAATCAAATCCATCTTTCATTAAGGTTGCACCTCCTCAACAAATATTTCTAGGTACTGATCATCAAAGCGATCATTCAAAATATGCTTAATATTAAATCTTATACCTCTAAATTTTAGGTACATCTTGCGGTTAATGTCTTTACCAGCATGATATCTTGTTTTAATCTTATGAGTAATTATCACTTCTTTTTTGTCCCCTGGTGATTTAATGACTTTTCCCGTTTGAGGAATAACTTTACCTGGAATAGTTTTTAGATACCCATGGTCTCTTGTTTCTTGAAGCAGTTCATTCTGCCCCTCAATAACGCCATAAACTTTGATAGAATGATTTAAAACAGTTTTCATATCTCTCATGATCTGATTTTTATCTTTAATCATTTTACTCAACTACTTCCTGTTGAGCTAAATCATCTGCTGCTTTCATCAGCTGCAATCTCAAAATCTCTGGTTGATAGTTTTCTTCAAAGTATTCTGTTGCATTATTATAAGCATACCGACAATAATCAAGGAGTAATGTCTTTTCTTGACTTGCATCAGCATAAGTCATTTCA
>Ga0136557_1002583_pt1 | contig 10369 bp, 9 predicted proteins | sample AntRauTorckE6832_FD_104796 | JGI IMG/M metagenome (GOLD analysis project Ga0136557, IMG submission 104796) | Saline lake microbial communities from Rauer Islands, Antarctica - Metagenome Torckler E6 #832 | ecosystem: Environmental > Aquatic > Non-marine Saline and Alkaline > Saline | place...
ATTTTCCTGCAGGTCATAATTGCAGATCCATTAAAATAAGGATTGAAACAACTTAATGCCATCTTGCCAGGCATTTTTGTATTGTCATAATTGCAGATCCATTAAAATAAGGATTGAAACTCTGAGCAGAAGAGTCTTGACTTAAAGCAGTTTAGAGTTGATTGGATTGAATATCTAGAAAATAACAAGATGTATATGGACCATTCGATGACCGATTCTCTGAAAAAATTTAAAGATTCAAATACACTTATGTTGAACTAGGGGGCATTTCCCGCAGTCTGCCGCTTTTTATTGAAAAGGACATTTCAAAATCTGATTTTTTAGAGCTGATCCATTTAACTCATAATGGAAAGGTTGTCGACTAGACAGCAGAATATATTTTTGATGTTATTCAGTCTGTTTTAAAAGATGAAGATTATAAAGAGGCGTTGGAGAATTATAAAGATATCAATCAATATACTAAAGAAAATTTCGAAAAAATTGGCAGCAAAGATCAAATTATTAAACATGCAGACTAGCGCGGTCAGGGTTGTTCGATTGATCAGGGCTTGCCAATCGTTTTAGATGTTTTGTGGAATGCTGATAATCTTCTGGAAGCTGGATAGGGTATAATTAATTAAACAGTTTTTTCTCGGATATGATATAATAAAATAATACCAAACTAAATTGGAGGAAAATATCATGCCTACTAAATATCCTGAAGAAATGAAAAGAAAAGTTGTTGCTCTGGCTAATAACGGCAAAAAGATAAAAGATATACTTGATGAATATGGAATGGCAAGGTCCACACTTCATAAATGGATAAAAGATTATAATAATTCAGGCTCATTCAATGTTAAAGATAATAGATCTGATAAAGAAAAAGAATTAATTAAATTACGCAAAGAAAATAAGCAGCTAAAAATGGAGAATGATATTTGCACTAAAGTATAAGTTCCACTAAGGCAACAAGTTGCCAAGTAGTCACTTAAAAGCAAGCGGCGCTGATAATGGGACGAAAGTAGCAGTTATTAAGGCAAACAGGAATAAATACAGTATTAGCGCCATGTGCAGAGCACTCAATATATCAAGGAGTATGATCTATTATACCCCTAAAGAAAATCAGATTAATATTGAACTAGAAAGTGAAGTAATTTCAATTCACAAAAAAAGCAAAAACCACTATGGAACAAGGAAAATTAAAAGAAAATTAGCAAAAAAGGGTTATCAAGTATCCAGACGACGAATTAGTAAAATAATGAAAAAATATAATCTGGTTTCCACTTACACTAAAAAGCAATACAAAGTCCATTCGCCCAGCTGTAATGAAGATAAAATAGCTAATGTTGTAAACAGAGAATTTGATAAAGAAGAAGCTTTAGATGTTGTTGTTAGTGATCTAACCTATGTTAATGTAAAAGGTAAATGGAACTATATCTGCCTGATAATCGACCTCTTTAACCGCGAATTTGTTGGTTATGCAGCAGGTAAAAAGAAAAATGCTGAATTAGTAACTGAGGCTTTTAAAAGTATTGAAAGACCACTGGATCAGATTAATATTTTACATACTGACAGAGGTAATGAATTTAAAAATAAAGCTATTGATGATATATTAGACAGCTTCGATATTGAACGTTCCTTAAGCAATAAAGGCTGTCCTTATGATAACGCAGTAGCAGAAGCAGCTTTTAAAGTAGTTAAAACTGAGTTTGCTTATGATAGAATATTTAACAGCTTTGAAGAGCTTGAATACCTGCTATATGACTATGTTAACTGGTATAATAACCACAGAATCCACGGGTCGTTAGATTATCTAACACCAATTGAATATAGATATTTAATGTTCGATAAAAAATTGTTGTAAAAAAGGTTGACAATCCAATCACTTAAGTCTGCTGATTAATTTCAGTGGGCTATTTTATTTTTAGAAGATTGATCTTGATTAATATCATAATTTATGAATAATCTTAAAGGATTGTTCTCTTTAATCATGAATATATAAAGTAAATAATCAAATTACTTTATGCTAATTTTTAAAAGTTTTTATAAATATTTTATAAGGAGGAAAATGTATGTTCTCAATCTGTGCCTGGTGTGAAGAAAAATCATGCAAAAAAGAAAATGAAGAGTATCCAAAAGGGTGTCTTATTCCCCAAAAAAATTGGTTTGATAAATTAGCACCTAAATATCAGGAAGAAAATCTTATTTTTAAAACTGCTGCTCATATAGAAAAGACTGGTTATAAAAAGTGGCCCCGCTTAAAAGAGATAGCAGAATTTGCTATTAAAGCGGGATTTGAGACAGTTGGGATAGCTTTTTGTATAGGACTTAAAAGAGAAGCAAAGATTGCTGCGGATTATTATAGAGACAAGGGTTTGAAAGTCGCTTCGGCAGTTTGCTCCTGTGGAAGTTTTGATAAAAAAGAATTAGGGATCCCCCCAGAAGATCGCTTTTCTGAAGAAGGTTTTGAAGTTTCCTGTAATCCTATAGCTCAGGCTGAATTTTTAGAGGAATCAGGCTCAGAATTTAATATAGTTCTTGGTTTATGTGTTGGTCATGATAGCTTATTCTTTAAATATTCAACTGTGCCAACTACTGTTCTTGCAGTAAAAGATAGGGTATTAGCCCATAATCCTTTAGGTGCTGTCTATAACATAAATAGTTATTATGATGATTTAAATTAAAATTAGATAATTGAAATAGAATCATTGTAAGCAATTTAATTTTTTCTCTTATCTTAAAAGAGTATACTTATGTTAAATTAAGACTAACAAATCTGGAGGGATAATTATGCAAAATAATAGAAAAAATATAGTTAAAGCTGTTTTTATTGCAGACGCACTTTCATTTGGTGCCCATTGGGTTTATGATACAGACAAATTAAAAGAAGAATACAGCGGAATAATTAATCAGTATAGAGCACCAATGTCTAAATTCCATGAGGGAAAAGCAGCAGGAGACTTATCTCACTACGGAGAACAGGCTTATGTACTTTTAAAGTCACTTTCTGAGCAGCAGAGTCTTGACTTAAAGCAGTTTAGAGATGATTGGATTCAATATCTAGAAAATAACGAGATGTATATGGACCATTCGATGACCGATTCCCTAAAAAAATTTAAGGATTCAAATACACTTGTCGGTGCTGAAAATGTTGAACTTGGAGGTATTGCTAGGAGTTTACCACTATTTTTAGAAAAAAATATTTCTAAGCAGGATTTTTTAGATTTAATTCATCTAACCCATAATGGAAAAGTTGTTGATCAGACAGCAGAATTTGTTTTCAAGGTGATGCAGGAAGTGCTGGCAGGTAAAGATTATAAGTCAGCGCTGAAAGATAATAAAGCAGCTAATCAATTTGTTGAGAATAGTTTTGATAAGATTGACTCTAAAAATAAAATTGTAGTCAATGCAGATGACCGCGGCCAGGGCTGCTCAATTGAGCAGGGGCTGCCGATTGTACTTGATGTTTTATGGAATGCTGATAACCTTCTGGAAGCTCTGACTTTAAATATTATGGCAGGAGGAGATACTTCTCCCAGAGCGATGGTAATTGCTGCAGTAATAGCAGCAGCTAAAGGAATTGATTCTATACCAGAAAACTTAGTTAATGGTTTTAATAAATCTGAGGCTGTCAAAAAAATATTATTAAACTATTAAAATATTAATCCCCTTCTCATAACAGATTGGATAATAAATCTGAAGAGCAAGGGGATTTTAGTCTTTATTATTAACTTTTAATATTTTGGGTCAAATGCATCCCGCAGTCCATCTCCTAAAATATTGTAGCTCAAAACAGTAATAAAGATAAAGAATCCTGGTAATAGGAGCCAGGGAAAATCAGAGATTTTAGTTATATTTTGAGCTGAGCTCAGCATATTCCCCCAGCTGGCAGAGGGTTCCTGAATACCAAGTCCGATGAAGCTGAGGCCGCTTTCCATAATAATATAGCCCGGGATAGCTACAGTTGCTCTAATGATGACATAAGTAGCTGTAGAGGGGAGAATATGTTTTAAGATTATTCTCTTATCATCTGCCCCGATAGATTTTGCAGCTAAAATATATTCTTCATTTTTGACAGATAAAACCATACCTCGAATTACTCTGGCCATACTGGCCCATCCCTGAAAGGCTAAAATAGAAATAATTAGAAAAAATCTAAAACTTGATGAAAGGTCAAGTGGCAGAACTGCAGCCAGAGCAAGCAGTAGATAAAAGCTGGGGATAGACATAATAACTTCTGCACTTCTCATAATTATTGAGTCTATAAAACCTCCATAATAACCTGAAATCCCTCCCACAATCAAACCGATAACAGTAGTAATAAAAATAGCAAAAAAGCCAATAAATAAAGAAACCCGGCCTCCATAAATAATTCTACTCAGTAAATCTCGGCCGTAATTATCACTGCCCAGAATAAATATTGGAACATCAGCTTCAACTCCAATAAGGTGAATATCGCTTTCCAAAATACCTAGCAGCTTGTATTTTTCTCCCCGGTGAAAGAACTTCAGGTTGTGCTTTTTATCTTTATTAATCTCATATTCTGCCCAGCCTTCTTTAAGCTCAGTTTCATAGATAAAAGGGGCCCTCAAACCATTTTGATCACTAAAATGGATTTTAGTTGGAGGGTGGAAAAATTTCTCTTTAAAATTTTTATTGGAACTGTAGGGAGCAAAAAAAGGTGCGAAAATAGTTAAGATATATAAGAATAAAACAATTACACCTGCAGTCAGGGCAAATTTATTTCTGTAGAAATGAGATAATTTTTTATTCCAGAGGCTTATCTTCTGCCGCTCTTTATTATTTTGATATCTATTTTCTGTCTTTGTTTTCATATTTAAACACTCCAATTATTGTCAGAAATTAATAATAGAACAGCTAAAATATTTCACTCATATTTAATCCGTGGATCATTAAAGGCCAGCAAAATATCAGCAGCCAGATTACCTATAATCAGCATTAAACTGCCCATCATCAGACCTGCCATGGCCAGATATAAGTCCTTAGATCTAACTGCGGTCAGCATCATCTTACCAAGGCCTGGCCAGCCGGTTACTATTTCTGTTAAAGCAGCCCCGCTGAATAATGAACTCAGCTGGAAACCAAAGATGGTGATCATCGGGTTAATTGCATTGCGAAAGGCGTGCTTATAGATTACTCTTTTTTCGGTTAAACCCTTGGCCCTAGCAGTTCTAATATAATCTTTATTGATGACATCAAGCATCTGTCCCCGCATCTGCCTCATTAACGATGCAATTCCTGCAGTTCCTAAAACTACTGCCGGCACCAGCAGATGTTTTAAAATATCAATTACTTTTGCAAGTGGAGTCATAAAGTCGTACATAATACTTGTCATCCCATTGATCGGGAGAGGAATATTAAATCTGACAATTGAAAACAAAAGCAGCAGGGCAAAGAAAAAATTAGGTATAGAAAGCCCGACAAAAGAGAAAATGCTGAATATATTGTCCAGCCAGCTGTAGCGGTGAGTTGCAGAATAAATACCGATCGGGATTGAAATCAGCCAGCTGATAAGCATAGCGGCCATTGAAAGGATTAAAGTATTAAGTAATCTGCTTAAAATAATTTCGCTGACCGGAACCCGATAGGTAAAAGATTCTCCTAAATTACCCTGCAGTATCTGTCCCAGCCAGGAAAAATACTGCATAACAATATTTTTATCCAGACCAAAATCAGCTTCCATTTCTCTAATTAAATTTTCAGAAATATCCGGGCTCAAACGCATTTGGTCCAGATAACTTCCAGGAGAGAGCTGCATAATCATAAAAGACATAAGAGAAATTGCTAAAAGCAGAGGAATTACTATTATTATTCGTCTAATTATATAATCTTTCATTTTTTTAATTCTCCAGGTATAACTCGTGAATATTCCATAAAACCCCTCCGTAGGCTGTTATCTCTGTATTTTTAAGACTATCTCTGACAGCGTAAATAGAGTTAGGAGTAACTGTATAAATTAAAGGAATTTGTTCGGCAATGATTTCCTGAAATTCATCATAGTATTCCTTTCTTTTTTCTGTTTCAACTGTCGAAGCACCTTTAACAAAGAGCTCATCGATTCTTTTTTCCCAGTCAGTAGCCGGTTCTTCCTGAACAGGATTCCACATGTGCAGATGGCCATTTGACATCCAGACATTACTGCCCTGATGAGGCTCAACTCCTCCAGTTAAACCAATTAAAATAGTATCAAAGTTCCACTCATCACTGAGCTGACTGACCATCTTATTAAATTCAATCGGGTTGGTGTTGACTTCCATTCCCAGTTCTCTGAGTTCAGAGGCAATAATATTTAATAAAGATTCTCGAACATTGTTGCCGGCATTAGTCACCATATTAAATTTAACTCTATTTCCATTTTCATCAAATAATTCTCCATTTTCGTTCCATTCAAAGCCGCCTTTTTTTAACTCATCCCTTGCTTTTTCAAGGTCATAGGGATATTTTTTGACATTTTCATTTAAAAATACTTTATTAGGGAGACTGACAGCGCTCCACTGCTTACTTCCCTGTCCTGCCAAAGCCTGATTGATCATTGTATCTTTATCAAAAGAATAAGCTACTGCTCTTCTGAAATTTAAGTTAGTAAACCACTGATATTTATATGGTTCCTCTTCTAAATTCGGATTGCGCGGATTTAGATTAAAAACTAAAAAGTTAGTACTGAAGGTTGGTCCGGCATCAATCAGTTTAAAATCACTATTTTCTTCCTGCTCTTTCATCCTTCTGTAATCAATTCCTCTTACTGACAGATAATGTGTCTGGCCATTTTCAAATAAAAGGGAATCTGTTTCCTGGCTTTCTGCAATAATTCTAATCCATCTTTCAAAATAAGGGAGTGATTCTCCGGCTGGATCTTTACGCCAGTAGTATTGATTTTTTTCCATTACTACCCGCTCACCATTTTTATAATCAGCCAGCTTAAAAGGGCCTGTACCAACAATTTCTGAGGGCTCGGTATTGATTCCCCAGCTGTTATTAAAATCACCTTCCTGCCAGATAGAATATAATTTGTGTCTGGGCAGTATAGGAGCGGTCATATTATTTAAAAAGGGAGCAAAACTTGTGGGCAGTATAAATTCCACGGTATATTTATCAATCTTATTGTACTCCGGAAACTGACCGTCAACTTTCATTACATCACGACTGCTGGTTGGTATACTTTCATCACTGATTAGATCAAAAGTAAAGATTACATCATCTGCTGTAAATTCTTCGCCATCACTCCACTGCACACCTTCTCTGAGATAAAAGGTATATTTTCTGCCGTCCTCAGAGATTTCCCAGTCTTTTGCTAATTCTGCTTCGTATTCTGTACTGACTCCATTTCGAGTAACCATACCTTCAAAAATATAGCCGTCAGTAATAGCAGAAGAAGATGTTTCCTTTGCTATAATAGTATTAAAAGTTTTTGGATCACCGAGCAAAGTTGTAATTAAGGTACCCCCATGTTCTCCCTGTTCTTTTTCAGAAATCCAGGGGTCCTTTAATTCCACTGCTGCCGCACTAAAATTAAAAATAAAGATAATTAAGATGCTGATCATGATAATTTTTTTCTTCAATTTAATCTACTCCCTTCTTATTAATGATTTTTCCAAATTTTAAATAATTACAAATAAATTCTAAATACTTATTTAGTACATATTCTTGTTAACTTTTTCAACTCCTGCAAAATATTTGAGTTGCTTTTGTCTTTTTTTCTTCTGAACAAGGAAAAAGTCAATAAACATAGAATATATATAATAGAAAGAATTCTCCAAAAAATGATAGATTTACTGTAAAATATGTTATAATAAAAATATATAAATTATCAAGGAGGCGGTATTTTGAAAGCATTTAAAGCTTATGATATTCGAGGAGTTTATAATAAAGATTTTAATAAAGAGGATGTATATAAAATAGGATATTTCCTGCCGGAACTTCTGGCAGCAGATAAAGTTTTAGTTGGTTATGATGATCGAGAATCAACACCGGAGGTTTTTAAAGCTCTGGCAGCAGGGATTACTGATCAGGGAGCAGATGTCTATAAGATTGGCTATGCAACAACCCCAATGGTCTATTATGGTACAGCCAAACATGGTTACAAGGCATCAGTGATGATTACAGCTTCTCATAATCCACCGGAGTATAATGGTTTGAAGATTTCACGAGAAAATGCTCTGCCGGTTGGTTATGATTCAGGTCTTAAAGAACTGGAAGCAATGATTGAAAATCAGGAGGTAGAACCGGTAGGTAAGAATAAAAAGGGTAATATTTTAAAACATGATCTAAAAGAAGAATATATAGAGTTTCAAAAATCTTATTTACCTGATCTATCAAATTTAGACCTCTCAATTGATGTTTCTAATGGGATGGTGGCAATTTTAACTGAGGCAATTTTTGGTGATCAGCCTCATTATCTCTACAATGAACTTGATGGGACTTTTCCCAACCATGAGGCAAACCCTTTAGAAGCTGAAAATAGAGAGGATTTAAAAGAACTGCTTTTAGAACAGGGTTCTGATTTAGGTTTAATATTTGATGGTGATGGAGATAGAGTAATGTTTCTGGATGAGAAAGGTAATTTTATTTCACCTGATTTAATTATTGCTCTGCTGGCTGAGTATTACATCAATCAGGGCAAGGGTAAAAATGTTTTATATGATATCCGTACTTCCTGGTCAGTTAAGGAGCATATCGAAAAACTAGGTGGTAAAACTCATATGTGGAAGGTAGGTCATGCCTATGCTAAACTCAAACTTAGAGAAATAGATGGTGTTTGTGGAGGAGAACTTGCCGGCCACTACTATTATAAAGACTTTTTCTACTGTGATTCCGGAATGCTGACTGCACTGGTAGTGCTTAATGTGGTCTCCAGACTCAAAAAGGAAGGAAAAACCATTTCAGAATATATTGAAGAGCTGGATAAATATGCAACTTCTGGTGAAGTTAACTTTAAGATAGAAAACAAGAAGGAAGTTATGGAAAAACTAAAGGATTATTTCTTTGCGCAAAGAAAACCGGAAGAGTTTTATGATTTTGATGGTTATCGCCTGGAATATAAAGATTGGTGGTTTAATGTAAGGCCATCCAATACTGAGCCTTATTTACGCCTGGTGGTTGAAGCAAAAACTCAGAAATTATTAGATCAAAAATTAGAGGAAATCAGAAAAGTAATGGATGTTGACTAATTTAGCTCAAGATAAATTTATAAAATATAGATTTCTTTTTGAAAGGGGCGGGTCCTATGGATATTCCTGTTAAAAGATGGTATGAGGCGGTGCATACTCGTTATTCACAACAAAAATTTATGACAAAAGATCTTAAAGCTTTTACATTAAAATCTCTTGAGAAAAAGCTGAAAGAATTAAATCAAATTTATCCAGAAATCAGAATAGAAATTTTCAAAAAATCAATCAAAGATATACTGCCGGCTTTGAAAGGAAAATATGGAAATTTTACTGACTCACCGGCATTTATGACTTTTATTATCAATGAGAACGGAGAACACAACTGGACAAAAATAGGCTATCTCGGGGAGGCCGCAATTTTAGAAGCAACTGCTTTAGGTCTTGGAACCTGCTGGATTGGAGCGCGCTATATTCCTGATCGCTCAAGACTTAAACTTAATCTAAAAAGAGGAGAGCGTTTAGTTGCTGTCAGTCCTTTAGGATATTCATCTGAAAATTATAATCTAACCCGACATTTTATCTCTAAACTTTTTCCCCACCGGGATCGTAAAAATATAAGAGAATTATGTTTTGATGGTTATAATTCTGATTGGCCGGGCTGGGTAAAAAATGCAATTAAACTTGGAAGTTTTGCTCCCTCCAGATTGAACAGACAGCCCTGGCGTTTTTATTATGGAGATGGCAGACTCGTTGTAGACTGCAAGGGTGAGCCTTCAGCTTATAAACGCCTGGAATGTGGAATTGCCCTACTACATCTAGAAATTGGAGCTCTGGATGGTGGTGTTTCCGGCAGGGTAGAATTTGGGGGTCTGGGACTCGGCTCTTTTATCCGTGAATGATAATTAAAAGCAAGAAGTATTTATAATATTTTAGCTTTTTTCAGCCGCAGATCTTTAAATCTGCGGTTTTTTCATAATTTCACATATTTTTTTGATATTTATTACTAATTTTTTTTGTATAATTGATTTAGCAAAAGAAAAGGAGAAGATATAAATGGATTATTTGATATATCTTGTTGAAGATGATCAAAACTTAAATGATATATTGAGTTCATATTTAGAAAAAGAAGGATGGAAAGTTAAAAAGTTTTTTTCTGGTCTTGATGCCCAGGATAAAATAAAAGAAAAACCTCAGTTATGGATTTTAGATATTATGCTGCCCGGAGTAGATGGCTACCAGTTAATATCTGAAATAAAAGAGGA
>Ga0136557_1002591_pt1 | contig 10343 bp, 6 predicted proteins | sample AntRauTorckE6832_FD_104796 | JGI IMG/M metagenome (GOLD analysis project Ga0136557, IMG submission 104796) | Saline lake microbial communities from Rauer Islands, Antarctica - Metagenome Torckler E6 #832 | ecosystem: Environmental > Aquatic > Non-marine Saline and Alkaline > Saline | place...
ATAATACTTTATGCCCCATAACCATACAGTATAACAAATTGTCGATTACTATGACCTCAAAACCTATGCAGACTTCAAAAGATATTCAAACTCCAAACACGCCTATGCTAACGATAAACAGCTTAATTGATGCACAAGTCACGTTTATGCAGCAGTGGTTACGTAAGCAAGCTGAACCGCTGAGCATGGAAGCGTGGCAGTGGCTTGGTGCGCAGCCATTAGCTAAATATATCAGTAGCGATGATGTACAGCGCCTATTTAATGATTGGCTACTAGACCACCCTCTAAGTGAGGTAATGCGTAGCGATATCCGCGATATTTTGCATAGCATTATCTATCACCCAGCCAATGACAATGTCCCATTATCAGAGCTTATTGACGATACGCAGGTTGTAACGCTGGCCGATTATATCGGCAGCCATGAGCAGCAGCGCAATATCTTGATTCATACCTTGGTTGGCAACGATACGTTTGCCGATTTGTTGACCCAAACGCTATATCACGCCATCAACGACTTTATGGAAAATACGCTAGATAAAGCGGGCGGTGTTGGTAAACTTATGAAGCTTGGGCGCAGCTCCTTTGAAAAGGCAACCAACAGAAACCTTGATGAAAAATTGCAGACCTATTTGCATCGCAATATCAAAGATTTGGCGCATCGCGCTGAAGCCAATGCCCAAGAGCATCTATCCAATGAAGAGGTATCTCGATTAGTGGTCACTGGTTGGGCGCGGATTAAAGAGCAGCCGATTAGCCATATCCAAACCTATCTACGTGATGAGCCTGATAACAGTAGCATCGATCATATCGAAGCCAGTATTCAGCAGAGTTATAACCGCTTACGCATGTCCCCTTATTTGCATAGCCTTGTAGCAGCAAGCGTCGATACTTGGTATCGCAATCATCAGTCTGATACCATCGCACAGGTGGCAAAAAGCTTACATATCGATGAGGCAGCGATTGGGCAGCTGTCTACTACCCTGCGGCCTATCATTTATGATGCGCTTGATAGCGAATGGCTGACGGCCCATCTGCGAGAGATGCTACAAGCATTTTATAGTCAGCCTAATATCAAAGACAGTTTGGGTTTGAACCACCAGTAATATATTTTTATCTGCTTGTTTGGGTATTTTCTTAATCTTTATATTTCATTTGTTGGTTAGCACACTATTTATGAGTCAACGTCACAAACTCAGCTTATGGCAAAAAATAAAGCAGCTGCTAGCCACATCCACTGTGCGCTCTGCTATTAATCATATTAAATCCTCCAAAGATTTGCCAAATGCTGACTTTGATGAGGTTGATAATCAGATGACTGCTGCACAAATAGCTATTGATGATATTAATACGGATCATAAAGAAGCTGACTCTAACAACATGGACAGCAATATCAGCACTAACAGCACTAACGATGCGTTTCATAAAACTAGTAGCGAAGACATCAATGTCGCCGATAATAATAACGCTGCTATAAATAATCCTATGGCCGCTGAGACCAATACCGATGCAGATCTTGAAAATACCGCAGCGCAGAGAAGTGAAAGCGATATACCCATTGTCGATTATTTAAAACAATACTTCGATGACAAACAATGGCCTTACAATTATTATCAGCCTAAAGTAAGAAACAGCCAAAAATCCCATTACCTGTCTTTAAGGATGCGCAATAAGCAGCTTGACTGTGGCTATCTGTTTCGGGTACAAGAAAATAATAAACTGCTGGCAGTCTACGGTATCTTGCCGTTTTTGATACCAGAGAGTCACCAAAGCGCCGCCATATTATTGATTACTCAAATTAACTACGACATGATTCTTGGTAACTTAGAGATGGATGTCAATGATGGTGAGATACGCTATAAAAACGCCATTGATGTTGAAGCGGTCGGACTTGACGACGATATCCTTGAGCATTTATTGCAAAGTATCATTGCCATGACGACGGTTGCTCATGAGATATTTAGTGATTTGGTCAATAACCAATACCCTGCTGAAGAATTATCCGATCTACTTTTGCAGCTACGCCAACAATCCGATTCAAGAACCTTCTTTTTGCCCACTCAATTTGTACAGTGAGAAGTCGCTACTATTAATATACTGAATTCAGTATTAAAACGATACAGCGGGACTGGGATGAATTTTACGCCGCCTCTGTCGGCGTAGGCACAGTAAGCCAGAAAAATTTATACCAGTTCCGCGTTGCAATATAACGTATCGGTTTTATTTGGAATTGACTGTGGCTAATCTACTCCTGAGAAAACAAGCATCTAAGATGACTGCTTTAAAACACCTCATTCGACAACGATTTCTTTAGAAAAACAATACGATATTAAAAATACTATGTTAAAAATTGCCTACTCTGATATTTTTCGTTATTCAGTACCCGAAAAACATCGTTTTCCGATGCAAAAATACACTATGATTCCTGAGCGCTTATTAGCGGAAAAGACTATTAGTGCGAATAACTTTTTTGCGCCCACACGCTTAAGCGAAGATGAAATCTTAACGACGCATACTGCTGACTATTGGTATCAACTTAAGACCCAAACGCTACCAAGAAAAGAAGCGCGAGCGATCGGCTTTGAGATGACGCCTGAGTTAGTAGAGCGTGGGCGCTATATTGCTCACGCGACTTATGAATGCGCAATTTTTGCACAGCAATACGGCGTCGCGATGAATGTCGCGGGCGGTACCCATCATGCCTTTGCCGATCATGGTGAGGGATTTTGCGTCTTTAATGATGTCTGTGTCGCGAGCAATTTACTATTAAATCGCGGACAAGCACAAAGGATATTGGTCGTTGATTTAGACGTCCATCAAGGCAATGGCAATGCCAGTATCATGGCAGATGAGACACGCGTTTTTATCTTTAGTATGCATGGCGCAAAGAACTATCCGTTTCGTAAACAAGTATCAGACTTAGATATTGAGCTAGATAACGATACTGGTGATGAGCAATATTTACAGATTTTAGCGCAGACCTTGCCAAGACTGATAACGGATTTTGCACCTGATATGATTTTTTATCAGTCGGCGGTTGATGTACTAGCGACGGATAAATTAGGCAAGCTAGGTTTAACCATAGAAGGCTGCAAGGCGCGTGATGAATATGTCCTACACCAAGCCAAAACTGCCAATATTCCAATCGCTATCGTCATGGGCGGCGGTTATTCAGAAGATATTAATGATGTGGTTGAAGCGCATTGCAATACCTTTCGACTGGCGCAGCAGATATTCTTTGATGAGGCGACTGACTAAAATTTAGCATCAATTCTATTCTGGCTTCTGCTAAGCCATAAACGACATAATCCCCTGCCAGCCGATACGTATACCAAGTACTGTGAGGATCACTAAGATAAGCTGACGAAAGCGTGCTTGTGGTAGATAACGTCGCAAGCGGATGCCGATTAAGAGCGCGGTGATTGACATGACACTAAGTAAAGCAATCAGCTGCCATTCACCATTGCTTAGTGCCATGATAGGCTCACGCAATACAATGATTTGGGCAATTTTACCCAAGAAATAGCACATATTGCCGACTTTAGCGATAGTATGCTTATCGTTGCTTGCAGACAATAAATACATCATCAATATGGTCGACATAGCATTGGTCGCGCCGCCAATCACGCCTGCACTAAAGCCAACGATGATTAACACAGGCTTGGTAGCAGGTAGACGAAGTTGCTTACCAAGCAAGCTGCTTACGACGTAAAAACCAATAACTGCTGCCAATAACAATAAAATATATGCGCTGTCGACCCATAGTAAGAGCTTCGCGCCTAAAATACTACCGAGTAAGCTGGTCAATGCCAGTAACCAATAGCGCCTGCCGTAATAGATGAAATTTTGCCAAATCGTGCGACCACCACCTGCCAGCCAAGTCATGGCATTGAGTAATAACGATGGAAAAATGACTAATACAATAGCATGTGGTAAAGGATACATACTGGCAAGCGCGGTAGTAGTCACCAAGGTGATACCTAGGCCACTAATACCGTGTAGTAAGGATGCCAGAGCAAAAATCGCAATGAGCAATAACGTTTGAGTACTATCGCCATCTATCATGTTAGCCCTACTAGTCAAAACTTCATATCTTCTTCGATATGTTTTATGCTTATGCAACAAGTAATCATACTAATCGTCACTACAATGCGTACTGTAATGAGCATTATTGAGTACCACTAAACATTACTAAACACTGTGACGTTGCCAAATCGCCTCACCAATAATTGTCGTTAGCTGCTCAGCAATTTTATCCTTACTCGCTTTATCAAGTATGATGCTATCGTGCTCATAATGTGTTGAGAAAAAAACTTCCATCGCATTGTCATCACTGGCAAAGCCAATATCAGCACGTGAGACGTCATTGCAAGCAATCAAATCTAAATCTTTAGAAAGCAGCTTACCACGAGCATAACGTTCAACATCTTGAGTTTCTGCTGCAAAGCCAACGACAAACAACTCAGGATGAGCAAGCGAAATCGTCGCTAAAATGTCAGGATTTTTGACCAAGCTTAGCGTCATTGCGTCTTGGGTTTTTTTTATTTTTTGCGGTGCTGCCTCTTCCGTTCGATAGTCAGCGACCGCAGCGGTGGCGATAAAGATATCAGCGACTTTTATATGATCATCGATGCCATGCTCATGTGTTCCTAGCTCTTGCTCTTCATGCCCGTGTGCTTCATCGCAGTCACAGTCGCCATGGTCATGGCTGTGCTCATGCATATGATCGTGAGAATGATCATGTTCATCTTCAACCATATACTGTAGTGCACTATGCGTGCCTGTCACACACTGCTGCGCGACCGTCAACATCTCTTTAGCTGACAATACATCAATGCGTGTGACATTGAGCGGTGTTGGCAAAGCAACTTTGCCACCAGCAATCAAGATAACGTCTGCACCAGCAGCAACACAGGCACGCGCCAAAGCAAAACCCATTTTCCCCGTAGAATGATTAGACAAATAACGCACCGGATCAATGGCTTCAACGGTCGGTCCTGCGGTAATCACGACTCTTTTACCTGCCAATAACTGAGGCGTCGTCTGCATTGCTTGAAACAGTAAAATTTCTTCTAATAACTGTTCAGGCTCAGGTAAGCGTCCTGCACCCACATCGCCACAAGCTTGCTCACCACTAGCAGGCGCAATGATTTGGTAATTCATATCACGCAAGGTTTGCACGTTTAAGTTAACGGCAGGATGCGCCCACATCTGTTGATTCATCGCAGGCGCGATAATGACTGGCGCTGTCGTTGCAAGACAGACCGTGGTCAGTAAATCATCTGCCATACCCATTGCCAGCCGCGCTAACGTATTGGCAGATGCCGGCGCGATGACCATAAGGTCTGCCCATTTTGCAAGCTCGATATGACCCATGCCCGCTTCCGCTTTTTCATCGAGTAACGAGATATGCACCTCATTACCCGTCAAAGCTTGTAGGGTTAGTGGAGTGATAAAAGCCTGTGCACCTGACGTCATAACGACGCGCACCTCAAAGCCTGCCTTGATTAATAGACGGGCAAATACAGCAGATTTATAAGCGGCAATACCGCCAGTGATAGCAAGCAGGATATTTGACATAAGCGTGGCATCAGCAAAAAATTGAAAGATAAAATTGCGCTTATAGTAGCAATTATGCGATAAGTTAGGGAAAGTTTTCTAAATTTATCTCGTCGCAAGTGCATCTTAAGGAATAAGCATGGCAATCAAAGACTGGCATGAGGATGATAGACCGCGTGAGAAGCTATTAAAATTTGGCGTCGCGCACTTATCCGACGCTGAGATATTGGCGATATTTCTGCGCACGGGCACACAGTCGCAGTCAGCCATTGAGCTGGCTCGTCATTTGATTGAGCAATTTGGTAGCCTAGCAGAGCTGTTAGCCGCGCCGCAAGAAACTGTCCTTGCTTGTCACGGCATCGGTCCTGCCAAATACGCGCAGATACTCGCCTCACTTGAGATGGGCAGACGCTATTTGGACAGTCAGCTTAAAACGGGTCAAGGACTTGGACGCTCGCAAATGGTCAAAGACTATATCAGCACTCAGTTGCGCGGTGAGCCGCGAGAAGTGTTCGCCGTGCTATGTTTGGACAATGCCTTGAATCTAATCAATTTTGAGATATTGTTTACAGGCGGCATCTCTTCTTGCTCCGTCTGTATAAAGCATGTGCTACGTCATGCGTTAAGCCATGCTGCAAGCCAGCTCATTATTGCTCACAACCATCCGCATACCGATGCTAAGCCATCAACGGCGGATAACTTGTTAACCTATGAGCTCAAAAAAGCTTGTGACCTTATAGATTTGTCTTTGATTGACCATGTCATCGTTGGGCGCAATGAGACTTTATCTTATGCTGAAAACGGTTTACCGCCTTTTAACTAATGTTTAATGACTCGCATTTGGTTATATACACAAATCTTGATACATATTATCGACACAGCGTAGCGTTTTCGCTCTTGATAGTTATAAACAACTGTTTCATATTGGTAGTTAACTTCATTTTTGGGAGAGCCTTTATTCCCGATGCGAAGTTTTTATTTTATATCAGCTCTATTTGAAATCATTAATGTCAAAAAACTAAAACTATTTTTCACTATAAAAAAGGAAGCTTGGAATATAAAACAACAATCATAGTTATTTCAAACTTTCTTATTCACTTATATTTTGACGCTTTTTTATTAAGCGTTGCAAAGGAGGCAGTTATGGCCATTGGCTTATTTATTTTGGCAGTCATCATTCAATTAGCCATGGTCTTGGCCATCTTTTTGTTGTCATTATCGCGTGTCACAGGCAGCATTGTTGCTTTAATTACTGTCCTCGTTACGGCTTTCATCAGTCCATGGTCGCTTATCCTAGGTCTACCCATTGCCCTACTTTGCCTGATGTTGCTGATCACCCCTATTCGTCAAAGCATGATCACCAAGCCTGTTTATAAAGCCTTAGGCGGTGCCATGCCAAGCATGAGTGACACCGAGCGTGAAGCACTTGATGCTGGTACTAGCTGGTGGGAAAAAGAGCTGTTTATGGGCGCGCCTGATTGGGATACGTTTGCAAAATACCCCTATCCAGAATTGTCAGAAGAAGAGCAAAGCTTTATAGATAATGAAGTAGAAGTGCTCTGTGCAATGCTTGATGAGTGGCAAATTCATCATGAAGATAAAGAGCTGTCACCAGAGGCGTGGCGATTTATCAAAGCCAATGGCTTTTTGGGTTTAATTATTCCCAAAGAATATGGTGGATTAGAATTTAGCTCATATGCCCAAAGTCGCGTGATGAGTAAGATTGCCTCACGCTCGCCGACTGCTGCAGTGACTTGTATGGTACCAAATTCACTCGGTCCTGGTGAGCTGTTGATGCATTACGGTACCGATGAGCAAAAGCAGCGCTGGCTACCGGGTCTAGCGAAAGGTGAAGAGGTTCCGTGCTTTGGCTTGACAGGTCCAGAAGCGGGCTCTGATGCCGGTGCGATTCCGGATACTGGGGTGGTTTGTTATGGCATGCATGAAGGTGAGCAAGTGCTTGGTCTACGCATGAATTTCTCTAAGCGTTGGATTACTTTAGCCCCTATCGCAACAGTAGTAGGTTTAGCATTTAAAATGCACGACCCCGAAGGTTTACTTGGTGATCTTGAAAAAACCGATTACGGTATTACTTGTGCGCTGGTTCCAGCCAGCCACCAAGGGGTCATTATCGGTCCACGCCACAATCCAATCGGTTCGCCATTTATGAATGGCACAGTCGATGGTCAAGATGTCTTTATACCGCTAGATTATATTATTGGTGGAGTGGAAAATGCAGGTCGCGGTTGGCGCATGCTGATGGAATGCTTGGGTGTCGGTCGCGGAATCTCATTGCCTGCCCTATCGACTTCTGCCAGTGAAATGAGCTATTTGTCGGTTGGTGCCTTTGCAAAGGTTCGTGAGCAATTTAAAATATCCGTCGGAAAATTTGAAGGCGTGCAAGATGCCACCAGCCGCATTGCCAGTAATACTTATATGTTAGAAGCTTTTAGGCATCTGGTGACTTGTGGTCTAAACCAAGGTGGTACACCATCAGTGATGACAGCAATGGCAAAATACTATGCCACTGAGACCATGCGTTCAGTGATTAATGATGGTATGGATGTCGTTGGTGGTCGCGCAGTACAAATGGGACCACGCAACTTTTTAGCAATTCCTTATCAAGCGATCCCAGTATCAATTACCGTTGAGGGCGCAAATATATTGACGCGCTCGTTGATGATTTTTGGTCAAGGGGCGATGCGCTGTCACCCTTATCTATTCGATGAGTTGCAGCTACTACAAAGCGAAGATAAAGAAGGCGCACTCAAGCAATTCGACAATTTATTCTTTAAGCATTTGGGCTATACCTTTAATCGCGGTGCGAAAGCGTTCGTAGCAGGCTATGTTGGTGGCAGCAATGATGCGCCAAATTTTGCAGATAATTTTACCCGTCCCTATTACAAAGACATTAACCGCTTAAGCGCAGGCTTTGCTTTAACTGCTGACATGTCTTTAGGGTTATTGGCTGGTGATTTAAAACGCAAAGAGATGCTATCTGGGCGCTTAGCAGACATCCACTCTCATCTATTTATCTGTACAGCTATTTTGCAGTTCTATGAATATGGCAGCAAATCAGTCGCTGAGCGCTTGCATGCTGAAGTGGCGCTAAAAAATAGCCTTTATACTATCCAAGAAGCATTCCTATCTTTATTTGCCAATTTTCCAAATCAGTTTGCAGCCAAATTAGTGAGCTTTGTGACTTTTCCCAGTGGTCGTATCTTTGCCCCAGTGAGTGATGAATTAAAACGCCAACTGGGTGATACGTTTATGGATGATTTTGAAGCAAATCCCTTCCGCGACTATCTTAAAACCATGGTTTATTATAATACTGAGCCGGATGATGTCACAGGGCGTATGGAGCATGCTTATCAAATACTGCTCGAAGTCGAACCTTTATGGCAGAAATTTAAAAAAGCAGAACATAAAGACAGTTTTGAAGGTTTAACTTTTGAAGATCATGTGGTCTATGCCAGTCAAAATGGTGACATTACTGAAGAAGAAGCTGAACAGTTAATAACCTATAATTCTATACGCTATGATTCCTTATTGACCGATACATTTGATAAGCATTTATCAAAAGTTCAAGAACGTGCTAACCCACACAGTTTAGAGAACGCTGTACATAGGCTAACTGACTATGCTGAACTAAAAAGCGATGCTCAGTTAAAAAACAATGCTCAGTTAAATCAGGTATTGAACCCTGATAATCTGCAGCAGACCTCTGAAAATATCGCATCAATGGATTCAATGCCAGACAATAACCAACCAACAGGAGATGCTAACCCTGATCATGGCTATGAGAGTGATGGCGATGTAAAAATGGTCAATGAACAAGATACCGCCAAGGAAATTAATGCACAGACTGATTTTCAGGATTCACATCCTGAAATAGAAGCCCTTGGCTCGCGTCACCGTGATGCAGCATCGCATCTAAATGAACGTATGAGTTATAACCATAGATTAAACAAAGATAAATTTGCTAGCACAAGTAGGGAGCAAGACAATCACGAGCAGCAAACAGAAACCAGTGACCCTACATGGAAAGATGGTTTGCGCCGTGGCGAAAACGACAATGTCTAACTAGGATTGATCTACCTATCGCCATTTATCTATATTGATTGAAGCAAGTGAGGTGGTCTCATCAGAGTCATCTCGCTTTTTTATTTTATCGCTCATATTATTTTTTTATGCTCCTTCAACAACGCTTCATTCAGTCAAATTCATATGAATTTTTGACAGATGAAAAATCCGAACATACTAATATTATAATGTCACGTTATTTAAGTCATAAAAAAATCTTGCAGTATCCCTAGCTATTCTTTTATATTGTCCCCCAAAATCTGACTTAAAGGTCAGTTCATATATTTATAGACGTCACAGTAACAGTCATGACAGCAATCTTGCACTCATATTGAGCGCGCTATTGTGTCTATTGCTGTGCGTAACGGACACCAAGGATAGCGTTTATGTGGAAAAATATGGGTTTGACCGGCAAAATTATTGTTGCCATGGTGCTCGGTATTATACTGGGTCTATTTATAAACTACTCTGGCTTGAACACGGAAGGCAGCTTTGTTAATAATTATGTCACCAACGGTTTTCTTGCCATTGTCGGTAAGCTGTTTGTTAACTCGCTAAAAATGCTCGTCGTGCCACTGGTCTTGATTTCACTGATCTGCGGCGTATGCGGTATCGGTGATATTCGTCTATTAGGACGTATTGGTACCAAAACCTTTTTCATCTATATGGTGACGACAGCACTGGCGATTGCAACTGCTATTGGG